>Ga0081473_129816_pt1 | contig 17044 bp, 16 predicted proteins | sample CisSprmetagenome_FD_70977 | JGI IMG/M metagenome (GOLD analysis project Ga0081473, IMG submission 70977) | Hypoxic/sulfidic aquatic microbial communities from Cistern Spring, Yellowstone National Park, USA v2 (version 2) | ecosystem: Environmental > Aquatic > Thermal springs > Hot (42-90C) >...
TAGAGATGAGGCACTTAAGGAGATTGAGAGGGCTGGCGCCGACTATGTGGTTGATGGTAGGGTTAACGCTGTTGATGAAATAAGGAAGATTACGGAGGGTAGGGGGGCTAATGTGGTTGTTAACAATAATGGTTAAGTCTCGCTTCTTCTAGGGGTGGTGTTGTTTCTTGTTTGTTTAAAGTTTTAGCCTATTGTCCAGTATTTTTGCTTCTGGTTACCTTTTAATTCCCCCTTGTTCTTACAGTCTTAGTGCCTAGGGTAGTGCCTCCGAGAGGGGGTTTCCTCGCCTTGGATGAGTTGGTGGGTCGATTACCCACTGTTTTCACTACCCTAGGCACTCTTTCCTCCCTTCCTAAACTAAAGAGGGGTAGGAAATCAAGGAATGGGAATGAGGAAATGCGCACTGTTAGGCTTAGGCTACTGCCTAATGGCGCCCAGGAGAGGAGGCTGAGGAAGCTAGCTGATGCTGCTGCTAGGCTTTGGAATGAGTTGAATTATGTTAGGCTTATGCAGTATAGGGCAAGTGGCAAAATAGACTTCAAAGGAACGGAGCATGAATTCTACCACAAATATAACAGTGTGTTGGGTGCTAATGCTGGTCAGGTCGTAAGGTTGAATAACAGTGCCTGGAAATCATTCTTCGAAACGCTTAAGCTGTACAGGCAAGGCAAACTACCGAGGTTTAACGGTAAGCCCTCGCCTCCTGGTTTTTGGAAGGATAGGTTACTAGGCAAAAGGGAGCTAAGGATCTTGGTTAGGAATGACAGATACTACATTGAGCCGGTTAATGGTGGGGAAGGATACGTAATCCTAAAGGATTGGGGTTTGAGGATAAAGTACGCTGGTAGGATAAAGTGGAGTGGTAAACAAGGCATGCTCACAATTAAGTATGAGGACAATAGGTGGTTCGCATACATGCCAATTGAGGTTGGTTCCAAACCAGCGAGGAGTAACCCGAGGGGTTACGTTAAAGACACCTACGAGAAGGTGCAGATCGAGAATCCTAAGGGTAGCAACAAGGCGTTTATCGACGTTGGCTTGAATAACCTATTCGCCGTAGCATTCAGCCACACTGATACTGCGATTTTAATCAAGGGCTCATCAATTAAGGCTGAGTATTACTACTGGAAGAGGGAGATTAAGACCTACCAGGCAATAAGAGACTGGCTCAAAAACCATGGTTTTGAGTCATGGAGGAAGTATCACGTGTTTTACCTTCATGCTGAATACAAGCAGCACGAGAGGCTAAGACACTACTACAGGACAGCAATTAGGTTCTTGGCGAAGACCTTATGGCAGATGGGCATTGATGAGGTATTCATTGGTTACCCATACATGGTGAGTCAAGATGATGGTAACGAGTATAATGTGAACATTTGGTGGTTCAACAAGGTCATTAATTGGTTGGGTGAGGTATTGCAGGAATACGGGATTAAACTCAATGTTGTTAATGAGTATGGGACTAGTAGGCAATGCTCAATATGCAATACAAACCATGAAAACGGTAGGGTCAAGCGTGGGTTATACGTATGCGAATTAACCGGGATTAAAATCAATGCCGACTTAAATGCGGCAAGGAACATTGCAAGAAGGGTAGGTTATAACACTCCAATACCGAGGAAGATACTGAGTTACATAGTCACCACCAACGGGGTGAAACCATTAACCCCCAAAGAGGGGGTAACTGTCGAGACCCCCCACAGTGAAAACCCCGCCCCCAAAGGGCGAGGAGGGGGTCATACTTATGAAGTCGTTCAAGTTACCAGTTAAGCTACCCATTATCTGAATCTCCCTCTGTGTAATGTCACTAAGGTTATGAGGCTTGAGGAGGCTAATGAGGCGCTTGATAACTTAAGGTACAGCAGGGTTACGGCCAGGCAAGTCCTCGTGCCTTAACATCACCGCGGCTTAACCTTAACTACCCCTAACCTTGCCTTGGGAAGTAACCTTAAGTCCATTTAGCACCAGGTATAACCCTATCAACAGCAGGACCACGCCCAATATTGGTATTACACCCAGGGCGATGCTAGTGGTTACAATCACCGCAGCCTTCTTAATGGTGCTCCTCTTACCGGTTAAATCACCAACCTTGATCAGCGAGTACAGGCACATTAGTATGCCCACTACGCCAAGGAGCATGGCAATGGCCATTATTATTGAAACGTAGATTGGTGTAACCACCAACACGGATCCAGGCTTAACGCTACTGATGATTGATGATAACCGTGCTAATATGCCAATGGGTTTAAAGCTTGGCTGCGTTACAGTCACGATGATTGAGTTTAAAACCCAAAGCAGGTAGGCCACAATTATTATTAATGAACCAACCCTACCCCACCTTAAGCCAATTACAGCGTTAAGATCCCTGAAACCCCTGTAAAGCAGTATTACCACCGGCACGTAGGTTAGTGATATTATCAATGAGGGCCATAGGTCAGTGGATATTAGTATAGCGGCGTACGCAATCATCGCCATGAAGTCCACTGAACTAACCCCAACATATATACTGGTTAACATGCCCAGTACCACTGAGGCGGCTATTATGGCTAATAGGTCGGGTATTGCTAAGGTTACGGCAGCCCTGATTGGGTAGAGTAATTCATTCAAGTCTAGTTTCTGCATTGAAGTTTAGGTTTCTTAGTCTCTTTTAAACTTTAGGAGGGCACTTGCCTTCAGGTGCGGCTGCATGAATATTAATAATGCTTAACCTCTGGGTGAAATTGGTTGATCAATAGTCGGGCTTTACTGCCCTCTTACCGTATACCTCATTAGTACTACGTAAATAACCAGGAATATTACCAACGCTGTTATTGGGTCTAGGAGGCTCACCGTAGTTAGGCTGAAGGCAAGGTACACTAGTATTGATGCCACAAATGCGACTGAGGACATCATCAACATGTGCTTAACATACTCACTTAACTCACCTTTAACCTCCTCCTCACTGTAGCCCTTACTGACCAATTCGCTGTACAACCTATTGTACATTCTCAGCATCATTGATACAACAACAGCCAGTTCAACGAACCCTATGGAGTACCCCAGGGTTGTTAATCCCATGGGGTTAACGTAAAGTACATACACGTGGGTTACGTACACTAGGTATCCGCTAGATAGCGCCAATATAAGTGACATGAATATGACCGTTATTAATGGCTCGATTAATGGATTTCCCCTAAACATACCCAATACCCCGGTGATGAGAGATAGCCCCATGAAGGCGAGTGAAGTAACCCTAGCGGCTGGGTCACCATACATGAATACCACGATGTATGGGATCAGTGGTAGTGCGATGGATAGTAAGCCTAGTTGAGCTCTCATACGCTCCACCCTATACTGGACAGCACCTTAACCGTAATCGGCCCGATACCATCACAAACAGGGTCCCATGGAAGAACCCTAAACCTGGATGGGATTAACCTATGCAACCTAGCCCTATCCAGCGCAAGCACCTTGGCACATCCTATTTCAGGTAGGCTCCTCCTCATTATCATGCTGTGTGGTATTATGTCCAGTAAAAGCCCGTAGGTTGGTATTGACTTTAGGAACCCAACTAGCCAGTTAATGTTATCACTGGTGATGCTGGTTACCATAACCACAATGGGCCTCGTCTCGTTAACCATGACCATTAGGGATGGGTCATTTAAGTAGGCGCTTGGCCTAGCCTCAACGCCTATCAGGGCTCTTTGAATCTTGTAGTAATGGCCCATTCCTGAGCTCGGGTAAACCTTACCCACAGCTGTCCATAGGCCCACGTTGTAATTATACCTAAGCAGTAGCCTAGACAATGACAGCACTATGAGTATGCCGTACTCCAGTGGGTTCTCCTCCCAGGTACCATACCGCATCCACCTACCTGTATCCAGTATGAATAGGACTGTCCTTAAACCCTCACGTTCATACTCATTAACCATTAATTCGCCATTCGGGGACCTGGCCGTTGCCTTCCAGTTTATGAACCTGTATGGGTCACCTGGAGCATACTCCCTCACGGACCTGAATTCCGTGGAGAATGGCCCAAGCCTGGATGGGGGTGACCTTGGGAAAACCTCCCTAGGCTTAATTATACCCGTGGCTCTGGTTATTAACTTAACCTTAGGCATAACCTCAACCTGGGCTGACACATCAACGTAGCCCTCAATGGGTTGCCTTAAGCCGAATAGGTCGTGGTAGACGTAATCCACGCCCCTTAATTCATAACGCCCCCTCCTAACAGCCCTAAGCCTATAAGTGAAGCTCCTCTCAACGTCACGGGGACCCTTAAACACTATGTGAACATTCTTACCGCTGGTTAACTCAAAGCTCTCCGACTCAGGGCTACCTGGTCTTGGTGGTAGCCTAAGCGTCATTATACCGTAACCACCCATTACCTTCACCTTAACCTTAACCTCAACCTCGTCATTAACGTAAATCCTACTGGGCATTACAGCCAACTCTACATTAACCCTAGGCCCACTATCTATCATTAACGCCAGGGAGACTAATATCATGGGTAAGGCAACCCCGATTACAAGTGGCTTAACGGTTGATAGTAGGGCAACCGCTGCCGTAACCATTGATAGTGTGGCCAGTAGTATGACTGTTTTCGCCGACTCCTTAACCATATACCTCACTTGGGTACAGGCAACTTGCTGACGTACTCAGCCACAACGGACTCACCCCTAACGCCCTCTAGGGTTACCTCAGGCTTTAACACAACCCTGTGGCCGAGTACATCAGCGGCTACACGCTTAACATCATCAGGGATTACGTAGTCCCTACCTTCAAGTAGGGCCATGGCCTTACTCATCCTCATCAGTGATATTATCCCCCTTGGACTTGGGCCTGCCAGGACCCTTGGGTCCTTCCTTATCACCCTGAAGCTTGATATGTAGCCCAGTAACTCGTCACTAACGGTTACTGAGGATTCCAGGAATTGCCTAATTTCAAGGAGTTCACCGGCATTGGTCACAGGCTTAACGTATATTGTGGGGTCATCAGTACGCCAGGTAATCCTCCTCTTTAGAAGCCCAATTTCATCATCAGGGTAGCCTAAACTAATCCTAATCATGAATCTGTCGAGCTGTGCCTCTGGGAGTGGGTATGTGCCCTCCAGTTCAATGGGGTTTTGGGTGGCTATCACTATGAATGGTTGAGGAAGTTTAAGTGTATCACCCTCAATAGTCACCTGTCCCTCCTCCATAGCCTCAAGTAAACCAGCCTGGGTCTTGGGCGGAGCCCTATTAATCTCATCTGCAAGTATGAGGTTTGCGAATATGGGACCCTTAACAGTCTCAAAGTAACCTTTATCCTGTCTCCAAACCTTAGTACCTACTATGTCGCTTGGTAGGAGGTCTGGGGTGAACTGGATCCTACGGAACTCAAGGCCAAGTAACCTAGCCACCAGCTTAGCCAGAAAGGTCTTACCTATCCCTGGGTAATCCTCAATAAGCACATGGCCCCCGGCTAATATTGAGGCTATGATCTTAGAGACAGCCTCAATGTCGCCAACGTAAAACTTCAAGACCTCGTCAATAATACTCCTTGCCCTCTCAGAGGCCGTATTTAAATCCATAGCTTTAGCGTGCAGTGCGCCTAATAAACATATTTCCACGGTGATAATGTCACGCCATCCTAAAGTTAATTTACCGATAGGAAGGCGGCGCCGAGGGCGCTACTATACCTGGCCATAGCCTGAATGAACCTTATCCTCCTCATACTGAGCCATCATGTTTAGTACATTGTTAACCACGTTAATCCTTCTAGTAATCTCTTCCTCAATACTGAACCTATCGTATAGCTTGTTGGGCGAGTACTGGTAGTCAATCAACTCGGCTAAGACTTCAAGAACCTCGTTGTATTCAAATCCCCCACTGGCCATCATGTATGCTAGGTAGGTTAGGAGCTTATCCTTACGGCCATACTTAACGAACTCATCAACAGCCTCATTGAAGTACTTAAGCTCAGGTACCTGAATGACCTTAACCTCACGCCTATGGGCCTCGTAAACCTCCTCAGCCATCTTCTCAATATCACTTGAGGCGACTGTGTAGGCCCTATAGCTTATGTAAGCCACAAGCACTAGCGTCAATACTATTGATACGGCGAGTATGTATATGTTGTAGGCCGGCGGCTTAGGTATGGCTAGTGCCATGTAGAATAGGCCGAGGCCGAAGAAGGCGGCTACAATGCCACCATAGGAATCCTTAAGGTAAAGTACTGCATTACCAATACCCCTGCCTGGTTGCGCATTAATTAATGCAGTGAATGAAAGTGCCAAGGCCGCTAAGGCTGAAATTGTGAAGGGGTATGTGAGTGGCCTGTAGGCCAACCCGAATAGCGAGGCCAATGAGAAGAGTGCCACGGCAATCGCCATCTTCCTGAGGAACTCGCCAACATTAATATTGGTTAATGAGTAGCTTGAACCAAGCCTATTAATCATGACTGCTGATGCTAAGAGTAGTAGTGAGGCTAGGGCAACCTTAGCGTCGTAAATGGGTATGGTGAGGAAGGTGCCGAGCGCCATTAATAGTGTTAACACCGTGTATGCGGCGTCATTTATCTGCCTTCCCATGAACCATGGCCTACCCCTCGAGGCCCTTACCTCATTGATGAGGGTGATGGCCAATGAGACGGCTATGGGCATTGACAATATGAAAAGTATGTAGAAGCCCACTGGGGTTAGTAGGATAAGTAGCGCAGTCATTATTATCAATATTACGTAGTAGGTGATGTACTTAACAAACGGGATCCTTACCCCATCAACCACAGACTATCACCCTTGGGTTTGTGTGGGATTTGCCCAATGCCCTAATGAATGCCTCATAATCAGCCCTGCTAACGCTCCTCTTACCGTAGTAGGCACCTTCAAATATCCTGGTCATTTTAATGGCCTCAGCCTTATCTTTGATTACACCATCGTTAACCAGCTTACTCACCAATTCCCTAGGGGTCATGCTACTGGGGTTCTTTAGGTCAACCACCACGTTGAGCCTAAATAGCCTCTCCACGTCCTTTGAGTAGTCGGTGAACCTGATGTTTAGGTGCTCCGAACCCTCACTGGACTCGCCAGTAACCTCGTAACAACCCTCCCTGGGTGCGGTGATCTGGCCACTGCTAATTAACAGACCTGGACTGGCCTTAACCACAACGTCATCCTTAACCTCGTACTTAAGGGGTTCATTAACACCCCATATCAGTGGCAGGTCAGGTGGTATACCCACCTTTAGTAATTTTCCGCCACCCCATCCACTCAACTGGTTAATCCTCTCATTGGGCAGCAACTCAACATTAGGCTCCACGTATTCCTCCATAACCCTCTTAACCTGAGCTGTTGGCTGCATGGCCAGTTTAAACACGTCTCCAGTGCCCTCCTCAGCTTCACTAACCTTGGGCCCCTTACCCCTTATTGTTAAGATTGCGAAGACTGATGAGGCAGCCATGATTATCACCAGGGCGACTAGTACAGCTGTGATTGGCAACTGCGGTACAGCAGTCACCTGCTGAGTAGCCTTACCCCCATTCCCCACCCCGCTACCATGCCCAGTACCGTTAATGCCACCTTGCTGTGGTGGATGCGGCTGCGTTACATTAATCACGGCCACCCTCCTGGTTATGTTGGGTATCGGCAATTCAATGCTAATTAGCGGTATCGGAACCGACGGCAATGTTAAACTGGGTAGCTTAACCACAGGGCCTTCACTATGGGGTATGGTTATGTTAATCAGGGGTGGGCCTATGGTTGGTGCCCCTGAGCCACCGCCACCACCCGGTGAACTGAGGGTTGTGGGTAGTGTCATGACCCTTATTGATGATGTTAGAAGCCACAGGGAAATCAATCCAATGATCAGCATGATCACGGCGTCCCTCCTCATGCTTACGTAAAACCGAAATCGGCTATATTAACCTTTCCCCTGCTGCATACGGCGTTGTTCACAAAGTTTAAAAAAGCCTAGGTGCATATGGGGCTGATGGCCAGTTCACAGCAGAGGAGACTGCCGATGTATAAGAGGATTATTGATGAGAATAAGAGGAAGTGGATGATTAAGGAGTACCTTAACATAGCCCTAACCAGGAATAGGTACGTTGACTCCATTATACAGAGGACAACGTTAGGCACCAGGATCATTATAATGGCTGAGAGGAAGAATAGGATAATTGGTAGGAAGGGGCAGCAGGTTAAGGCATTGGCCGACTTGTTAAAATCCAAGTTTAACCTGGATAACGTGGTAATAGACGTTATACAGGAACCGCACCCCGAGTACAATGCTAGGCTCGTGGCCCTTAGGATAGCTGACGCCATGGCTAAGGGCATTAGGTTTAGGAGGGCGGCAATAATAGCCCTCAGGCAGCTCCAGGAGGCCAATGTTCAAGGCGCCGAGATAGTCATAAGCGGTAAGTTAACCACCGAACGCGCAAGGTTCGAGAAGTACAGCATGGGGATAATGGTTAAGTCAGGCCAGGACTCGCTTGAAAAGGTCCAGGAGGCCGTCATACCAGTACTGCTCAAGCCTGGCATATACTCAGTTAGGGTTAGGGTCATACCACCTGACGTTAAGTTGAGCGATAGGTTCACCATTAAACCACCGGAGGAGGTGCAGGCCAAGCAGGTTGAGGCTGAGGTTAAGCAGGAGGGTAAACCCGAGGAGGGGTCTAATAGCCAGGGCAGCAATAATACTTAATTAAACGCTGCCCAACTCCCTCCTGGTGCGGGCAGGTGGGTGTTAAGGTCGCCTTAATTGGGGTTGGTAGGATTGGTTCAATACACTTGAGGAACATTGTTAGGTTAAGGAATGAGGGGCTTGTTGACGAGGTTATCGCCGTTGACGCAGACCCATCAAGGCTAGGTGAGGCTAGGTCAATGGGCGCTGACGATGCCCTTGACAGTATCGATGCAGCATTGGTTAGGCACCCTGAGGCGGTAATAATAGCCACACCGACCAATACACACTACGAGTTAGCCATGAAGCTAATTAGTAAATCACACCTGCTGATTGAGAAGCCGGCCACGGCAACATTGAGTGAAGCCATTAACCTACTTAACGAGGCTAAGAAGTCGGGCAACCTAGTGATCCCAGGCATGGTTGAGAGGTTTAATGAAACTGTTAATGAGGCCCTCAGCATGGTTAAGGAACCGGTGGCTGTATCAATGGTTAGAATAGGCCCTACACCACGAAACCCCGACCAATACCTAGGGGTGGTCTACGACCTGGCGATCCATGACCTAGACCTAGCACTAATGGTGACCAAGCCCATTAAGGCTGTGGTCTCAAGGACCATGATCAACATGTACGACTCAAACATACTACTAGACCTAGATGGGGTATCCGTGAGCATTAAGTCTAAGTGGGTTAGTGCAGGTAAGATGCGGGTTCACGTCTACGTTAACCCCAATTCCGTAACAGTGGCTGACCTAGTGAACCACGTGGTCTATAGTAACGGGGAGGTTAAGCACGTCGAGCAGCGTGAGGAGCCCATATACCTTGAGGACAGGAACTTCATAGAGGCAGCCATGGGTAAGGCTAAACCCTTCTCAACGCTCCTAGACCACATCAAGTGCCTGAGGATAATTGAAGCAGCTCAAAAGGGAATGACGTTAGTTGCCCTTTAGACACTTCACCATCTATGAAAAACGCCACTGGCGTCTCATGGTTACCCCCATGTATGTATAGTGGGTGAATGCTGTTTGAGAGATGATGAATAAAAATTAAGGTTTAATTTAATTAGGTACGTGATGGTGGGGGATTATCCACTACTTCTATCAATAATGTTCTTCGTGAATGTTCTAGGCCTAAGCTGCATTATTATGTAATCGAACGCATCCCAAGGTCTTGAATGCTTACCGCAGGTGTACACGTCTATTGTTGCGTAGTTGTAAGCCGGCCAGGTGTGTATGGCTATGTGGGACTCAAGCACCAGGGCAATGACCGATACCCCACCCTTATCCCCACCACCAAAGTGCCAGACTTTAACATCAACCAGATGCATATTAGCAACCTCAGCGGCCTTAATCACCAGGTTCTTAAGATACTGCTCATCTTGGAGTAAGTCACCTCTAACACCCCATACTTCACCAAACACATGCCAGCCAACCACCCCCTCTTCCCCAACCCCTGATCGTGGGATTGGACTCTCCTGCTGTTGCAGCATTTTTCCGATTGCCCGGCAAATCAGGGCGTACCTGTTTTTAAACATTTCCCATCCTTAACCCTCCTAAATATATATTCAATGTATCAATTTATATGTACTAATTTATGCATGGTTAAATTTATAGGAGTTAATAACCACTAGCACGAATGACTATATAGCTAAGTTTTAAAATTAATGAGACGCCAGGCGCTGTCTCATTAATCGGCCAATTGGAGAAACCTTTTCACATTAATGGAAATCTTTTTTATATTCTTTACATTTATTTGATTAATCCCCACTACGTAGGCTTCACGGCAATGAGTTTATAAAATCAAGCTTTATCAGTATCCAGTAGCCCGCATCAAAGGCAGCCTCTCTCACACCGATGTGAGCTATGCCCAAAAGGGTGGGGTGATAGGAGATGAGAGTTAGAGAAGTGCTAAGGACGGTGAAGCTGAGGGTTAAGGTTAATTACGACGTACACTCAGCGCTTGAGGAGGTTGAGAGAGTATAGGGGACTGTTTTGGATTTCTTGACCATTTGTAACATTTATTTCTGTTGATGACCAATCCCAGTTGAGTTTATAAACTTGACCCTAGTATTTTTACTGGTTATCCTGGGTTTCCGAGATCCGTAGGGCAAGGAGCCGCGGGCGACCGTTGAGGAGCCACTGCGGTGAGCAACCCCAGGGAGACCGCCGAGAAGAAGACGGCGGGAACAACCCACCACCTCCAGAGAGACGGCAAACGGAAACTTATATTAATCAAGCAGTAACGCTTTTTGTAAGTGATGAGGAGGCATTTGCATGATACGGTGATTAATGCTGGAACTGCTGACCAATAAGCAGGTTATGGATTACCCATAGTAGTGTTTATTAAGAGCCACGAAAACTGGTTACGCATGGCTACTAGGATACCTAGAGCCTTAACAATCGCTGGCCTTGACTCGGGCGGTGGGGCTGGCATAACCGCCGATTTAAAGACATTCCACGCAATGGGGGTTTACGGAATGGTGGCGCTAACCGCCGTTACGGCGCAGAATACGCTGGGTGTTAAGGCTGTCCAGGAGATTGACCCATCCATAGTTGAGGCCCAAATTAACGCCGTTGTCGAGGATATTGGTGTCGACGCAGCTAAGACGGGGATGTTAAGCAGCTCCCCCATAATGAACGCCGTGGCCCATGCGGTTAAGAGATGGGGCTTCCCGCTGGTTGTTGACCCTGTAATGTACGCTAAGAGTGGGGATCCTTTAATGCGACCTGAGGCCATGGAAACCCTGAAGAGGGTCATAATCCCACTGGCTAAGGTTGTGACGCCAAATGCACCTGAGGCGGAGCACCTCTCTGGGGTTAAAATCAAGAACCTTGATGATGCCAGGGAAGCGGCGAGGAGGATAGCGGAGGAGCTTCACCCTGAGATTGTCATAGTTAAAGGTGGTCATATAAGTGGTCCTGAAAGCGTCGACCTAGTCTACTTCAGAGATACAGGTGAATTCAGGGAATTAAGGGCCCCTAGGATAAACACCAGGAATACCCATGGAACAGGGTGCAGCTTCTCCGCAGCCATAACGGCTGGGTTAGCTAAGGGCATGGATGCTTGGGATGCCATTAGGCAGGCTAAGGAGCTGATAACAATGGCAATCCAATACTCCCTACCACTAGGCCATGGACATGGGCCAGTGAACCCCATGTCATGGATTGAGGTGAGAGCCTATAGGTACGATACGCTAAATGACTTAAACACAGCACTCAGCCCAATCATAGGGAAGGTTCATGAATTAGCGGATCCACAGGATAATGGCGGTATCGCGGTTGCATTACCTCAACCATATATGGCTAGCCCCAGTGGTATAATCACAGTTACCTGGAGGGGTATTGAAATGGGTTTACCAATTAACAGTGTACGCCATGGTAACGGTGGTAAACTGGTTAAGTATGGTTTAGGTGCCTTTACTAAGCAACTGGGGTTGAGGGCATTAGCAGTGGTAAGTGGCCTAAGTAATGTCACTGCTAAGGCTAAGGTCAAGCTGAGTACATATGAATATGAGGGCATTGGTGATGAGACCACGCAGATTAGCAATGCGCTCGACAATGCCATTAAGGCTTTAGGTAAGGTACCTGAGGCTATTCATGTAAAAAGCCTCAATGACCTTGTGATACTTGGCAAGTCAGTGGCATCAGTGGTTGATAAGGTTAACCTGTTACTCAGTTGAGAATTCACGACTGGCTAGGGCCATTAAAAACCCTTAACATACTGATGATGTGGGACCTCATTGAGGGATCTTTGGTAATTTTATTAAACCTTAGGCATAGTCAACACAGTGGCTGATGTACAGAAGCAGGGATTATAAGGATGTTAGGAAGCTGCTGGTTTGGCTGCTATACGCCTCGAAGGGTGGGGGGACGAGGCTTAGGATACTTAGCCTACTTAAGCAGAATGGCCCACTAAACGTCAGTCAAATAGCCAGAATGCTTGAGGTTAATTATAGAACCGTGACCTACCACTTAGAGATCCTAGAGGCTCATAACCTAGTTGAGAAGACCCAGACGGGGCATGGAATATACTATAGGTTAAGTGATGCCGGCTTAGCAAACTGGGACCTAATAGAGAAGATACTTAAGGGTAGTTTAGATAGTAAGAGGAGGCTATGAACCACCCATCAACCTCTTCATTATTGAATTCAACATTTTAATAGTCCTCTTATCCAGTACGGTGGATCCAGTACTCTCTATAAACGTCCTCAGGGCGTTGACGTCACCCTTATAACTACCCACATACTCATCCCTGTAACTCAACACCAGGGCCCCATCCCAACCCAGTGATGCTAGTATTCTCACAATCTTTAAGTAGTCTATAGGCCCATTCATCACAGGGTAACCACCCTTCCCACCCTTAATATTGTGGATGTACATGAAGTTTATTGAACCCAGGTTCGGTAGGACGAATTCAAACAGCCTCCTTAAACCCCTAAACGATGGGACATTCACCGTTAGGCTGAGTCTATGCGGTGGGGGAACGGTGGGTATGTTGATGCCAGGTTTGATAATCCATGACAGCACAATGTTGTACTCGGCGGCTACCCTAAGGAACCTAACCACCCCACTAATTGGCGGGTTTAGGATCACCCTATTTACATTTAAGTAATTTGCAAGCTCCAGTAACCTTACCAAGTTCCCTACGCTCCTCGGTGTGGGTACCCTAATGGCCACTGGTTCATAATCCTCGAGTTCAATGGCCAACTCCGGTATTGACCTACCCCACTTAGTCTTAACATAGTCCACTAGGTTTAGCGTTACCCATAGGCCACTGGTATCCTCGGGCTTAACGTTAAGTGGGTTAACCTCGACCAGGACATCCATAGCCAGTCACTGTGGCTTAACCTTTTAAACTAACTTAACGGACTCCAGGTGGTTTAGCATTATCGTATCTATCTTGTACTTTAACTCTATGCTTAAGGCTAAGTTAATTAACTTACCTGGCTCACCGTGAACAAGCATAACCTTATGGGGCTTAGGCTCGATCCTACCCACGTAATTCATCAACTGCTTTCTATCGCTATGACCGGAGAAGCCTGGTTCATGGAAGACGTTCATGTTTACGTTGACCGTTATGTCCTGGTCATAGTACTTGAGGTTCACCCTGCGCTCACCCTGAATAAGCCTCCTGCCCAGAGTCCCCTCACCCTGGTATGACACGAATATTAAACTGTTCTTGGGGTCATCAGCCATGTGGACGAAGTAGTCCATAGCCGGCCCACCACTAAGCATGCCATGTGGGGCTAGTATTATTGAGGGTGGGCCCTGTAGAATATCCATAATCTGCTCCTGCCTCTTCTCAGGGTTCTTGGCCCTCTCAACGGGCTTCACGTACTCGGACATGAATGGGTTAACCCCATCGTATATGAGCTCCCTGACGGTGTTATTTAGGTAGTCTGGGAACATTAGGTGGACGTTAAGCGTCTGGAGGACCATGCCATCAACGTATATTGGTGCCTTACTTAACTTACCCAACTGCATAGCCTCATTAAGTATCAGTAGTATCTCCTGAGCCCTACCCGTGCTGAAGACTGGTATTAGGACCTTACCCCCATTCTCAAGGGTCTTATTAACCAACTGTATCAACTCGGCCTCAGCCTCCTCCCTAGGCTTCTGAACGTCATCCTTACCGCCATAGGTGGACTCCATTATTAACAATTCAACGCGCTTAAACACGCTATGGGCTGGATTAAGTAACCTTGATTGGCCATACTTAAAGTCGCCGGTGTACACTATGTTGTATAGGCCATTGCCAATGTGTAGGTGCGATATGGCAGACCCAACTTCATGACCGGCATCATACAGGGTCAACTTTATGTCAGGTGAAATATCTGTTACATCCCCGTAATCCACCGTTATGGTGTGGTACAGGGTTGAGGCCAATTCACTTAAGCCATAGTAAGAGTAGCCGCGTTCAGACGACAAGTCTATGTAATCGGTCAGGAGAATTTCCATCAGGTACTTGGTGGGTTTGGTCATGTAGACTGGGCCCTTGTAGCCGTACTTGTATAGGTAGGGTAACATACCTATGTGGTCTAGGTGTGCGTGGGATATCACAACGGCGTCTAGGTTGTCTACGTCTATTATGTCTAGGAATGGTGCCTCATCCAGGCTTCCACCGGGTTTAACACCAGCGTCAAGTAGGACCCTGCTCTCGCTGGTTTCAATAAGTAGGGCGCTCCTACCAACCTCAAAACAAGCCCCCAGGCAGGTTACCTTAACGTGCTCATTCCTGTAGATAGGTAGTCTATGTATCCTTAGGCCTATGCTCCTCAGGAACTCAGCCCTCTCCTTACCCATAATCATATCGACATTGTTAACGGCATCTATATCATCCCTAGGAAGCCCCTTAGACATGTCAAGCGCGGTTGGTATCACAATAGGTCTCCACCCTGTCTCGGATAGTACAACCTTCTCAAGCCCCTTGATTAACTGGGGTCTCTTAAGGTATATGTAGACGTCCCCTAGTTGATCATTAAAGTATATCTTATCAACTTCATTACCACCATCAGCCACCACCTTCTTAATAATCCTCTCAGCCTCATCCTTAGGCACCCTAGCCTTCTCATCACCCTTGATGATTATGTGCTTCTTAAGCTCCTTAGCCAGGGCCTTCACCAAGTCGCTATTGCTCATTATGTAGCCTGGGTTGAGGGAGTATATGGTTACGTGCGGCCCCTCAAACTCAATCCTAGTTACCCTAGCTTCCCCAGGCAGCATCTTAATAATCTTCTCCTCTATATCAGGCCTAAGCGACATTCCATTAACACCCTTAAGACATGTATCGTTAACTTAAGGTGTTTATAAACGTTATGCAGAGTACAACACATAACACCCAATTCCATGCAAAATACGTAAATGACATATCCTAGGTAGCGTCCCTCATCAATGGGTTAACCCTAGCCATGAGGCTGTTTCACCGCAGTGCTGTCTACATTGCGTTCTCATAGTTATTAAAGTTCCGTGGTTATCCACCTCCAGTGCGTTAGGGTAACCACCCTATTTTTGAGGTATCCAAGTTCTCAAGACTAAAACCACATAAATTTAATGAATATAACCCCCTTCCCTAAAGGGTGAGACTTATCTTCCTCCCTCATCACCAAGTTCAATACATTAAGTGGATATGTTAGGGGTCGTTGCTTGTTTGAAAAATGCTTATAAAGTTGCTCAACAATAGATACTTTAGAATGGCAAACACTACTGGTATCATTAAGTATGGTGCATTGGCTACATTTATCGTGATCATTATCCTCAGTTACCTGTTAGCACCAAAGGCCACGGTGGGATTAATAATCATGGGTAGGTTGTTTTACGTTAAACTACCGAGCAATTACATTAATGTGTCGTTTTACGTATCCTCAGCGGCCTTAATACTATTAGTAGCCTTAATACCCGAGTACAGGAGGTGGAGGATTAATAACATCATAAATGGTGAACTACCGGCCTTCATCAGGGTTATTAGGGATGGGATTGGTGCGGGCTTAACATTAACAGAGTCGGTAGCTGTGATGTCTAAGTATGGCACGAGAACCCTGGCTAAGATGATAAGCAGTAGGGTTGGGCAGGGTATAATAGGCCCTGGGGAGTTAAGCAACATACTCATGGAGCTGTCAAGGGAGTTCAATAACAATAACCTAGCCCTCTTATCCATAGTATTGAACTCAGCCCTAAGGAGTGGGGTTAGGGCCACTGAGGTACTTGACTTAACTTACAGGGAGCTTGATAACGTAATCACTAATGAGCTTGATAAGGTCAATTCACTGAGGCCGTACGTCGCATTGGCCTACACCATAACCATAGTTTACGTGTTCCTAGGATCGGTGGTAATGTCGGTATTATTGCCTAAACTAACCTTAACAGCAGGGTCCATAACGGGCACATTACCAACCGGCGTAGCGCAACTCAGTGGTGTGGATATGAGTGTGTTACTAACACTATTCGTGTACAGCATAGTGGTGCAAGCGTTCCTAATAGGCATGTTAATAGGCAGGATAGTCTACAGGAATATTTATGTAGGGTTAATGCACTCATCGGCAATGACCATAATAGCCGTTACCACCAACTACCTGCTGAACATATACACCCCATACCTGCTGCACGTTTAAATTTGTAAGGTTCCCAAGCGCTCCCCACTTGCATGGCATTTAAGGCTGATGGTTAATGGTTTAGCCTGCAAATGAAGACGGTTTAGTACTAATGTATCGTGTACTGGCGTGGGTGAATATTTTAAACAATCACGCATCCACGCATTCACAATGGACCTGGGTAGTTACGTGAATTCGCTGAGGGATGCTGGGTTACTTAAGGTGGTTAACTCACCCATGTCCGTGGAGTTTGACATACCCCTGGTGGCGCATAGGTTCACTGGTACTGGACCTGCACTACTCTTCAATTCAATCAAGGGTT
>Ga0081473_131454_pt1 | contig 17034 bp, 14 predicted proteins | sample CisSprmetagenome_FD_70977 | JGI IMG/M metagenome (GOLD analysis project Ga0081473, IMG submission 70977) | Hypoxic/sulfidic aquatic microbial communities from Cistern Spring, Yellowstone National Park, USA v2 (version 2) | ecosystem: Environmental > Aquatic > Thermal springs > Hot (42-90C) >...
GAAAGAAACCTATCTTCAGGAATCATCAATTCAAATTTTTCTTTAGGAAATAGTGAAAGCGTTCTTAGCTCGCGATAATTTCCTCCGCTTAGGTCACCGCCAATTAAAAATACCGCTATTTTCATAACTAAAATTCCTAGTAGATCTTTTTAACCTTATGCTAGCAATAAAATTATGTATGTGCCCTTTTATGAATTTTATCTTTAAATAGAGATAATTTCTTTCTAATAGATTTCTTTATATTTATCGTCAGAGGCAGGTACCTTTTATTGAAGGGTTGCCGTTTGATTTTATAAACCGTTTACAATCCTATGATCAACATTGATAACAAGCAATTATTACGTATTTATTAGCTGATCATTTATAATTATTTTAATATATTTCAAGGATAATTTAAGTTAATCAGTACGATTTTATGACTTAGCTTTACCTAAAGTTTTTGAAAAAAGAATCACATTTAAAATCTGGTATAACAGTAAAAGCGTTATAAAAATCAACAAAAGCTTTGATCTACTGTTGCTAAAGAGGCAATTTACTCAAATACTTTCTATGAAAATAGCGATTTATAATTAAAAAAGCATAGAAATAATCCTTGTTATGTACGCAAGTTTATACCTAACATAAAACCAGTTCATCCTAGGATAACTTTTCCCAATTAGATTCCTACCTAATTTTGAAAAAGTCAACGCTCTTATCATTTTAAAAGTCTTTTTGTCTGTTATAGGGGTAGAGGCGTGATATTTATGTTGAGTTCCAATTATCCAAGGAACGTTTTTTATTCCGCTATAGTAATAAATGAAACCTAAAGTTGTCTCATCGCTAATATAATTCCTAAACCTTTGATCGATCCTAATTAAAGAATTTTTTATATAGTTCATAGCTTTTACATTTATCTTTTTTAAAATCTCTTTATCAAACTTAACAGCTTGCTTGGGCCCTATGAAAAATATCATATTATAAATGCCATAAACCTTATAACTGAATATAGGAAAAATTAAACCATTAACATTGATTTCTCCTATTCTTTTGCTTCTTTTATTAGGAAAGTTGTTCCAACTACTGTCTGCTACGTTATAAAAACCGTACCCTAATTTACACATTTCGTCATCAATTTTTGAAAAATTATCTACAAGTAAATTGTCGCTATCTACAACAAGGCATCAGTAGGCTCTTTAATCATATCATCCAAGATTTGAATGTAACATAAGTTTCTATCGTTTCAATTACAAGTTTTAATCTCTAATTTTGGAAAGTGATTTTTTAGAATATTTTTTTGATATTCATTAAATACTTTATCTACATAAACTACGTTTCTTAAAGCTTTAATTTTGTTCACATTTATCATAAAATATTCTTCGATTTCATTAATTCTATAAAATGGTAAATACGTAATAAGAGCATTTATCATTGTGTTTAATAAATAAAAGTATAATTAAAATTTTTTACAGTAATCTGCAAGTTTAATGCTTACTTTTTTGAGGAAATTTATTATAGGTTTCGGTTTTAACGGTTTAGTTTATAAAAAAATAAACCTCAATAGAAAATTGGCGAGCTGTATAATTTCTGCTCTAAAGCTCTTAAAGATAAACTCGAGATAAAATTTGTAAAAAGTTCAAAGCGTGGCAACATATTTTTTGGCCTTTTATGTGATTATTTGAACAGGTTGATTTAACTATAAGCTATAAGCTAAAATTTGACCAAAAACAAAGCTATATGTCATTAAACCAACGTTAATCAAAAACAAAAAATCATAATTATATTGCTAATTGTAATTGAAAAGTCGTAATTGTAAGAGTACTGATAAGAAGTTATCTATCCTTCAAAGAAGTGTACTTATTACACTTAAATACTCATTAATATTAAATACTTAAAAGGTTAAAAAACTCTGTAATATCAAAGGTTTATAAATACTTGAGTGAAAACAAAGATCTCATTTATTATCTGGAAATTATTTCATGCTCTTAAACATATAGCTGATAAAAACAAATTAAGCAGATTTTGACTAAACCTACTGAAGATATATTATCGTGATGTTTATAGAAGATCAGATTAGGTTGATCATTAATGCTAAGCTTGAAGGAAAACTTACTAACAGGAAAATTGCAAACGTGCAAGGCATATTAACCATAAATGTGCAACAGCTTTACAGCGAATACAAAAGTACATGGGTTATTCATGCTCAGAAAAAAGTTGGAGACATAAAGGCCTGTTCTTGAGAGAAATAAGAATGAAAAGTTGAGCTGTAAAGAAATTATAGAATTAGCGCAAGCAATATCGGCAAAATTCTCAGAGCTAAAGGATTAAACACAAGAAATGAAAAGGCTTCCTAAAAAGAAAGTTATAATGTACCAATCATTAATGGAGACATAGGAAGGGTGAATGATTTGCAGATAAAACACTAGTAGTACAGCTCGCATAAGTAAAAAGATGATTTTAGCAGCTTTTGAATTAGGTCTATGATTTTTACATGTATCCGAGTCTTCTTAATCTTTCCATCATGTTTTCTTTGTCCTGGGACCTTCCCATCCTTTCTTTTGTATTTTCAAGATCCTGTTCCCAAGCTGGTTTGTCAGAAAACTTCTTAGTATCCCTTATTCCATCTATGGACCTATAACCTTCCTTATACTTCGGATGTATTGGCAGGTTGTATTTGAACGTATAGTTCCATATATCCCTTTCAGTAAACGGAAGTATTGGATGAACTCTGTAGTGATCAGGCTTTTCCCTTTTGCTTATGAAGACTTCTATAGCCCTTGCAGGGTTTTCATCCCACCTTATGCCTATGATAAGATATTCAAACTGGTATTTTTCAACAGTCATGAGCAAAGGCACTGTCTTAAGAATATGGTTTCCTACATCAGTTTCAAGAGAATATTCAAAACTTTCACCTTTAAACCCTAGCTTTTCTATCTCTTTTTTATTTCTTTCATTTAGATCATTTACGTAGATCTTTCCATCTTTAACATGGCTAAGCGCGTCGTCATTTCTCGCATGTATAACTCTAAAGTTCCAGGACTTGCTAACTTCGTCTAACATCTTAAGGGTTTCTGGGAAATGGTCACCATGATCCACAAATATAGCCGGAAGCATATCAAGCCCCTCTTCTTCAACAGTCCTCTTCAAAAGGTGTAGAGCTACAGTGCTATCCTTCCCTGCGCTCCAGACTATTGCCCCCCTGTTAAACCTGTTCAAAGCGTCCTTGATAACTGTGATACCTATCTTTTCCTTTGCATCGAGACTTAAATTGTCCTTTCTTATTGTTTCCAATTTACTAATTAATATTAAAATTGATAATTTAAGCTTTTGCGATTTTATTCATAAAAAAATATTAAAAAATTAAATTAGAGGATACCAGTATGGGTATATGCTAAGTTCGTACTTTCCGTCTTCCCTCTTTTTGATTACTCCTATGCTTGCAAGGTAATCTAAGAAAGGCTGTAAGCTGTAGGTAATCTGAAGCCCTGTTAGCTTTGAGATATAATCCTTGATTTCCTGCTCAGTCTTTGGACCTGTGGCCAGAGCGCTGAATATCATCCAGCCAGATCTTCTAGGGAATCCCCACGGGTTAAGGCTTATTGGATAAGGTCCAGTGCCCCATAACATTCTTCCATAAGCAAAAGGCCCTTCAAAACCCATACCGAAACCTTTTCCTCTACATCTCATCATATCTTATCACCGATATAAATATAAATTAACGTATTTATAAATTTATCGATAATTCGATATAAAAACATTTAAAATATCTATTGGTTTATTTTTGTGAAGTAATATTTAAAAACTAATGGAACGCTTACCATTAATACATTAAACGTCCATGGACATGTGTTCTGATAAGCTACATAGTTCACACGTAGCAATAGATATTATTGAGAAATATTTTTAGAACTTTAAAAAGTTTTATAACCTAGGTTAACTAAAATGTTATGACTCCTATCTGGAGGATGACATGCAGCAGGTAAACTGATCTGTGATGTGAAGAGGGTCGTTACATTTCTTTATAAACACTAAAAGCTTCGCCGTTATGGGCAAAGATGAAAAGGTTAAAGACTGAGCGGATAGAAAGTTTTTATGTTCGCTCTTTTTTATACAACTCAATAGCTCACGTTAAATGGGTGTATCCCTTAACTCAGGAGCCATCGCTTTTTAATGCAGTAAAAAAATCAGCTAACAACTTTCAAACGTAAATTATGTTTTCTAAAATTTAAAATATGTGTTTTTCTTAATAAATTAATGAAGCATTTTGACGTTATTGTTTTGGTAAGCGGCTCTGTTTTATCTGCAAATCATCTCACCCTTCCAATTTTCTCCAGTAATGATTGGTACATTATAACTTCCCTTAGGTAGCCTTTGATAGTATATAACTGCTGGAGTTTCAAGCCTTTCAATGCCAAAGGCTCCGTGATGCCTTATGAAGTTATACCAATTCATAAATTCATCAACAGAATTGAAGAACTTTACCTTCTTTTCAAATATGTCAAAGAACTTCTCAACCTTTTCGTTTGTCTGAGGGTGATCAACCATGTCAACTATCAAAGTTATCTTTGATCTGGAATTTTTAAACTCTGCACTGCAATATACAATAATAACAATAAAACTGATGACTTTTTCTGGTTTTTAGCTCCGCCAGTTCTCGTTGATAATCTCAGTGCATCCTTAAAATCAAGCCAAAAATGTATAATGAAGGCACAATATACTTAATTTTTTAAGGGGGCAAAGTCCTCCTTCGTGAGCTTTAGATAGCCCCTTACAACAGGTTTTTATATAAAGAAAAATATTACATTGTTAGTGCCCAACTTAGAGAAGAATGTCAAGATCAGGGAGAAGAGGAAACAAACCTTACTTAGAAGAAGGGCTCAGGAAGCAAAAACTTTCGAGCTAAAACTTGATAAGAGCAAGATCTCCAAAACCAAGCTTGCTATCCTTAACCGCCTCTTTCTTGAAGCTAAATGGTTCACTAATTACATCATTGCAAACGGAATACTTAACTTCAAATCACATGCGGACTACAAGGTAAAAACGGTTCATGTCAAGGTATGCAATACGTTTGAGGAAAGGGAAATTCAAGTGCTTTCATCTCAAATGAAACAAGCCCTGATAAAAAGGCTTCAAGACAACGTAAGAGGACTGGCAGAACTCAAGAAGAAGGGCGTGAAGGTTGGGAAGATAAAATTTGTCAAGGCTGTGCATTCAATTCCTTTGATGCAGTACGGAGTGACTTATTGGGTAAAAAAGGAAAATAAAATGGTTCACATACAAGGCATTGGGAACTTTAAGGTATCTGGGTTAGATCAGATACCTGAGAACGCAGAGCTTTCTTTAGCAAACTTTGTAGAAAGGAACGGGGATTATTACTTATATGTTACATGCTTTCTGCCCAAAGAAGACAAGCTCAAGAACGGAAAAGCCATAGGCATAGACCTAGGCGTGAAGAACCAAATAACCTTCTCAAATGGGGTCAAAATTCAATATTCAGTGCCTATGAGCAAAAGGCTAAGGAGACTTTATCACTTCTTTTCTCGAGCAAAACCTGGATCAAAGAACAAAGAAAAGCTACTTTTGAAGATTAAACGCGAATTCGAGAAACAGAATAATAAGAAGCGTGACATAATCAACAAGGTTGTCCACTTCGTAACGAAAAACTACTCAAAAGTTGTATTTCAAGATGACGACATACGCTCTTGGCAAAAGCTATTCGGCGAAAAGATCTACGAGACCTCCATAGGGGGAATCCGCAATGCCTTAAGGAGGAAGGCTAGCACCCCTGTGGAGGTAGGAAGGTTTGTTAAGACAACAGGAGTTTGTCCTGTTTGCAGAACATGCGTTAAGCTTGACATGTCCCAAAGGGAGTTCACTTGCCCCTCCTGTAACTTAACGTTCGACAGGGATGTGGCTTCAGCTTTGGTTATTATGAAGGAGGGGCTTTCCCTATGGAACGTAGGGGAGACGCCCGGGGATGAAAACGCCTCTGCGATGGTGGAATACTTGAAAAGTATTCCACACGTAAGCGTTTCGATGAACCGGGAAGCCACGCCCTTACGGGCGTGGTAGTTCACCCTATGGTATGTTTTCACCCTATCGTAATGAATCCAGAACTCATTCCAAAAGCCTTTTGCTCTTGTCAATGATGGTTTATTTTCAATATGCCAGGCAATAGGGGCTATGCTTTTTTCTCTTAGTCTATAAACTTGAAACCCTCTTTTAAAAGCATTGTACGCAAGAATGCTTTCAAACCAATAAGCTTTTGTGTTCTTATTTTTGAAAAGTTTTGCTAAATTGATGTTTTTGATCGCATCGCTTTTAAAAGCCATGTTAACTCCATCTAAATGCAATGAAAGAAGCATTTTTGAGCTTGGGTCAAACCTTTTTCTGTATAAGAAGCCTGAGATTGAAATTCCTTCATAATAGTGTAAAGCTTCAGGTAAAGGCCTTCTCCAGTAAGTTTCTTTTGTTGGTTTTTCTCCATAAAAGTTTTCGTTTGTCAGGATTAAATCAGAATTTTTTAGCTCAGCTTTTAAGGTTATTCCTCCAGCTCCCCCTGCATCTTTTCTATCTTCAAAAAATTTCAGGTATTTTTCTACCCATACATTTTCAAGAATAGCATCATCATCGGTAAACATTATTATATCTGAATTTGAAGCTTCTATTCCAAGCTGATAGGCCGTCGCTATGTTGCCATTTTCTTGAAAAATTATTTCTGTGTTTAATTTATTTCTAAAAGTATCTATTATGTTTTCGGAATTATCGTTTGACTTTTTTAGTACGATTATTACTTTTCTAGGTTTTTTGGTTTGATTTTCGATACTCTTTAATAAAAAGGGAAGATATTTTTCCCCTCTGTATGTGGGAATTACTATATCAGCGTTCAATTATTTTACAAATTTTTAATATTTATAGCGTATAAAGATTTTTGCATCTATTTCCTAGTTGCATAATATACGACTTTATTCTCTTTTTTGCTGAACAGCAACCTTTAACTATCTCTTTAGACTGCGTTTTCATAGCAATCTCGAACCATTTCTTTAACGGCTTCACGCCTTGAAGGGCGAGGCTTCTTAGTGTTGTGAAGCTTTACCAATCCCATCCTTACTGCCCACTTCTGCCTTATTCACTCATACATGTTGAACGCCTTGATGCCTGTTGAGTCAATTGCTATATCTACAGGCTTATCCTTGCTATACTTCGCTTCAAGAGGTATATTCAGTTCCTTCTGCCTCCTGCATATCCACGTGTAGGAAGTTATCCTTGTCCCCAATATTCCTCCTAACATGCTGGCACAGTCTGTCTGTATGGGAGTCCAAAGTATACCCTGACAGCAAATATTATGAGTATGAGCGCATCAGAATACATGTATGGCTTTGCCCTTGTTCATTTTTTCAGCTGCTTCTACTGGTCAATTAGGTGGCTCTTGCTGAAAGATACGTCAACTGTTTTATTTATTAAGCAGCATCTTGTTTTACTCTGGCCACTCAGTCATAATTTTACATAATACAACTTGGTTAAATTAATATAGAATAAAAAATATGATGTAAGGTTGTCAAAATAATTCAATAAATCATATCCACCTCACGGAAGGTGACTTTCGCCTCTAACCCCAAAAAGTTAAAAACATGTGCAGATCAAAAGAGCAATTTGTTCTCAAAATTAAAGCTTATAACTCAGATATTGTCATATTGATAAAATGGAAGGAATATTCTTGTCAGTCATAAACTCTACAAAGAGAAGGCAGGAAGCCTTGGTCAACGCTATTTTTGCGCTCATTATTTTTGCTATAATAACAGCGCTCGTCAAGGCTTACGGCCCGGACAACTTTTTTAACTCTTGGTTTTACGTTTTAATTGTGACCCACAGGGTCCAAGGTCTCAACGAACTTTTCATAGCTTTTGCAAAGTATGGGAGGGAGTACTTCTGGATACCGCTCTTAGCCGTGATGTGGTTTTTCGGAAAGGGCAACGTGAAGTTTTCCGCTTACGTTATGTTCGTATCTTTTCTGCTTTCTATAATTTTCGGCATCACGTTAAAGGACATTTTGCAAATTGCAAGGCCGTTTTATTACTTCAGCTACAGCACGTTGATACCAAAGCCGAAAGATTTCAGTTACCCTTCTGGACACGCGTTGATAACGTGGGCTGGAGCTTCCTCTACATATTTTTATTTAAAGAAAAAGTACTCTTCACTTCTTAGCCTCGAAGCCTTCATTGTTTCCTTTTCGCGCGTCTACGTCGGCGTTCATTGGCCACTGGACGTAATAGGCGGAGCCTTGCTAGGATTTAGCATTTCAATGTTTTCCACGTACTTTGCAGAAAGCCACGTAGGAAAGACGATATACAGTAAAATTGAAAGGCTCAGTATAAAAAAATAAAATATAATAAATAGCTACGTTTATACTTTTGATCTCCTCATTATTGCGTATATAGCCAAGATTATACCCAGTATGGCTAAAATTATGGTGGTCGCGAAGTACTCTGCAATTTGAGTGCTGAGCGTGTCTTTAACTGAAACTATGCTCGAATTGAGCGATGAAATTTGCGACGCAGTTTGCTGTGCCAAAGCCTGTAGTTGGTGAGTAACTGAAACTATGCTGGAATTGAGCGATGAAATTTGCGACGCAGTTTGCTGTGCCAAAGCCTGTAGTTGGTGAGTCGTCTCGAACTGAACGCTTGCCTCAGAACTTACCCCGTCGCTTTGAACCGCTATAACGCTTAGCGTGTGCGTGCCATCTGGATATGAAGTGGCACTGAGGTTAAAAGAGTAAGTTCCTGGAGCCGAGAAGCTCTTAACTAAAGATCCATCAACATAAACGCTAACGTTAACTACTTCCTGCCCGCTTACCGTTATGTTCACAGGAATGCTACTAGAGTATGGTACATCGCTCTGTGGGTACTGAATCGTTATCGATGGAGGGGATGGGGATAACGAGGATACGGTGTAACTGCTACCGCTAAGTACAGAGGACTGAAGGCTCAAGTATGAAGCTGAGGAGTCTACGAGTTTCACCGTGCTGTTTACCGCATAAACGCTTGTTGCCTTAACGCTATCAAGGGTAGCGTTCGTGTTCACTAAATAGAGGGGTCCATTTATGCTAGAGCTAGTTATCGTAACAGTTCCTCCTTTTATATAGTTGGTTCCGTAGAATTGGTCTCCTGAGAACGAAGCGTTGCCTTCAACGTTTATAGTGTTTCCTCCTAGGAAGATATCGTAAGATAGCGTTGCGTTAGAAACTGTGAGCGTGTCGTCCTTTAGCGCTAAGTTGCTCGTCTGAACCGGGTAGCTTAAAGTCTTTCCTGAGAAGAAGTACTGCGGGTTTACGAAGAACTGTTTCTGAGCTGAAAGCAGTGAAGTTGTAGGAACTCCGTTCCACGAAGTCCCGCTAACATAAACGTCGAACGGGCCCGAGTATCCCTGCGATCCGATAAAAACTGTGCCAGTTGTGGCGTTATATTGGAACGGGCTGTAAGGGCTCGGCAGCGTTATCGTTCCGACCCACTCGTTCAGGCTCGGGCTGTAAGTGAGCGGAACTCCAGATGACAGGTAGGTGCCGTAGCCAGATTGTACATCGTTAGAATAGACTGCAGCTACGTACATCCCGTACCTAACTTCCGTCCCGTTCATGTATGTGATGTTCGCGTATATGTTCAGTTTACCTCCTACGAACTTCTCGCCAGTAACTGTTATCTTCGGAACCGATGAGGAAGGAGAAACGAGTATCTGCCCGTAATAGCTTCCAGTTATGTTCATGCCTAACGTGTAGGATTCGTAGAAAGAATTCAGAACTACGTAATAAAGCCCAGACTGAGCGTTAGATGGAACTTTTAGATATCCGTTATAGTAAATTCCGTTGAAAGGAATGTTTGCTGTTGACACAACTTTCCCACTTGAGCTTACCAACTGGGCCGTAATGTTGGAACCGTCCATCACGTTTTCAAACATAGAGTACCCGGTTGCTGAGCTAACGTAAGAGAGCAGAGAAAGTGGCGGAAGTGGAGTTCCCTGTATTATTATATAGCTTCCCGGAGATACAGCTCCTGGCTCTATTACTGTTTCGGGCAGTATGAACATGGTCTGAAGGTCAACGCCGTTCATTATAGGCAGGTATCCAAAAGCGCCTACTCCTTGTAGCAGGACGGGGCCGTTAGGATATGTTGCGCTAGTTGTCCCTGCCCACAGGCCATAAGTGCTATTTATCAGAACTAAAGGTATTGTCTCAACCGGGCTGTAAACGTTCTTCATAAAGTTGTACGAGTACGTCGATATATAATACGTCCCGTTAAGCGGGGCTGGAGAGCCTGAAAGGTAATTTAGTTGAACAAGAATAGGACTTCCGGGCGTAAGTAATACTGGGTACGGCGTCTGTAGGTTAACGTAAGTAACTAAGTAACCGAGGAATGCTTCGGCCATACCTTCCCCTGTGAGCCCTGACGACGAACCCTGTACGTTAACGTAAGCTGGTCCGCTTCCGTTAGGCGGAACTTTGATTTGGGCTATCCAGAGCTTATAAGTAGAGTTGTACTGCATAGGAACTGTTACTAAAACCCCCTGAAGCGATTCTAATGAAGCTGTAAACGAACCAGTAGTTATGGTTAAGCCGTTGCTCGTTACGTTCGCTGAGACCACGATCGTGGATCCAGGTGAAAATTCGTCGTTAGGTTGAGGCATGAATGATGAATTTAAAAGCGTTACGGTTACGTTCATAGTGTTTGCGGTAGTCGCAGAACTTATGGCTTGCGCAAGAACTCCTATGTTCGGGTATCCTAAGCCGGTAACCAGGTTATAGCCAGAGTGGGCGGTCCAAGGTATGTTGTAACCGAAAGTTACCTGCTCTACAGAACCAGTTGGGTATCCCTTCTGATAAAGGAAGGGGTTTATGAGGCCGAGGGGATGATGTACCTTCTGCATGACCAGCGTTAAAAGACCGGCAAGCAATGGCGAAGCCTCGCTTGTCCCGCCGAATATCCCAGTTACGTTACCTGAATAGACGACCCACGTTCCTGGGAAGGGCGATGCGCTCAGAGATATATCCGGCACCATCCTGCCGTATGGGTAACTTAAGGGAACAATCAATTCGGACTGGTACCATGGTAAAGGCTCCAGCATGCTGACGCCCCCAGTTGAACCCCCGTAGTTTACAAAGTATGGTATGAATCCGTAATTGGACCATGCTGTCTGTAATGTTGAATTGCCTGATACGTAAACTGTAGTACCTCCAGCAGCTGTGACGAATGGGGATGTTGAGGGGTATCCTGTTGTGCCTAGAGGCCCCGCGCTGTACCCGCTACCTCCTGCGTCTCCGGTTGAGGCTATGAACGTAATACCTTCTAGAGAGCCCAAAGCGTAGTAGTAATCCGCAAGCTGGAGGTTTGCAGTGTAGAAGGCTGGCCCAAGAACCGAGTAATACCACTCATAAATGCTCCAGCTTTGGGAAACAGTCTGAACTGCGTGCTGCTGGTCGATGAACGCTATAGGGAAGGATACAGGAAGCGCTCCGTTTCCTATGTAGAGAGTTATGTTTGCTGCTGGGGCCATAGAATGCGAAAGCTCAACGTCGCCAGAAATTTCACCGTCCCATCCAGTTAAAACTCCTAGGTTTGGGTCGTAAGGCCCTATAGGAACTACGTTAAAGCTAGGTGGGTTTGGAAAACCAAACTCTTTGTCGTAAACCTGAAGTACTTGAGTTATGTACGGATCACCGTACCAGTCAAGAATGCCTATTGTATAGCCAGTGCCGTTTACCCCAGATTTGAGCAATCCTGTTACGTTGTACGCATTCCAAAGTTCCTTGGCTGAAATGCCAGTTATTGGGAAGGTCATGTTAGGCTGCATCTTCCGCATCAGCCCCTGAAAGACCTTTTCTGTTACAAGGGTGTCAGGATGTCTCAGGATAAGTCCTGTAACATTAGATGCGTATACAAAAGCATTTATGTTCGGGTTTCCTACCAGAGTATAATAGCTGTACGTGCCGTTTGAATAGAGCACTGTTGAAAGGCCTAGGTACTTCTTTACTTGTTGGACGGTCCCTTGTATCAAGATAGCTGAATCCATAGCAGTAAGTAATATCTTAAAACCTTTGTCCTTTAGGTAACTAATAACTTGATTGTATTGGCCCACAGGCAGGAAGAGCTTCTGAATCTGAGAATATGTAAGGAAATGCTCGTATTGTGAAGATGAAGGATTAGAAACCTGCTGAACCATGGAATAGAGGAGCCCCGTGTTCCTAAGAGGTATGTAAACTGTAACTAATAAGGGATAGTCTGACGGAAGGCTTCCGACGTTTTTGTAGCCAGGGAGGGCTGCAACCGTAGAAGGCATCGGCTGATTGGTAGATGCGAAAGCTGGCGTTACAAATTCCACAAAGGGCAGCGTTGCTACAAGTATTACCAACAAAACTTTATAGTTCATCAAATTTTTATTATTTACAAAGTAAGATATAAATGTTTACGAAGGGTCATCTTATTAGATTAAATATTAAGAATCTTATAAAAAAGAAAAATAAAAAAATAAATTTTAAAATGCTTAAAGAACGTTACTTTTTCCTTACCAAAAGTATCAGTTCTAGTACTATTATTATTATTGCGAGCACAGCTACTACTAGCAAGTAGGTCATTAATGAGCTGACGCTTGATTCAAGCGAACTGACTGAGCTCTGCAATGATGAAACGCTTGGGCCGATCGAAGATACTGTGGTGCTTACTGATGATGTCGTTGAGCTGATCGAAGATACCGATGAGCTTAAGCTGCTTAGGCTAGAGCTGAGCGAGCTGTAGTCAGATGAAAGTGACGTCTTAAGATCGCTGATCATGGTGCTTATGCTTGTAAGGGATGACATTATAGAGCTATACTGCGTAGTCATTGTGCCTGACATGCTTGAGATAGAGCTGCTGATAGAGCCTAACTGTGAGCTTACTGATGTGTTCATTGAGCTCAGTGATGAGCTTAAGCTGCTTAGGCTAGAGCTGAGCGAGCTGTAGTCAGATGAAAGTGAAGTCGCAAGATCGCTGATCATCTTGCTTATGCTTGTAAGAGAGCTGCTGATAGAGCCTAACTGTGAGCTTACTGATGTGTTCATTGAGCTCAGTGATGAGCTCAAGCTGCTTAGGCTAGAGCTGAGCGAGCTGTAGTCAGATGAGATAGAGCTGCTGATAGAGCCTAACTGTGAGCTTACTGATGTGTTCAATGATTTAATTGCAGCTGTTGTCTGTGCCTCTGTGTTCGTTGTTCCAGTTACATTCAACCATGCAGTGCTCTCTAGTGTGTATGGATATTCCCATAGTACCAGCTGCACTGCGTGCAACATTGGATATCCTGCCGCTGTTATTAAATTTGAATTTTCACCAGACATATTTCCCCATGTAGGAGCCGCGTATGTTAATATATTGTCATAAGCTATACCATAATAGTCGAAAGGTCCTCCAGTAGATACATTTAACAGTGGCCAATACTCAGTGCCTACGCTTAGACCATATAAGTTAACCGTAACGTTTGAGCCCAGCGGGGCTTTTGATGGTGACAGCACAATCAATGGGTTCACTGTAATTTTTGCATATGCAGATACCCCTTTTAGGTCAGTAGCATTGATGTAGTGTACTCCACCGTAAATTGCCATTGGTAATGTTGTACTGAAGCTCCATTCTCCAAGTGAGTTTGTTGGGACATTCATTCCATTTGTAAGGATTGTTACATTATACATATCCAACTCAAGCCCTAGTAATGTAGCGTTTACCATTGAGTTCTTTGTGTATGCATAACCATTAACTGTAATGCTTTGTCCTGGCACCACTTTATTTGGCGTAACCACAACCTCAGGTACTGTTTTGCCACTAAAGTAAATATATGCTAGCGGATCAGTTGCATTTACTGTATACGTTCCAGCTGCAGCTATTGGGACGTTTGCGCTTACTGTAAAGTACCCTGTACCGTTTGTAGTTGCAGTTGCTAGAAGGCTCCCATCAAAGTACAGCTTAACCTGTGAGTTTGGATCAAAATAGTTACCTGTAACTTTTATTGGTTCAGTCTCGTAGAACGGGACGCTAGGAGCAGTGCCATTATAGAAAGGAGCTCCCGGAACCTTCGTCCATTTTGCTGTTGCTGGACTATAGTAAGCAATTTCAGTAAACACTCTTGGCAGTTCATACCAAGTTGCAGTATTAGACAATGTTTTTGTTTCGGTATCATTTGCCACAAATGTAACAGTGCCTGGGTTCGGATAAGGTGATGATGCTGGTGTCTCAAGCTTCAATTCTGGTGCTGTTACAGTTTGAGTAAATGCACCAAGTGAGTTGGCTGTGAATGTCATGAACTGAGTTACTTTTTTGCCCAATACATAGTATGTCCACGTCAGGTTCACTAGACCGTTTGCGCTAAATCCTGAACCCTTAACGGTTATTGTGCTTCCTGCAGGTCCTTCATTTGGATGTACTACTCCTGATACCTTTATCCCAGGTAGAATTATTTCTTGCGCATATGACGCATATATGTAGCTGCTACCGAATACTGCTTTAATATAGTATGACCCTCCTGGAACGTTGTACGCTATTGGTGCAATGACTGAGTTGTTACCTAAATGGAATGTATAGCCGTTGTAGGTGTAGTTGTAGAATCCAGAAAGTGGTCCATAATGTGAATGCACTGTTTGCTTAACCTCACTTACTGGTATATTAGCTGCGAAAACTGTTCCCACTGGTGCACCAGAAAGGTATCCATTTGTTGAAGCAGTCAGATTAAACTCTCCCGCAGGCCATCCTGCAGCAGCTATCTGACTTAGATTTATGTCAAGGTAATATGTAGTTGCTTTCTTATCTATGTAGCTCAAAATATAACTGCCTGAATATCCTGAAACGTTAAAACTTGCTGCAGTAAATGTGTAGGGATATGTTGTGTTCATTTCTCCAAGTAGTACTTGTGCGGTTGTTGCAGCGTGAGCTGGAGCTACGCTAGCGTATGTAAGCGGTGAAATTGGTACTATCATTCCGAAAAGTGCTACAATTAACACTATGATTTGCTTGTTCATCACAATTGTTTTAATTGCTTTTATATTTAAGTTATATGAACGCAATGTTCTTTATTTTTTGTCAAAAAATTATGACTTAAAGACAACTGATATACCTTCAACTGCCCTCAGGACAATTGCAAGCTCTATAAGCGCAAGCCCCAAAGTAACAGCAAGCTCAAGCGTTACTGGCATTCCAAGGATGTTGGCCTTTATTGAAATGGTGCCAAAGTGCAGAAGCTGACATCCTCCTCGCCTTAAAAGGCGATGGTTCCCTTAAGGCGGATCATAGGTTCGTGGTTTATCGTCTTCATCTTCATCACTTCATAGCTAGCTGTTGCCCACCCCGCTCTGCTCGTCCAGCGATAGACCACGGGCTGTGCTTTCAGCCACTTACCCTTATCCTTAACGGACTCGGGGATATGTAAAATGTTTATTGCCCCATTCAGAATAGCGTTTATTACTTTCTCAGTGTGAGGACACTCGAACAAGCCTCTCTTTATTCTTCTGTTTTCGTGAATTTCCCCATACAGAGAACACGTCTTAGATGTATTTGCTTTATTAACAGGCTTAACCTTAATGCCGTATTCCTTGCCAACCTGCTTAACTCGCGCTATTATTGATGGATAGTTCCAGAAGTTTGAATTCCTTTCATTTCCTTTATCTTGAGCTATACCCGTTGGGTAGCCGATGTATATTTCACCTACTCCTTTATCATAAAGGGATTCTACAACTTTCCTTGCTAGTCCTTCTCTAGCGTTCTTAAGCAAAAGAGAACGCTTTTTGTAAAGTTTTTCAAGCTTCCTGCTAGTTTTCAAGCCGTGTCTTGAAAGCCTCTTTTCTTTTATTGAAATGCGCTTTGTTATCTCCTTAAACTCTGATAGCACTGAACCTCCTTTATAGAGCATCCACGAGCCGTCTTGAACAGCAACGGTTGCAAGGTTTGCAATGCCTAGGTCTATCCCTGCTTTCATTTTGCCTTTTGGTTTATTGTTTGCTTTTACACTCACAGGAATCCTTGCGTACCACTTTTTTCTCACGATATCATAAAATATCTCAAGGGTTCCCTGCTTGCCAACCCACTTGAGCTTGCCAATGAACTTAAGCCTCAGCTTGACATCCATGAAGAATATTTCATTATACTTCTATCTTGTACCTGTCATTTCTTATCAAAAAAACAAACTTCGTGTTTAAAACAAAATTTTAAGCCTTATTTTACTATGTTAAAACGCAATTTTACGAATTTTTACATATGTAAAATGGCATAAATTCTTTTAATTTAAGTGCGCACATAAGTACAAATAAGCAAATTTTTATAAAATCACTTCATGATAAGCACATTAAGGCACATCTAAGCACACCGCCACTGAGTTGTAAACTTACATAAATTACGCTGATGTTCTTAACTAATGTTGGGTCCATTATAACTTCCTTCTTAGGTAGCCTTTGATAAAATATAACTGCTGGAGTCTCAAGCTTTTTAATGCCAAAGGCTCCATGTGGCCTTATGAAGTTGTACCAATTCATGAATTCATTAAAGGAATTGAAGAACTTTACCTTCTTCTTATATATCAAAGAACTTCTCAACTTTTCCGTTTGTCTGAGGATGATCAACCCTGCCAACTATCAAAGTTATCTTCTCCTTTATCAGGAACTTTTTAAAATCAGTTAATCCTTTCTCCCTTTCATCTGATTCAACAGCATAGAAAGTTGTTCCGTGATCTGATAAAATCTGCTCAGGCTTGCCGTACTTTTCTATTGCCTTCTTCAATACATCAACGGAGTACTTAGATGTCGGAGTTGGATAAACGCCATATCCAACTATAAATCTGGAAGAATCATCTTCATACACTATTAACCATAAACCCTTCCACCTAGGATCCTTTATTTCGTGCCAATCAACGTGCCACAATGAATTAGAATGTTCTCTCTCATACCTTATCCACTTCTTTCTGTGCCACTTTTTAGGCTCGCTCATTGCAAAGCCAGCCTCCTTGAGTACTTGATTGATCCTGTCATTGTCAATGCTGTATCCTTTTGCTCTGAGAATTTTG
>Ga0081473_127359_pt1 | contig 16991 bp, 27 predicted proteins | sample CisSprmetagenome_FD_70977 | JGI IMG/M metagenome (GOLD analysis project Ga0081473, IMG submission 70977) | Hypoxic/sulfidic aquatic microbial communities from Cistern Spring, Yellowstone National Park, USA v2 (version 2) | ecosystem: Environmental > Aquatic > Thermal springs > Hot (42-90C) >...
AAATCATAAGGATATGTTATGATGGTATCCGCTACCATGTGTGGACAGATGTTGGATCTAAGAGGTGGTTTTTGTACTACCGTATTAGGGTTATCAATGGTAGAACGGAACTACAAGATTTAATACAGGTGGGTTGTTTAGACGAGGAATTATTGGTTGAACCACCAGAGTACCCATACCTAAGCCAAGACTTCATCAATGATGCCCAACTAATAAAGAAAGCAATAGGCGAAAAAATCATAAGGATATGCACCAATAATGGTTTCAGATATTCGGTGTGGACAGATATTGGCTCTAAAAGATATTTCATGTTCTACCGTGTTGAAGTTAGTGGTAATGACGTCAAAATATTAGAGAAACTACCTGACGGATGCTCAGAAGATGATATATTAATCGAACCAAGCGATGACGAAATAAACGCAGTAACCCAACAAAAATAATCAATTTTCCTTTTTCCCTTTCGGGGTGAGGAATATGGGTACAACAGGCTTGTTAATAATACATGATGTTTACGACAGAGTATATGGTGACGGTAAGGGTAAGGGTAAATATGTGCCTGTTGCAACGATTTATTCGACGTCCGATGCGTATCCTAGAGGTGGCTTTATGTGCTGGGTATGCGAGTACTTGAAAGACCGCGTGGTAAGGAATGGTATATCGAATTATTTCGGCGTTGTTAATGGGATGGATGACTTGGCGAGCGTCATCATCGCCTACCTGAAGTACTTGGCAAGTAAGATGGTACTGGAAGTTGAAAAGAATTATGTCCTCAAGGATCAACCAGCCATTAAGGAACCCCCCATAACGGCAGGCTTCGTTTACCTACTGCCCACCAACATCAAGCCCGTAAATACAGATGCCGAATACGTGTACATGATCTACCCACCTCAGAATTACGAGATGGCTTACGACAAGACAATGATGGCTACGAAGGCGCCTAATGAATGGTTGGAAATACCATTCACAGAGGTCTTCATTAGAGCATACAAGCGTGAATGGTTCCCCAACAGGCTAAAGCGATTCTTCAGTGGTACCGCATCGAAGTATTATGAAAAATACTGCAAAACTGAATAAGCAACATTTTACCCTTTCCCTTTTCCATTTCGGGGTGGGAGATAGCGCCCCGTAACCCCTCATGCCAGCGACCCCAATCATCCTTCATCCCCCTGTCGGGCTTGCGCCCCCATCCTCGGGGCATCACGAGTCAGAGCCCACGGGGCTGGGCACCCGCACCTTCACAGCATTCCGCTCCGAGTGCGAGCTTGTTGGTATAGAAACTGGGTTGGGATTTATAAACTTAATACTTATTAGTTAGAGTGCGATGGTGGTGATATGTATGACTTGCTCTTCGACCTGGAGCACCACGAGGATAAAGCCACTTGGTACATCACAGCAATGGATGTACAAAAACTCTAAGCTTTAATACGTCCTTTCCTACCTTCCCTTCGGGGTGAATGAGTATGGGTAAGGGGTTAGAGATTACGAGAATAACTCTTTTTGGGGAGACTGTTGCTGGTAGTAATGTTTCGCTTGATGATTTTGAGAGGCAGTTGGATGGTAAGTTGGTATCAAAAACTGAAGCTGAATTGTTCAAGATATTCAAGTCCGTGGTCTTTGATATAACGGAGATGCTTTCTAAGTTGTATAAGTCTAGGTTTGAGAGGCTTGCGGACTTTGATGCCACCGTATTCAATGCCTTGGTCAATGTACGAAGCAGGTTGGTAAATGCTGATGCCGATTTAAGAAAGGATAGGTGGTTCTTGTTCTGGGACATACGCCCCTACAGTAACGGATACAAGCTACCTATCGCTATCATTGAGGTAACGGATGATGGTTGGGCAAACTCATTTGAGGCTGAATTCCTACTTAACTACAATCTAGAAACTAAAACGTCAAGCATAAGTATTGAGTTGGCGTATAGAAAGTACATATCGTTTACGCAATCACATATAACTGAGTACAATGAAAAACGTGAAATAGCCAGGAAGTTATTCAAAAGCCCAACAACTGGCGTAGTGGAAGTCGAAATTCTGCCTGACTAGTAAGACTTATAAAATGTCTTATATTATTTTCGGGGTGATAAATATGGCTCAAGAAACGAAACAAGAAGCAACCGAGCCAAAGACGCTTAGGGTTGAGACTATATACGGTGTTTTAGAAATTTCGCAGAGGAGTGATAAGTATGTGTGGCGTATAATCGAGAAGGGTTTGGATACCAAGGAGATACCTGAATGGTTTGGAGTTGGGAATAATACTTTCGAGGAGGCTCTTCACGACGTAATTGATTACCTACTTGGAACACACTGGAAATTTCAGCAGTATAGACAAGCGCTTATTACCTACTCCAGTGTTAGGGATGCATATAGGACATGGAAAAGTGAGGTTTTACCGCAATTGAAACAGTGCATTGAATTCAAAGTAGAAAATGATCACACGAAGTTCACAACCACATGCCCCGACTGGAAGCTGAAGGAATTGGATAAGAAAATCGATGAACTTTTCGATGGAGTGATTTCTGTGGTGTTTAACGAACCTGAACCAAGGCACGACATTGGGCAAGCAATACGCGAGATAAGGGAGATGCAGTCGCAATTCCCTGCCAACACATATGAGGAGCCCCTAAGAAACATCCTGGGTAGGGCGATAACGCTATTGAACCGAATATTGAACGACCCATACACACAGGCATTGTACGAAATACTTTATCCTCCTGAGGACTTTGACGAGCCCATAGATGAGGAGGAAGAGGAACCTGAGGAGGAACCCATGGAGGAGGAAGATTATTATGAGTGGTATGAGGAGTGATTATTTTATCTTTTTCGGGGTCGGGTATGGAGACCCAAATAGAAATACCGGTAAAAAAGATAAGGTACACCAGGGACATACCTGATAGGTACGCCAAGGTGCTTGATGAACTCACTTGGCGTTGTTATAAAAAGAGGAAAATCAATGAGAGAATATTTGAGGATTTAGTTGTAGATTTGAAGCTTAAGTACAGGAATGTTGGTTACGTCGTTACCCACAGTGATATCACGGCGGAAACAGATGAAGACCCTGTTCACTTGGTGAGGGTTGTTGATTTAAGCGGAATAATAAACAACCTAGATATACTGAGGACTAGGGAGACTGTAACGATACCTATTGCCTCTGCTGTTTATTACGGTTGCGATACTGATTATAGGTACTTGTTCAACGTGGACGTTGACACGAAGTGGTTAAGGAGCGTTTACGACAGGAAAGAGATAGAATACGGCATCGGCTCACAAAGAATACTCAGGGAGTTCATGGACGACGTCGCCGATTTACTACACGAATACATACCAGCCGCGCCATAAAGCACAAATGCCAGAAAAATTATTAAACCACTTTTGCATTTTTTCCTCGGGGTGGGAGTATGATGGCAAAACTGGATAAGGAACAAATTGCGTGGGATCTCAGGGGTAATGTGGCTGTTTTCATAAATGATAAGTTGGCGCTTAGGGAGTGGGTTCATAGGTTGTTCATGAAGGTAAACTCGCCTGTGCTACATAGCGACTTATGCGGTCAGCATGCTTGGTACGGAGTATCTCATGTTGGTATAAGTGCCGTGATAATCATGAATCATGACGAGAAACTCGATAATTATGGGATCCATGTATCACTACTCCCTGCCGAAATTGACAATATGGAGAGGAACACTGTGGAGTTGTTAATGAGCCTTGAAGGCATAGAATCAGCGTATGACGTTGAGAGGGATAAGTTTAACCACGTCGTTAAGCTCGCAATATATAAGTCCAATTCTATGAATATTTACGTGTTCGGTAAGGGTCAATTCATAAATATTTACACGCCGAGAGATAAGTGGGAAAAGGGACACTTCAGCTTCAAGATCCGGGCTTATGACTCGTTAGATGCCATAGAGCATGATCCAGACCTGAGGCTAAGAATAATGCAGATACTTGAGAAACCCAAGGGCTTTAGAGACACGCAATTACTACAGCAAGCAAGTCCTTGATTGCTAATTCTCGGGGTGGTTGTACATGTCGAGTCAGGGTTCGAGTTTAAACTTTGAGCAGTTAAAGGAGAAGTTAGAGTGGGTATGGCTGGGGAGCATTGGGGTTTTCGTGAACTACAAGCTGGTGCTTGCGTCTTCGCCTCAGTGTGCAATACTGAAAATAAACGAGCCCGTAATATACATGGACATAGATAGGGATTATTCAGTGTCCTCGATGGGGAAGGCAGTACTGATTCATGTGAATAATCACTCAAACCTTATTAGTCAGCTTCGGTTCGAAATATACAATCAACCCGAGCCCATTAACTACCACGTCAAGATAGTACCACGCCCCATCCATATAGAGTTACGCCCCATGGAGTTAAACGATATCGAGAAACACAGCATGGAGTTACTAATAATCCCAAAGGGGTCTAGGCACCGTTGTTCAAGCTACGTCACTAATACTAGGAAGTATGACCAACAAATCAAACTACCGCTAGGCAAGGATGAGGTTTTTATCTACGTATTTGGGGGAGAAGAGTGCATAGAGATTCACAGCCCGAAATGTGAAGAAACCGATAAGTGCGTCGCCACTATGGACCTACATAGCAAGATCACCTACTGCATTGGAGAACTAAAACAAATACTCAAGGCACCGAAGGAATACAGAGATCCAGAATTGTTAACCCAAAAGACCGAACCACTATAGCCTATAATCTACTAAACTTATTCGGGGTGGGAAATATGGGTATCCGAACTCAAGAAACAAAGAAAGTGGAACTCACGGTTTACGTGAACTACAACTACCCGATACACAGGATTGATAGTGGCATCATGGAGAGGGCTTTCGGTAAGGTGCACAAAGAGGTTGAGGACTTGCTCAATAAGTATGGGGAGTGGGTTCGTGCAAGTACGTGGGATGAGGCAATGAAGATAGTAAATGACATACGCAGTGACGCGGAGCAGGTATTCAGCAAGTACAGGAACGAGATAGAGGGTGATTGGTACCACAGACCAAGGGTTGTGGTTGCGTCCTTCGAGCCTTATGGAGGCACAATGTACACGTTTGGTTCGGCACTGCTTGCCTTCAAGAGCGGTATCCAGGCGTTCATGTATAGCGTGGGTGCCGATGTGCATGAGTTCAAGGGCAGGTACTACCTGGAGCCGTTCTACGAAACCGCTTGGATAACCACAACACCACTCCTGCAACTCTACGACCTGGCAGAACCCCTGGAGGAGGTTGCGAGGAAAATCCTCGATGCCATATACGCATACCACAAGGGCGTGGACTTCGAGATAGAGGTGGTAATAAAACCAACAGCACAACCACAATACATTTAAACTCCTTTTCTTTCCTTTCTTGGTAAAGTTTTTTATTCTTTGGTTTAATCGTTTAATCGGGGCGAGTATATGGTAGAATACTTGGGAGAAGTAAAAACGTCAGACGATATGGAGAATCTAAGAGAGAGGTTATATCATGAAGGCTATGACTGCAAGGAAGTTGGTGAAGATGCACCTCCTTTCCATCCAGAAAGCATTTCTATTGAAGGAGATGGTAAATATTTCATCTTCTATAATAGATTTAGGGATTTCAGGCGCTATTATCTGTGCCTGAGACCCGGTGAAAGCGCAATAGTAAGACGTGTGGGTAAGTTAATAACAAAAAATACTGTTTATTCATGGGATGTAACAGATCGATATTCAAATGCTAATGGAAGAATCAAGATTGAGACAATTCAAGAGAACACCAAAGTTGTACCTGAAAAGAAGTTAACACCCAGCCCTCCGAACTCTTGGGAACAAGCTCAAATCAATGAGTTGTATAATCTTTCAAGAGCACGGTCTGAAGCTCTCTTCTTCCGCGGGATGAAATCGACAAGGAATGAACAATCACACTAAACAGACAAGAAGCGCACCGCTCTACATCCACCTCTAGTTAAACCTAATACTTACTCCACCCTTTCTTTTACTTCGGGGTGATGTGTATGTCGGATTCTAGTTTAACAACTAGGAAGGAAGTGAATCGAAAATCATTGAGCCAGTGCAATAAAGAGAGCAAGCCAGAACAAGTGATTGGTTACCTAGCTATTGCAGTCTTATCGGTGGTAGTTATGAGATACTTTATGCAATCGCTCTCACCAATTCTGCACATAGACTCATATTTAGTGCTTGTATACCCCGTGGTCTGGGCAACGGTAATCATAATAATACTCTCAGGAATCATGTACATTATATGGCATTTCATTGTTTGCCACAAAACAGCCAAGAAGTAATAGACACGACCAAATTTATATTAAAGATACTCAAGATTTCCTCGGGGTGGAAAGTATGGGTGTCCAAGATCAAACACAACAAGCACAGCAAATAGATAAGAGGGCGATACTGGCTGTGATCAAGGCGGTGGCGGAGGTTGATAGTTTCGTTATGCCATATGGTGTTATCATGGATGAGTTAAGTGAAATGATAGGGAATGATGATGAATACTACAAAGTAGAGGATGAATTATACGACGCTTTATACATGGATAAGCTCAAGTATGTCTATAATATTTATCAATTCGATGATAGCTCGGCAGACCTCATTGTTGTTTCACCAATCGAGTTAAGTAAGGAACAATTACAAATCCTTCATGAAGTCGCTAGTGTGTATGCCTACGAAGACAAAGCATACGATGCAGTTAAGACGGTAATAAACAATTTAATTGAGAAGTGGGCGAGTAATTGTCTTGAGGTGAAAAAACCAGCGACGGCTGTTTTTGTATTAGCAAAAGAGTACGGATTGAACATAAAGGTTATTGAGGATCAAACAAAGAGGGAACCATACACAGGCAAGATTATTTATAACATCGAGGACGTAGTGAACGTTGTGAAGCATGTCTTCTATTGTAATAATTGCATCAATGGTGGGTGGTTTGACGGTATCTTCATAGAGAAGTGTGACTCATGGGAATTTGAAGACAACGGTGAACAAGACACAACTGAGGTGAGTGGATATGACTGACAAGTGCCGGGCGCCAAACTTGTGCAATCTAGCCTCTGACTGGATTTTGCGTTTTGATTTACTTACTTGGTTGGACTATCTTCCTTCCGAACTGTTGTTTAAGATCATCACGGACGTGGGTTATGAGGTTGTGGGAAAAGATCTTGTAGAGCATGTGTGCCTACAGCGTGATGGCGTGATCATAAAGCTTCCCTTAATGACATCTTGTAAGTTAAAGTACATACAACCCATGCTTGATAATATGACAAAGGTAGAGTTCTCCGATGTACACCCCATTATGTGGTTGTATTTCGACAGACAAATCGTGCTTGATCTGGGTTATTCTATCAAAGCACGCGTAAGTGGGATCGAGACAATGGGATATGATTATCTTAGGTTTGTTATTCACGTAACCAAGGAGAAAGATGTTGTTGCAAAGATTCACCTAACGTACTACATTAAGAGAGATCACACTATAGCTGAGGATATATACATAAAACCCATTACCAAACTCCATATAGAAATGCTTCCATACATCATTGCAGACATTCTTGACGATAGATATAAAGAGCTTAACGATATACTTGAGCAAGCATATAATGAGATTTATGCAATCGAGAGGAATACCCGCAAGTTCCTTAAGTACCTCGGTGAGGTCTGGGCTAGCTCGCTGAAATGCGAGGAGTCGTGGTAAGCAGTAAAACCGTAAATTTCCTTTTTCCCTCCTCATTCGGGGTGAGTGAATATGAACGAGATAGCAGAGTTCAAGAAGTGCATTGATGAAAGGTGCTTCAGGTGGGCTGTCGCAACATGTATGGAGATAAAACGCGAGTATTGGTACTGCTTTAGTGAGTGCCTAGGTGAACACGAGACTAAGCCAGAGATAACCGAGGACACATGCCACGAACTATGTCTAGATGAAGTCTTGAGGAAGTTTGATTTCTCGAAATATGCGATAAAGGAGTGCCTGATAGTGTAAATTAAGCAATAATAGTAATAGTTAGTGTTTGATTGGAATCTAAGACATTTTTCCTTCGGGGTGAGGGTTATGACCCAGGAACTGGGGTTTAAAAGGTTAGTAACACTTACAGTGTATGGTCGTGGTGATTACGGCAATATCTTCCCTAAAATCAAGACGCCCATTACTGGGTTTATGAGTGATGTTGTGAATGTAATAACGGACTTCCTACAAGGTCTCAAGTTATCGTTTAATTGCCCCACAGATAATGATGATGAGTATGACAGGTGCGCCAAGGGTGCCTATGCCAGGTTAATCAAGGCTCAGGAGTACATAGTCAAGAGGGTTACCGAAATTATTGAGGGCGTTCCTGTGCCTAGACCGTTAATTCTTGATTACGGTAATTGGTGCATCGAGGGTGAGGTCTGCGACTTCGATGCGTGGGTTATAGACCCAAGCGACTTGCTCGATTGGCTTAGCGAGAGGGTGAGGAGGAACGTGTCCATAATTGTTGCTGATGCGGGCTTTAACTTCGACATTACGGAGTCAGGTGATGGGTACATAGGGATAGACCCCGAGTTCATGACAGCCGTCTACGAAATAGAGATACCCCACAAGGTACTCACTGAGTTAGGCAGTGAGGACAAGATAATGGAGTTCATAAGAAACGTTGCCTACAAGACCGTGACATCCTTCAAGCCAGACGACTTCGAGAAAATAATGCCCTTCAAGATAGAGGTCGAAGCACCCATGGGCTAGAAAGACCTATAAACTAGTTTTTACACTCCTCTCGGGGAGTATGAACACAAGAAGTGAGCGAATTAAGTTGGTCACGTTCTTCTTGTTCAATGATGAGGTGTGCATTGTAATGGATGCGAAGACACTGGGAGTTATTGAGCCAACGAGTGTTAGGAACGTCTTTGGTGAGTACGAAGGTTATGAGTTGGCTTGGAACCTTGAGCCAAACAGGAGGTACGTGATTATTCAAATGCTCCGCAACTGGCGGTATAACACCTTCGATGTGTGGGCTGACTTAATAGAGATTAAAGACGGCACCCTTATCCGCTTAAAGAATTACGTGTATCAATCAAGGACTGTACATAGAGCAATAGGCAGGGCACTGAGAAAAATGAAACTATTAAAGACACGTTATTCATACTTAATTTCGGGGTGAAAAATATGAACCCAAAAACCTACCAAAAATGGGTCGAGTGGTTAAGTGCCTACCGACCACTTGGCTTGATCGTGGTGTTCAAGGAAGATGAATTGTTGCTTAAGGGTTGGGGAAGGCACACGGCTATTGATATATATGGCAAGGTAACGTACACACTCTATCGCCCTGAACTCAAGGGCGTTTGGAGCGAAGCATCTGGTCAAGAAGCTCACGTGACCATCACTTGGTCGGAGGACGACCAATCCCCAACCTACGGTATCGATAAAGCCAATATTATAGTTTACCCAACGAGGAGCAACCCAGAGGTGGAAGACGGGACAGTAATTATAGACTTTTATAGGGATGGCGTTATGTTTAGGCTCAAGTGGGTTGATTTCACCGACATCATTGCCTTCACAACCAACGCCATTACCGAGATTTACCCACTTAACTGGGTTTACCCAGATGAATACGAAGAGCCTACGTTCGCAATAGATGTGTATGACGAAAAGATACCCACATGGCACGATGACTTAATCAACAAGATAATGAGCGAACCACATGACTACCTATCGCCGAAGCTAGAGCAACAACGAATAATAACAAGGCGACGCTCATAACAAAACAAGACGTGTATTACATAAGTAGTAACATTTAAAATCCTCTTTTTTACCTACTTTTCGGGGTGAGAATATGGAAAAAGCAGTGGGAATGGAGGGTGGTCAGGATGTAGGTTTTGAGGATCACTATGATAAATTGTGGGAGGAGGAGTTCAAGGGCTTGCCTGAGAAGTTCGAGACCCTGGAGGACATATTGGACGCAATCGAGGAGCTGGCTAGGAGGGGGTATAAGCAAATAAAGACTGCCGAGGACGTATCGCCAGAAAGGCTTGGCAAGCTTTACAGCAAAATATACATAATGAGGCTGAGGCTTCTCGCTATAATGCTCCTGGCTCGCAAGGGCAAGCGCAAGTTACAGCAAATAAATAAGGCACCAACAGAACAAAACCAATAACTCTATTACCCTACGGGGTGGGAGAATATGGATAATGACAGGGACATGGGTGAAATAAAGCACGCAAGGAAGATAGATCTAGACTGGAGACATAATGCGCATGTGATAGAGTTTGCACCGCTGGAGCCGAGTTATGTTAGTGTTGAGTCATTCAATATACCGAACAACTCAATAACGGTAATCAAGCTTGCGGACAAGTACCTCCTGGTTGTATCGAACGATGATGGAGACTTAGTAGAGACATTTGAGGACTTTGAGGAGTTAAATAGCTACCTAAGGTAACACTTTGGATTTGAACTGAATATACCACCTTGGGGGTGAGGACATGATACGTACAATTGAACAGGATGGAGCGATAAGTGTCTATGCCTATCTCCTAATTGACAACCAGGAGGTTGAGTTCGTGACTGTGAACTTATCTGCACTGTCTTTTCTGAAAGACATTCATGCAGACTCTCATGTCGAAAAGCTTGTTGATGTGATATCAAATTACTACGGTATTGAAGTTAAAGAGATGGTTGTACTAAATCCCGGACTACCATGCAAACCAGGCGAGGAATATCTTGTTACATGCAAGAAGAACAATATATTTTGTTACCTATTTCACGAATGGTTCCCACAGACCAGCAATGCTGAGGGGATCTCAATTTGCAAGAGTGTGCTGGCTGACAAGATACCTGTTACCTTGGTGCAACAGAAGCTCGTGAAGGCATTAGCAAAATATGCAATAGAGCGACTACAGATCGATAAACCAGTCATAATAATCATGACCGACGGCTTCTACAAGGTCATCGCAATAGCAGTTAAGCAGGTACAGTAATTATATTCGAGAAAAAGATTTTTTAATCTTCTCTTCATTCATTTCTTCGGGGTGGGAATATGAGTAACCAGGAAACCCAACAAACAAGGCAGGAGGTGTATGGTTGGGTTGATGTTAGGTCGTTTACGTTCTATAAGCTTGATAAAAACTGGATCCTTGGGGATGTAATGGATGAAATAGTCAGGAGGTTGGACAATGTGGTTCGTGAGAAGTGGGATGAGTTGTACTCTCCTGGGTATAGCGAGGAAGTTCTTGATGAGGTTGAAGAAGTACTTGAGGATGTAGATAAGGAGAAGCTTAGTTCGGACAACCTCTTATTTGATTTTAAGATAGTGCGTAGGCGCTCAGTCCTTGGGTTTGAGTTCTATGACTTCCTGTTGAGACTTATTGACATGGGGAGCCTCAAGGACTGGGCTGAGAAGCCGGTGGTTGATGGGATGGGTTTCGACATATTAGTGGGTAGGTACAGGACAATGGTGCCTCCCAACAAGCAAGAGCTTTACACAAGTGTGAAGTTCGCACAACACGCAGTATGGATACCGAAGAGTATAGTTGAGAGGTGCGCCCAGGACTCGAAACCAAACTTATGCATGGGGGTTGTAGCCCAGCTTATAGTGAACAAAATAGGATTTAGAGTACCAACCGCAAGAGAAAAAACTTGGGAAGTCTGGATTTAAATTAAAATGGCGAGGTGGTTGGTATGATGATCGAGAACCTACTTACAGAGTTGGCTGTGGTTGGTGCAGAGATCATTAATGAGGCAATCAAGGAGGTGCAAACAAGCCACGAAATGGGCGTACACGCAGTACCCGAGGCTTTCATTGTCGGTATACCCGAGTTAAAGCCTTACTATGAAAACTCCAACATCATTAAGGAGCACATGACCTTCGAAGAATTCATCAAGTACGTAATAGAGACGTTCAAAATAAACGGCTACCTATGCTACAGGGTTGGCGATGAACTACATTGCTACGAAACCCTCAAGGCAGTAAGACGTTAACACGGGGTTGTTCAAGGTTAAGTTATATCCATTTTTTCCCACGTTACCACATATGTTCCATTGGGCGTTAGTGCCAACGTGTACTTGTGGAATATGGGTTTTTCTCCTTCTCGAATGAATAGTTCGTACTCGTTTGCTGGTACTGCCCTGAGTTGTACATCTACGCCACTGCTTCTGATGTGTATAAAACCGCCCGCCCAGTCGGGGTCTAGGACCAGGAATTGTGTCTTCATGCATGTCTTGTCGGTGCAGACTGGTATGAGGAGTGGGTCGACGTACAACTTTAAGGGGGTTATGCCCGCCCTAGCAGTCCCCTCCAGGGCTTCCTTCCTGGAGTACCTGTACAGTGTGAGCAATCCCTCCCTAATGCACGTGGCTAGGTGACGGCAAGTTATCACATGAGGCTCTGGAACAATAACCATGGTGTTCCCATAAGGCATCTCCGAGTACGTGAACACAATTGCAGACCAAGCATCCTCCGTCTTGTCAGGTGTCGAGAAGTACCTAGACTTCTGTATAATAAGCTTGACGCCACCTGTTGGGGCATACGCAGGCAAGCCGAACACCAACTCCCTAAATGCGACATAACCGATCTGGGTAGACTTGAAGTCACCACGCGGGAAAACCCCAGCAGTGGGGTGTTGTACCCCTGCTTGTTGTTCCTGCACAGACTGCTGCTCGGCAGGCTTCTCCTCTGCCTTCGCTTGTTCCTGTTGTTGTTGCTGGGGTTGAGGTTGAGGTTGCCCACGTAAACGCCTCCTTAATTGAGCAGAAGACACCCCAGGCGGGTTGCCACCACCCTGTCTTGAAACCGCACCTGGAACCCCAGTAGGTGGTGCACCGACTATCTCCTCATAGGATGGCTCCCTCGGCACCTCAATGCCTTGTTTCTTCCTAATCGGCGCACTCATTGAGATTAACGGAACAACACGTAATATATTTCTTTACAGTTCACTATTGTATGTAGGCTTTGTAGTTATCGCATTCTTCCACTGTGCAAATCCTGAGCGTGATACTATCCTCCTTTACACCAACCACGTCTATGCTCTTTATTTCCTCGGGACTCACATGTAACCCGTAGGCGAGGGCGTCTATGAACTTGTTGAACACCTTAACTTCCCTCTCTACAGTGTCCGCATAAACCCAGTACCCAGTGTCTGGGTCTCTGGCGATGAAGTAAAGACCGTCACTAACCAAGTCAATGGCTTGCACCCTATCTATGTATGGAATCTTGTGTAAGTCCCTATCTATAGGCACACCGCCCCTTCTTGTGGTTATACTCATTATACTTGTTGTGGTGTTGTAGGGATATATGCCTTATTTGTCTTGGGGCAAAGATTAATAAATGTGTTTAACCTAAATAATTCGGGGTGGGAAATATGGAGATAAGCATACCCCTAAATACTATGAACACCTCGTACCTCCCGATAGGTAAAATTATTGTGGTTGATAAGAAGGGCAAAGTCAAGTGGGTGTGGATCTCTGTCAACAAGAGATATGATAACTTGAGAGGCGAGCCTGTCATCTTTGTTAAGCCCCGCAAGGTCGTGTTTTACTTGGACAAAGCCGAGGCAGGTCTTGACGCGCCAACGCTTGCAATCGGCGTGGGTTCATTTGGGTATATACAACTAACAACACCGCCAGCATCACCAGCGACTCAGGAGGTGGTTAAGTTCGTTGAGGAGAAGTATAAGGGCAGGGCAATATTTGATGAGGACGGCAGTTCGTTAAAGCCAGTCCTGGCGCTTAAGAATGGGGACTACGTCTTCGTGGACGGAGAGAAGTACTTCATGGACATATTCATAAACAAGGACTACGACGCAGTCACCATGTACCAAAAAACACAGGAAACGGAAGAGCTACTGAGATGTAGGACAGCTTTGATCCCTCTCGACGTAGGTAGAGAGGTACAGGACTTCTACAAGTACCTAAGTGGCGAACTCCCTTGCCTATTAAAATAATCACTTCCTTCGGGGTTTACTTCGGTGTTCATTGCTTCTCACCCAGTAATTGCTTGATTCTTCTGTGCGCCCCGTTTCCCCTCATCCCTACGACCCTAATCACCCATTCATCCTTGTCGGGAACTCCCCCATCCTCGGGGCATCACTGGCTCAGTTGCCCCGGGGCTGGGCTCCTGGGTACTCACAGTTCCCTCGTACCCAGGACTGGGCAAGTTAGGTTTTGTTTTGACTAAAATTTAAGCTTTTTGTCACTCTTCTGTGGAAGTGTTGGTACGTAATGATGTGCTCCCTGCCTTGTCTGTCCTTGTACCGTAGTTGACCTTCGTCCTTGAGTGTTTTCCAGACTTCGTAAATTGACATGCCTTTGTCAAGTAATTCCTTTACCTTATCTATCGGTATCTCTACGCCCTTCCTACCTATGTGTTTGCCCATTGCCTTTGCTTTAGCCAGGGCAGTTCTTGTTCTCTCCCTAACGAACGCCCTCTCCATTTCCGCCGCGAACGCCATCATACTAATCATGCCCCTATGCATTGTCTGTTCAATGGGGTTGGTTGGGTCGAAGTTCAGGAACTGCTGTTTCACAGATAGTATTGTGTACCCAAGCTTCTCCGTGAGGTATAGGTAGGTGTTGACCACGTCCTGGATATCCCTACCAATCCTGGTCAAGTCATAAACAACTATAACCCTCACATTAGGCAACTCCTTGAGGAACTCAAGCATTTTCCTAAATCCCTCACGCTCCAGTGCAGGTACTGCACCGCTCACACCAACATCCCTAAACACCTTAATTATAGTTATACCATTCTGCTTAGCAAAACGCTGGATTTCGAATTCCTGATTCTCAATGTTCTCCTCCTCCAAACTAACCCTTGCGTACCCCACTGCCAGTTTAGTCTCTGTTTCCTGCCCCATCACACAACCACCAAATCCACTATAATATAAAGCTAACACCCAAGCAATATAACCAAACCCCCAGAAGCACTACAATCACGTCATTGAAAGGGGCAATTCAGTTACGAACCATGTCTCGTTTATAGCGTTTTTAATAAAAAAGTGATAGTGAATGAGAAACTGAAAGTTGCCCCAAGGTAGTAAAACCTATAAACTGGTTTTCTCTTACTCGCTCGGGGTGAGTAGATATGAGTAAGAACATCTTGAACGAAAATGACTCGTTTCCATGGTCTACAATTATCATTGGGGTGCTAATAATTGTCGCTACTGTTTTTTGCATGCTATGGTATGGTTCAAACTACAACTACACTATCCTGGAGCAAGAATACGTAGCTTTGCAGGACAAGTATCAGTCATTGTTGGTGCAGTATGAAGCTTTGAGTTCGAATTCTAGTTTGGTGCAAGCCTATGAACAACTAGAGAGTAAGTACCACAGTTTTATCAATACGGTTGCTGATGCTGAATCATACAGTACTGGAGACAACGCCATAACGTTAGTGCCAGGCGGCTATGTGATTTACCCAATTGTGGTGCCAAACGGTTGCAACGCAACGGTGAACATAGATGTAGGTAGTCTCCTTGTAGTGAATGTATACGTAATAACACTATCTAGTATGAATGCGGCGACAAGCAGTCTCACGACGCCCTCGATACTTCATAATTTAACAGATGAATGGACGGGCGGATTGGAGAAGACGATAACACTGGGACCTGGCGTCTACATAATTGAACTAGCCAACCCACCCCCGTCCGAGGTGAATATAGGAGCCTACGTAACAATAACCACCTCACTACAGTGCAGATAAACCATATACTGTTTCAAAAATTGAAAGCTACTCCGATGTTAAGTAAAACTTATAAAGTGTTTTTCTCTAAATTCCTCGGGGTGAGTGGGTATGGGTAGATACATCTCGGTTTGGGAGTATGCAATCACTCTTGTAGTGTTATCGGTTTTGGTGTTGGTTTTCGGTATAATGTGGCTTATGGAGAAAAATAACTACAGTGCACTGGAACAGCAATACACAGTTTTACAGAACAAGTACCAATTGTTATTGATGGAGTATAGGATCGTAACGTCGAACTCCACGTTGTACCAACTCTACGAGCAATCCCTGGAGAAGTATGGTGACTTGATTAGTGCACTCAGTGGTGCGGAGTCGTATGGTGAATGGTCCTGGCTACTTGATAGTCCTGTGTCTAGTGTGGACATAGAACCAGGTGGTTCGGTGATGTATCCCATCGTGGTTCCAAGTGGTTGCAATGCAACGGTGAAGATAGATGTAAGCACAGACACCCTTGGACAGAGTGTGTATGTGTATGTGACGACACTGTCCAGCATGAACGAAGCAACTAGTGCCTTCAAGGCACCGTCAATGCTCTACGTGTGGCAAGCTGATGCATCAGGGATTGATGAACACATCACACTGAAGCCAGGTGTGTACATAATCACAATCCTCAACCCAGCAACGTCCCAATCAAGCACAACAGCCTATATATACATAGGCACAACACTGCATTGCGGTTGAGCTAACCTGCTTCATTAGAAATTGAAGGAGACCCCCAACACTCAGTAAGACTTAAAAAGTACCTTTCTTTTTCCTCTTCGGGGTGGAAACATGTCAGAAACCGAAAGAATAACAAGGTTTAGAAAGTGCAGAAAGATAAAGCTCAAGGATTTGGTGGAAACCAGTATTCTTATTCCTGTAGGAACTAGCATTCTCAGTGCATTAGTGTTGTGGCTTATGGGTAGTAAATACATTATCTACGCTTGGGTTGCTGGAATCATCGTTTTCGGTGTTCTTGTCCCTGCTTGGTACATAATAATACTCTTTGACTGTGACCGCTTGGCAAGTGGTACCCTCCCAGACTGCTTTTCAAAATGCCGAGAAAAATACTGTATCTCTAAATGTCCTAATGAAGCCTATACCTGGTGCATCGACATGTGCCGAGAAATCTTCGGCTATGACCCATAAGGCTCCTTGCCAGATACCCTCTCTCCTCGGGGGTGTCCAGCATGGTTCGTGGTTATCTCTTCCTCTACATATTCCTATTGTTGTTCCTCGGCATTGCTTCCTTGATTCATGGAGCTATTCTAACATACCCAGTGGTTTGGGTCTTCGCTGGTGGAGACTACCAAGTCGGTGTCAGTGTTGTTGGGGCGATTGCCCCAATTATCATA
>Ga0081473_137227_pt1 | contig 16888 bp, 16 predicted proteins | sample CisSprmetagenome_FD_70977 | JGI IMG/M metagenome (GOLD analysis project Ga0081473, IMG submission 70977) | Hypoxic/sulfidic aquatic microbial communities from Cistern Spring, Yellowstone National Park, USA v2 (version 2) | ecosystem: Environmental > Aquatic > Thermal springs > Hot (42-90C) >...
GACTTTTCTTTTTCTTATAGATCTCCATCAAATACATTAAATTTCTCCTAAGGATCCTTCTGAGAACGATTCGTCCTAACTTCTTTCTCATTTTCTCACCTTAAGAGGCTGAATATAAACGATCCAAGCCTTGTTGATGTAGTAAACTCTATTCTCTGGAAATGACATTAACTTGATCCAGTAACGTCGAGCCTCTTCCAGACGACCCATTAATCTCTCATTTTGAAGTTGAACTACGACTTCTTGACCTACGTATTCCTCTGAGAAATCTCCTTTCTTACTTCTCTCTTTCTCTTTTTCAGAAGATCTCTGAGTTTCAGTTTTTATATTTTTCTTAACAGAATTATTTATTGGAGATCTAGGGGTTTCAGGGTCTGGGGTCATAGGTCTTTAACACCTCTCTTTTCTTTTTTTAAGCATATTCAACTTCTTTCTCCTCTCTCTTCTCTAATTCTTCAAGCTCTCTCTTTATTCTCTCAACATCAATCATATACAGCCCTTGATCAACTTTTTTGAGAACACCATCATGAGCAAATACTTTAACCCATTCATCTGCTGAATAAAACGTCAAACCTTTCTCGATTAAAAACGATCTTATCCTGGAGAATCTATAAACTTTCGATGGATCAAGCTCAAGCAACATCTTTAACACCTGTGGCCTTCTAACTTTCTTTTTATGCCTATTTTGAGTCACAGGTTGCCACCCAGGTACTATATTATGTTACGGGGTTTATAAATACCCCCCATTTAGAGGGCTATGACCCTGATCGATTGAAGATTATTGGCCCCAATAGATCATATGAGGATCTTATAATGATCCTATGATCATTAGGATCCCCCCAGCGATCCTTCCAGATCAAAATGTATTCGCCTAACCTTGATCTGAATAAGACATAAAAATTTATATGGATGTAATGTTATATTAGATTTGTTTTCGTCGGATCTTTTCATCGGATTTTAGATCAACAGGAAACATGGTCGTTTCCTGTTTGATCATCCTAGATCAAGCCAGATCATTCTGGATCATTCCTTGATCCGAAAGAAAGATCCCCTTGGCGATCAATAGGGTAACCCAATCGATCGCCGAGAGGATCTTCTCCAGCGATCATTCTTTAATAAAGCTGAAACTTCTGTAATAGATCTTCTGTCTTCAGGACTAGTCATTATGGACTAGTCCCGAATGATCTTATGATCCCTCTCTCTAAGTCCTTCTCTAACTTTCTATTTATAATCATCTTGAAGGATCTTTTAAAATGATGTGGTAAATATGCCCTCTAGTGATGACGTCCTTAAAGAGCTTGAAAAAACATTAGAGGATCTTTCAGCTTATGGTGGGCCGATTGGAGAAGCATCACGTGAGGCATTAGCATCATTAAAGATTAATAGAGATAAGATTAAAGATCTTCTTGATCAAGCTCTCAAAGAGATTGATCCAAAAAAGAGGCTCGAGAAGATCATTAAAGAACTTTCAGAATATATAAAACTTTCAGAGCCTAATCTACCGATCAAATATTTAGTGTTAGGATTGGCAATATTAAAGTCATTAGCATTATCAAAAGCTGTTCAACTAGAATACACATAAAACCCACAGCTGTGATATCTCTTCAAAACATTTTATTTTTTCCGCTTGTTCATAAATTCATATATATTATATATATAATATACGGCTCACAGCTGTGATGCCTATGATGAATCAACCTTATAAGCTTCATAGAAATGTTATAAATAGCCAATGAGGAAATGAAATCCATTGATGCAATGCGTTTTTCAAGCCACTAGAAGAGTGAAATCCATGATAAAAATGCGTTTTTATTTCCCTCTCTTACCGTAAGAGTGATGTTGATTTCAGATTATTTTTTAATCTCTATTTTTGATATGATTTTTCCTTTGTTTTTCAAATCTTTTAATCTTTCTATTAATCTATGATATGATATGTCTATTCCATCTCCTTTCATTATTTTCCACATTGCTTTCACAGAGATCCCTCTTTCAGCAACATATGTCTTGTAGTATTTTAATATTGTTGCGTCTGAAACTTTTTGAGGTCTTCCTTTTTGTTTTCCTTGTCTCCAAGCTTCTTCTTGTCTTTCTCTCATTCTTTTTCTCTCAAACTCAGCGACCCATGAAAGTATCGAAAGAATAAGTCTTCTCATATTAGGATCTAGTGTCTGAAGAAACTCTTCTTTAACCGTTATAACTTTTATACCTTTCTCCTCAAGACTGATTATAGTGTTTAACGTATCAAGCATTGTCCTTCCAAGACGATCTAAAGACCATGACACTATGCATTCAGGCTTCAACACATCAAGATCTTTCAACAATCTAGAAGCCTCAGGTCTCTGAGAAAACATATTTGAGCCACTAACACCTTTATCAATATAATACTCCAATATCTCGATATTCTTTATCTTGGAAAACTCTTCAAGAGCACTCCTCTGAATCTCTTCATCTTGTTCTTTAGTAGAAACCCTTATGTAAGCCACACATCTCATATTGATTCCCATCAAAAAATATTGATAAAAAATATATAAAAATCACACATATTTACACCAATAAAACATTTACAAAACTCCTTATTTTCATAAACACGTTTACATAAGTCCACTTTCCGAACCGATCGATTATTTACCGTAAGAGAGAAATGATCCGAAAAAACGCATTCTAAAAAGATATCACAGCTGTGAGCCTCAGATCATTCGGGACTAGTCCTTAAAAAATCTTTTTACCGTAGGAAAAAAAGAAAACGCAATCTTCAGACGGATTTCATTTGGTTCATGGCTCGAAAACGCAAAGCCCAACTGGATTTCATTTCCTCCCTGGCTATTCATAATATTCTTACAAAACTTATAAGCTTGATTCCTCAGAGGTATCACAGCTGTGAACTCAAAAGATCTAAGCTTTCTTTGAAAAACTATGGATGATCTAGGGGGTTTCAAAATGATCCGATGAAAAATTCTTAAGATCCGATGGAAAATTACATCGGAAAAAAGATTATTTTTTAGACAAAAATATCTAGCTCATTGATTCCAATTTTTTATTATTCTTTCATTTTTATTATCAGACCGAATCTATCGCTTAATAACTTTAATGAGTTGAACGGGACAATAGCTTTTCGACCGTTACAATCTAGTAGATACAAGTTTTTATCCATTTTTATCGCTTCACAAATCTTGTCTTTGAGATCTGAAATGTCTATCTGTACTGTACTACGATCCTCTCTCTGTACTGTACCGTGTAAAAGATCTTTTAAAAGCTGATTATATGATATATTTTTCTCTTTCTTAATCTTTTCAAGTTCTCGATAAACGTCTTCATCAATTGTTATAGCTTTATAGCCTTTCTTAGGCATAGATCAATCATCTCTGTACTGTACTATGATCTATTAACATTTTTATTACATCATTAAATGAATCAAAATTTCTCTCTTTCTTAATCTTCTTCAACTCATTATAAATCTCCACATGAACTGTTATTGATTTATATTTTTTCGGTGGCATGATCTCACTCTTACCGTAAGATTAGAATATTGTCAGAACCTCTCTCTGATAACCTTTTCTAATTCCCCGAGCCTCTTTTTCTCCTAAAGGCCCTAACTGAGGAGCTATTGAGAACATTGAAACTATTGTTAATGGAAGACCCATAGACGGGATCTCTGCAGGTGCAGGTACATTGATCGCTGTTTCAGGCGTTATATACTGTAATGTTAGAAATGGTATTTGAGCTTGTGTCGAGACTGGAGCTATTTTTGTCTGAAACTCCTGAGCAATCTTCTCAGTCATCATAGGCACTATAGTCACCCTTTTTCCCATGAACCTTCCTATGATAGGAACGGGAATAGTTAGATCACCAATCTTAATTATTGTCCATTCCTCTTTTGATGGAATGAAAGGCTTTGGTGATGGCACAGCATATACAATTATGTTATCGAGAGCCCATGTTATCTTCTTTATCAAATCTTGAATCTCTGGAATAGCGTTTCTAAGTTTATCAACAAGATCTATCAGCATAGTCGTTGGAAGCATATTCATAATGTTCTTTAGAAAACCTTCAACACTTATTGATTTAACAAGATCTCCAAAAGACATCCCTAATTGCTTAAGAATGTCTGGATTGTTGAAGAAATCTAATATTCTTCTTCTAATATCATCATTAGTCTTCATAAGCTTCTCAATCGCTGGAGCTATATACTCAGTTATAAAGATCTTCGGGTTCACATACCCCACAGGACTATATCCTTTTTCAATAACTTCTTTGGCAATCTCCTCAGGTGTTGCAGTAATCAAAGGCCTTGTAGCATTGATCAAAGCATCTTTAGGTGCAGATGCAGATGCCAAGAACAGCTGTTCTTCTGGAGTCATTTTCTCGGGAGGCTTAGCCTCCATTCTAGCAGTCGAGAGAATATTGACTAGTCCTGTAACAGATGCGTTTAGAAGATCTCCAAGTCTGACTAGTCCTGTATTGGATCCGTAGACAGCTATGTTCTTCCACTTCTCGAAATCAGGATCTAGCGTCTCCATAAATCTCTGAGGATCTTTATATAATTCATCTAATGACTCTCCAATCTTATACAATGGACTTTTAACATTTCCACTCACATAATCTTTATATGCTTGAACAAGAACGGGATCCATTGAGGAGTAGAACGTTCTGTGAACATATCCGTCTGTTATTCTTGTTGATAAGCCTATGACAGCCTCTCTACCTTCTGGATATACCAATCTATATTCTATTGAGAATGTATTCGTCTTAGGATCTAAAACAATGTTCTTGTAAAGCTTTATAGACACATCGCCGACTTTAACTTCTTTAACCGTTCTTCCCTTGGCGATCTCCTCTCTAATCCATTGTCTAACTTCTGGAGGTGCCATAAGCATTCCAGCCCGAGAGGTCGAGATGTCTAAAGAGACGAAGCCCCATCCCTCGATCTCTGGAATGGTGTTGAGGATCCTTATTATTTCATCGGCGATCGGTGATAACAATTTTGCTAATCTGACATCATCTGAAACATTATTATTCAAAAGATCTATGAATCTTATTAAAGCTCTCTTCAACATGCTTGGCATTATCCCAGCATCTTTAAGAACTTTAGAAGCCTCTTTGAGAACATTTAACACTTCTTTAATAGTTTCATCATTAACTTTTCCAGCTGAAAGCTCTCTAGAAAGCTTATCCAAAGATGTTCTTAATTTCTCCTCAAGCGTTGGAGAGACTTCTTTCAGAAGCGATAACACTGTTTCACTCTCTCTTCTAATTGTTGATGACAATCCCTCGATAACTTTCATTTTTGTTATCTCGACTCCTCTGGAGATGATTTTTTCAGCCTCATAGATTTTTTCTTCAACATTTCTCACAGCAATATCAAGATAAGACCTTAGCTCTGAAGGAATCTTCTCAATACCTATCTTAACATCTTTCAAAATGCTTCTCAAAGCATCTGTGATAGCTTTAATCTCTATCGCTCCCGCACCTACAGGCGATATTTTGGCGATTTCATCTGTAAGCTTCTCTAATTCAGATAATGTAAGCTTCTTTTCATTGATAGCTTTCTTCAATATTTCAGATGCCTCTTTCGGAAGAGCCTCTGGAGATAATTTCATTAATAGTGTTAGCGTCTCAGAACTGAGAGGAATTATGAATCTTTTTGGCATCTCAACTTTTTCTATATCATAAACATTTGATAGAAGCGTGTTTATGAATGATTTGAATCTAGATGCTACAGAAGGATCTTTAGCTAATAAGTCTAATAATTCTCCAAATCTCTTAATGATCAACATGGATTCAGAAGTGATATATCCTCTCAGCTTGTTGATAATCTCATTATTGATTAAAGCTCTTAAATCATCAATATTCTTTATGTTAGAAATCTCCTCTCTGATCTTGTTTATATCAATAAGCTTCTGAAGATCTGGATGTTCTCTAACAATCTTCTCAATATCATTAACGAAATTAATAAACACGTTTCTGATTTTTTCAAAACCTTCCTCAGATTTTTTAACTTCTCTAAGCTTCTCCTCAACTTTCTTAAGGCTCTCAGATATTTTGTTTATAAGATCCTCAAGTTTAACGGCTTTAGATGTTATCTCTAAATATTTTGTTGATATAGTTTTTCTAAGATCCTCAGGAAGATTCTCAGAGAATATGTTTATAAATCTCAATGCGTCTCTAGATGATTTGATCATTTCTTTAGAGCTTTCAGATGCGAAAACAAGCTTTCTAACATCATGAATAGCTAATATATCTGATAAAACCTTAAGATCTTTCTCAACAATTGTTGAGACTTTAGATATAACCGTCTCTGGAATAGTGATCTTTCTAACGGCCAATCCAAGATATTTCTGAGCTTGTTTAAACACTTCAGAAGTCTTCTTAAACTCTTCAACAAGATATTTAGCTCCTTCAACAAGATTAGATAGATTAGGCTTTTGAGGAAGCCTGACAATCGCTTGTTTAAATAAATCACTTTGAATATTGATTTTAATATGATCCATGACAGGCTTAAGCTGATTTAGATAAATTGAGTCAGCCAATCCTCTTAAAGTGTTTATCAGATCAGAAGCTGTGAAAGGCTTAACATATTTATCAACAAAATCAAGATATTTCAAAGCAAGATCTCTGAGATTCTCGATTCCATATCTCAAAACATTTATTTTCACATCACTCATAGAAGCCTCTAAAGATCCTTTCTCTCGAAAGATCTTTATCAAATCATTATTCAAAGCTTTAAACGTCTTCTCGATCTGATCGCTGTATTTAGTCGCTCGTTCTAAAACAAATTCTTTAAGCTTGTTCACATATTCAGAGGCATTGAAAACCTTGCTATTCTCAATGACTTCTCCAGCTTTAGATACTACTACATTTTTTAGTAGAGCCACAGGCCTTTCAGCTGTGACTACTCTAACAAAAGGCGTAATAGGATCTCCTAAAGCAAGGTCTGTTACGATTCCTCTGAGAGATGCAGGAATTGGAAGTCGAGCGACAGCTTCACCTGTTAAAACCGCTCCAGCCATAGATCCAGCTGTGTATAAAGCTTTATCGATAGATCCGAACATTTGATTCGCTAAAAACTGAATGTCTTCAACAAGACCTCTAAAGCCTTTTTCCTGAATATTTCTTAATCCTCCTATAAACATCTCAATAACTCCTTTCATTTGATCGAATGCCGTTCTAGGTCTAATCAATAATGAAATTGTGTCTGCAAAACCTATTAAAAACGTTATAATTCCAGACTTGATTTTAGACGCTTGAGATGTTGAACTATTCAGTTCTTTAGATGCTTGTTCTCGTGCATCATTTAACGCATTTGTTAATAATATATCAACAATGTTATACGATTCCAATATGTTTAAATAGAATTTTATCACTTCTGAGGATCCTAGAAGATTCATAAGCTGTTTAACAAGCGATTTAACAGGATCTGGAAGTTTATCTATTATCCCATTTATGGCCTCGATAAGCTTTTTACTAAATCGAAGATCCGCTGGAAGATTTATTCCCACTCTTTTTTCAGCTTCATCAAAAATGAAAAACCATCTTGGATCTGTATCAATGAGATTTTGTTTATATGTTTTTAACGACTCGTAAATGCTGTTAGCAAATGTTTTTAACGACTCGGTAAGATCGCTGTTAGATAGATTTACCGTATATAATCTATTAGTCGTCTGAAATAGAATCGTAAGAGAATCAACAATTGATCTTCTAAAGCTCACATTACCCAGAACCTTCTCATTTGAAGATCCTAATGATCTAACAAGATCAACAAATGACTTTAGACTAGAATATACATCATTAACGTAAGAGGAGAATGTATATAGATCGTTTAGAGTTATCTTAATACTATTGATATTATTGAAAACTTGTTCTAACGTCTTTGAAAAACCTGTTAGAATAGATAGATTCAATGAGGAAGCAATGTTTTTAAGTCTATTTTCAACATCACGGATCTTGTTGAGTTGATCCTGTGATCTGTTTTTTAGGGTAGTCCATAAATTTATGGATTCTTCTAGTGATCCAGCTTTTGCATTCTGAAAATCGTTGATCAATGATCTTGTTTCGTTCATCACGTTAGAAAGATCTTTTACAGCTTCTTTAAATCCTGATTTTAATAGCTTTTCAACATCTGAGGCAAATGATTCAAAGAATCTTATTTGTTCTTCGGGTATATATTGTGATGTATATTTTCTTGTCTCAGGCTCAAAAAACACTTTAATCCTATTGCTTGTCTCTTCTAATTTCGAGAATGCTTGATCAATGTTCTCAAGCGTTATCGCTTGATTCAATGATTCAACCGCTTGTTCAACTAGTGATGAAAGTCTCAATTGAATATCGAGAGACTTAACGATGTTCTCAATCTCTTTCTCGTGAAAACGAGAATATATTTTTTCGGCAAGATCCTTTGCCTTCTTAAGTTTCTCAACAGGTCTCTCAGGGCCCGAGAGAATTGAGTTTAGCTTAACAATCAGAGATGCCAGAACGACCTTATACTGTAGATCTCTAGGCAACCGATCATATACGTCACACAATACTCCCATTTACCACACCATCATTTTAAAAGATCCTCAGCCGAAATTATAAATAGAAAGTTAGAGAGAGTTTTGGAGAACATGATCATTTATTTTTTCGCTATCATTTTTTCGAAAAGCCTGAATACTAAATACCAAAAGCCTGACCATATAAAGCCTCCTATAACACCTGCGCCTGATAAACCTATTGAGAATACTAAAATTTCTTCCATAGACATATCTTTTATCAACTCAGACGATAACATCCATGCTATTGCGCCAAATATATTCAGAGATGCTATCACGCCTGAATAGATCCTATAGATCTTATATCCTTTTTTCGTCTTCAACTTCTTGGAATAAAATTTGAAAGAGAATATAAGTATCGAGATGCCTATTATAATAAAAGGAATACCTGAAAGAATAGAGAGAAAAATTATATCCATATTATCACCCAGCCACTTTCAGATTATCTTTTTCACCTGACAATATATAAAGATCTCTGATATATCCGCCTAAAGCTAACTCATATATCTCTTTGACACCAGCGGGTCTATCGTTAATATATATCAAGCCGTTTTTCTTAAGAAGATCGTCTATCACAGCTGTGAGCTTTTGATCTTTAGATATCTTATTGATAAGATCTATAAGATCTCTCCATTTTTCTTTCGAGACAAGATCATAAATCATAAACATATATCTATATGCTTTGAGAGTAAGCTTGTTTTCATCATCAACCCAGACCCATTTATCGACCTCATTAGGATCTATCACGAAAGCTATCGAAAACGTATATATTTTGCTTAGAAGATCCGTTAGATCAACACCTATAAATCTTGAGACTTCCTCAATAAGATCCTCTCGATAAGCCTCTTCAATTGCGTCTAACGTTTTTATGAGATCTTTCTCATTTAAAGCTTTAATCAGTTTCGCAGTAATCTGATATATCTTCTCAATCTTCCTATCTTTATCCATGTTGATCACCTAAAGCTCGATCTCTTTTTTAAGCTTCTCTAATACTTCTTTCTTCATAGCATATCGCATTTCTGAATAACTTAACTTTCTCTTACATACTATAAAACCTTTTCTCTCATATAACATCTTACAATCTATATTATGTTTCTTCTTAGAGATCACTGCATGAGGATCGTAGATCTCAACAAGTTTTTTAACAAGCTCTGAGTTTTCGGCTCCGAGAACAATTAATATGTTATATCCAAGAAACATATATATCGAACCTAAGACGATCTCTCCAGTCTTTTGATCGTACGCTATGAAAGATCTGTCGAGAACATGTCTGAATTGTGGAAGCTTTATATAATTATGTCCTTTTTCGATCATATTCAAGATCCCAATGAGATACTTGATGTACCATATGATTCTTCTTTTCGCTCTTACTCTTTTATCACGGATCTTTCCATCACTTTCATCAATATAGTAATTATGTGACTGATACTCCTCTAAGACAATTACATCATCACATATACGGTAAGCGTAAAGATCCTTATAGTAATTGAATAGATCAATGCCACATCTGTTTTTTATATTATTGTTTGGTCTGAGGTAGAATGTCATTTTTTGATCACCTGCATAATACTCCTCTGGGGATTTCTGTTTTTTTCAATATTGATTTTAACTCATTTAATGTTTTTCTAGCGTGTTCACTACCGAAATACATATATAATCTTTTTCTGTATGAGTCAATTATTGAGAAAAATCTATATGAATCATAAAGTTTATCCAAGCATAATTTCGTCATAAGTAGTGGAATATTCATCTCATAAAGATCTTTTGTCTCTTTTATAAAAACATTAGGATTCTCAATAATATAGATCTCATCTTCAATTTTGATCAGGCCGAATCCGTGTCTGAAAAACAAAAATTCTGGGAGATATTTTACAAGATCTTTAGAATTCACAAGTTTAATTTTCTCATGCTCATATAACTGTCTGAATGAAACCTCTTCATGAAGAACAAATTCATTTAGAAGCATAACGATCTTTAGGATGTTATCAGGGATCATAGTTAGATCAATGTTTTTCATGTTATCACCAAAGCATCTTTTGGAAAATCTGTTTTCATATAAATAATCTCTTTATATTTAAGAAGAGATGATTTCAGCAAAAGACCTAGAACATATAGATCGAATAGAGTGTGAATTTTATGTTCATATTCTTTATCATCGATGATAAAAAAGATCTTGTTGTTAAAAATTTTAATAACATTCGGGGCACCTTTTTTTATTCTCAATTTTCTCACATTGATCTCTATGAGATTATTCGAATAGTTTACGTTCATTAAAAATCTTTTGCGATAACGACTTTCAATTGATTTAAGAATAGTGATCCGATTGAAAATATGTCTAATAAGATAAAACATTATTCTTCTCTCCTCAGGCCCTAGGTTTAAAAGTTTCTCTCTCAGATCGTTAAGATTAATTATTTCTTCTCCATGGATCATGATTCATCCAGTTAGAAATTAGAAATAGAAAAGATATAAATATAAAGTTAGAGGAAGTTATTGTGTATATATTTTTTCACATCTGTAGAATTATCACAGCTGTGATACAATTGGGATCATCAATATTGAGAAGTAGAAGAATAACACAATTGAAAAAATATATTTATTATAATATGATATTATGGATGATTCACAGGTTGAATTGTTTTAATTTATTTTTCAGCTGTAGATATCTCTCTACATAACTTTTCAAAACGTCTTCTTTCAATCCTGATTTCTCGATCTCTTCATCTATTTTTGAAAGTTCTTTAACAAGCTCATTGGCCTGAGGATCATCTGGGTAATCTCTTTTCAAAACATCTATTGAGGCCTTTATATCACTAATCATTGTCTGAATAATCTTTTCAAGACGCTCCTCAACCTCATTATTAATCTTTTTCAGAAGAGACTTTATTTTCATAATGTTCTCAAAATCTCTTCTGAAATCATCAGGATCTATAGAAACAGGCTGATCAACATCAAAAAGATCGATAATCTCCTCAAGATATCTTATATAACGATCCTGTCTATTGAGACCATAGAAAATTATGTCATGAGTTTTCGAGACATATTCATAAGAGTCTGCAGGGCCTAGATAACATCTCTTCTTCTTTCTTTTACCGCTTTCATCCTTCACATAGTGGACAGCATAAAGATATGTTCTGTCACCAATATCAATCTCCTCAATATATGAATACGGCTGACCACATTTAGGACAGATCTTTTTCTCAGACGAGATTTGAGACAGAGACATCACCAAGATAAATATCCTTACAAAGCTTATAAACCTGACCCTTAGATTTATGTCTCCGAGAAAGATGTAATGAGAGAATCATTATTCCACGTCTGACCCATAGAATTAAGGGTCTGGAAAAACAAAGTTGCATCCAGATGATTCTCTCTCTGAATTTTTTCCAGGGCCAGGTTCTTGCCAGGATCATTTTGGCTGCTTTCTCCACTTGATTCTTTCTCTGAATTTCTTGATACCCCATCGATCTATGGGGGCACCTGAGTGGGCAAAAAATATCCTGGCCTCGAGGCCAGGATATTGAGACATTTGAGGGCAGGGGTATTTTCTCAGTAACATATGTCCGAATAGAGAAAAGCCTAGATCATTCACGCCTGAGGTTTTTTGATTTTGAAAACCCTAGAGGGAAGTGTCGCAATGATCTATGGAGAGATCGAGAAAAGTATATGTAAGAGATATATAATGTATATGTAAAGGAATTCTATATAATATAATATATGAATATAATGGACGCCTGAGAAAGCTGTTTTAGAGGTTGATGAGGGTACAGCTGTGGCCCAATGTCCTTCATTTGAATAGAATATCGCTGGACAGGATCTGTCGGACAGGATAGCAGCTGTGATGAAAACCTTGAGAGGGTACAGCTGTGGCCTAATTGACCCATAAATCTAAGGGTCAGACGGAAGATACCGCCTGACAGGATCCGTCGGGCAGGATCCCAGGACCTATCTTTTTCCAGCGATCAGGCTTATGAGGATTTTATTTATTTTATTGATTAATTTTTGTATGTAATATTGTAAGATATGTAAGAATAGACCTTTTGATTCAGAAAGATCCTTCTAGAGGAATTTTCCATAGGATCTTTTACGCCTACTTATCGCTAGATGATAAGTAAATAGTAAGTAGATGATAAGTAAATAGTAAGTAGATGATAAGTAATCATCGATATATGATCTAATTTTTAGTTTTTTATTTTTTCTTATGATTCAGATTCCAGATCAGATCAGAATTTGGAAAAAAAAAGTATCCCCCCAAAAAATCCGATGGATTACTTATCATCTACTTATCATCTGATGGAAAGTAGATCCGATGAGGCCGATCTTAAAAGATCTAAAATGATCCGATGAATTTTCTCTAGATGATAAGTAGGCGTAAAAGATCCCGATGAATTTTCTCTAGATGATAAGTAGGCGTAAAAGATCCCATGGGAAAATTAAAAAACTATCATTATACTTATCATCTAGAGAAAAAGATCATAGGTCTCTTGCATATAAATTTTTAATTATTTTTCCAGCTATTGTTCTTGATGTAGGTGTCAATCCTATTACCTCTTTTAATCTTTTCAAGCCCATTTCAGGAAGGCCATGTTCTTTTCTTGCGTATTCTTTAAATTCTGTTATAAATGATGATTTACATATGATCTCTTCTTTTTCAAGGCCATAATTTACTACTATGGCCCCGTCTCTTTCTAAAGCTCTTAATACGTCTGTAGAATTTGTTTTCTCTATAACTTCTGAGGGATAACTAGAGATCTTTACATTTTTTATTGAGCCTTCTAAAGCTTTTCTTACATACATTATGAATATATCTTTATAAAGTTCTTCAATATTTTCTTTCTCTAATTCTGTCTCAGGTTCTGAGGGTTCTGGAAACGGTTCTAATCCATATTTCTTATAGAGACTAGTCCATGCTTTATAGCCTATTTTAACAAGTTCTTTTCTTATCTCGTCTCTTGTTAAATTTCTCAGATTGTTGATCTCTGGGATAAGCTTTTCTAATTCTATCAGAAGCTCTTTTCCTATATATCTCAATGTCTTTTTAATGCTGGGATCCATTGTTCTTGGTGTATATTTTACAGCCTTAGAAATGTCTATTCCCTCTTCTTTAGAGATCTCTACAAATATGAATTTATCCATTTGCCAAGGAAGTAATGTTATGTCTTTGTTAGATGCTCCTATCAAAACTCTTATTGCTAAGAAATATCCAGCGTATTGATGTCCGCCTGAGACTCTCATTAATTCTTGTGTTGATGACCTATGTAAAATATCTATTACTTCAACACTCTCTTTCTTTCCTTCTCGATAACCTTCTATTATTTCACCTAATTCATCAACTATTGCTGGAAGTGTTGATAGAGATAATAACACACGGGTCTGATAATCTGTTTTTGGAAAAGGCTCTGGCCAGTCGATCCCAAATATCTCTTTAAGAAGATCCAGCAGTAATGATTTTCCAGATTTTTCTTTTCCGTGAATAATCATGTGAAAAACAATATTAAGGATCTTCTTAATATAATGAGCTAACGGCGTCACAGCTGAATAACTTAGAACCAAAGAGGCTTTAGAAGGATCTTTATATGCTTCAACAAGCTTTTTTATTGCTTCAAGCGTCTTCTTTTTAATCTCAGGTTCAACATCATCCTCAGGGATCTTCCATATATTAAGGATCTTCCATGATGGTGTGTATCCAGCTTCTTTAACAAAAACAATTTTGTCATCAACAACCCAAGGCCCTACTGAATAGAATAATGATTCTTCTCCTTCAGCTATTTCTTGAATAAGTCTTTCAATAGCATATTTATATCTATTCTCAATCCCATAGTTTTTAGATATGAAAGATATTATCTCTTCAAGAGATCCAGTCATATATGTGTCTCTGAAATACACTCGATAAAGTCTATGTGAATCTAATCCTAATATTCTTACGTTTCTAACATTCTTTATTTTAGCATCTGAAATAATCTGAATAGAAAGCTCTTCTTTAGATCTTTTGAAGTGATAGATGCCTTCCTCTCCAGCATATACCCATTCAATTATTTCATTTCCTTTCTTTTTCAACCATGCTGAAAACGGGATCCTTCCTATATCAAGTGTTGAATATACATCTATAAGAGCCTGAGAGACATTTGTCTCAATATCTTTTTTATCAAAACCTTCTTGTCTAAGTATTTCCTCAATGACCTCTTTAAGCCCTGAGATCTTCTTTAACTCATCAATATTCTCGATAGAGACATCATCACCATAGACGTGATCAAGGATCTTAAATAGCCTCTCAGGATCTTCAACACCTAACGTTAGAAATGATTCAACAAGTTTACAGCCTGATTCATATGAGATATTGTTTCTTTTAAACAAATCAAGTAGTGTGTAAACAATTTTCTCTCTATATTCTTCTTTGGCATATTCTTTTATTCTCTCGAATAAATTGTTGATCTTTTCATCTTTAACATCTTTCAACCCTCTGAGGATCTTGATTTTATCAATTTTCTTCTTAAGATCCTCATTCTTATAGACATCAGCCAATATGTTTAACATTTCAACAAGAATCTTTTCATCAACATTATTGGCTAATCTCTTTACGACCCTTATATACTCATTCGGATCAACATCATCTTTATATCCTCTCTCAACAAGATCCTTCCAATATTTAATCTTGTTTTCAGCTGATTCTTGTGATCTTAATATGTTTATCATAAAATCTATCGAGTCTCTCTTTAAAGTCTCTCTCTTATCCTTCCTACGGATCTTTCTAAGAAGTTCTACAGCTTCTTCTCGTGTTGATATAAGATAGATCCCTAGGTTTTGAGAGTGAAAATCAAATCCTTTTACAAATGCTTTTTCCTCAGGGATCTCTATTAATCCTCTGAATCTTATGTCTATATCATCAACACGGTCGTCATCAAGTTCTCTCAAGATCTCATATGCCTCAGAAGAGATCCATAGAAGAATTCTTATTCCTTTATGTTGAAATGAAACGCTTTTAAGATAATATTCTTCAAGACTTCTCTCTTTCAAAAGGTCGAGATCTTTAACATATAATTCAGCTAACCATGTCTCAACACCTTTCTCAGTAAAAACATTTCCTCTCCCTAATCCAATAGCATATTGAGAAGCGTTTTTAATCACTTTATTAAGCTCTTTAACATCAACTCTCTTCTCAGGATCATATTTTACTAAAGGCTTCCCATGATCATCTAATGGAATAACGTTAAGACCTAAACCATAGATCTCTTCAGCTAAAAGTTTTAAACTTTCCTTAGTAATACTATTACTTGGGGGTGTCTTAGGGGCCTCAGAGGGGCCTGATCTGTTATCGGGCCTCTCTGGGGTCATAAAAATCACTTCTTGTTCTCATTCACAATCACTTTACGCTGGGATCTTTTCTTTCTTTTTTTCTTGTTCTGTTTTTTCAATTTCTTCCAAAAGTTTCTCTCGATTTATTCTGTATAGTTTCAGAAACTCGTCTCTTTCTATCACTCCTCTAATATTTAAAACATATATATACTCTTTGGCTCGTGTAGTAGATAGATCTGCACAACTCATCAAATATCTTAGTAGATGAATATATCGATAAGGCGTTTTATCATCTAATCTCTCGAGACATCTCAACACATAAATTTTCTTTATAGGTTTTCGAGGCATAGACATCTCTCAATAAAAATATTTACAGGAAAAAAGCTTATAAATACCACCATTTTGTCCACTTATCCGTTATCTATCCTTTATATATACTTTTGAAACATTTTTCCTCGAAACTTTTTGATCTTCTTTATATTTTTTCTAACAAATTTTCATCAGATCTTAGAAATGTATATATATAATATATATAATGGATATATAATGGCTCTCGAGAAAGATCTTGATCATTGCCCTAGCCCCTAGCGGGGGCTTTCTCTCTATTATGGCGACAAGGAGTGCCCAAAGATCTATGAAACCCCTCTAAAACAGCTTTTTTATTTTCTCATCTGTCTCCACAAGATCTTTAAAGATCTTTTTCAGACAACCTCTTCTTTTTTCATTTTCTCTCTTATTTTCAATTGGTAGGTTGGATGATACTGTAGTATGGTCTCGAGTCTCATCATCTGAAAATCCATAGATCTTTTTCAGAATCATCATAGGACCAGGACCTGGGAGACTGCAGCTTTTTCTCTCAAAAGATCTCTCTAGCGATCAATAGGGTATCCCTATCGATCGCCGAAAGAATCTTTCCATCAGATCAAGGAGAATTGGGCCACAGCTGTGGTCTCTCGATATGGATCGGTTCGGAAAGTGGTCTTTCATTCTTCAGGTCATGAAAATAAGACTTTCAATATCAAAAGATGTTGAAAAATTCTGAGGACTTTCAACCCCTTTTTGGATAATCA
>Ga0081473_150932_pt1 | contig 16810 bp, 20 predicted proteins | sample CisSprmetagenome_FD_70977 | JGI IMG/M metagenome (GOLD analysis project Ga0081473, IMG submission 70977) | Hypoxic/sulfidic aquatic microbial communities from Cistern Spring, Yellowstone National Park, USA v2 (version 2) | ecosystem: Environmental > Aquatic > Thermal springs > Hot (42-90C) >...
AGTATATTTTTAAACCTTTAACCTCCAGCAGAGGCACTTAATCACCTCTTTTATTATTCACCATACAGTATTCAACTATTGAAATTATAAAAGTAACTCTCAGAATTTATAAATTTTTATCTGAATATCTGACCTCCTCTCCGCCCTAAAGGGCGGAAGCTCTCTTAGGAGCGGATCATAGGTCCCCCTCATCTATTCGGGGCTACATTTGTCATCTGAGAGACGGTCGGGATGGCCAGAGATCCCCCATATATGTTTTGCTCGTGTGGTTGCCTACCCCGCATCCGAAGAGTCTTAGGAGCAACCACATCTATAGACTCATCATCAAAATGATTAACATAAGCTTATATATTCACTTGTCATAAATGGCGAGGCTTTCAGTTGTAAAAACTTTGATTCTTGATAATGATCTTATGTGTGTCATTCAGATGTTTTGTAAACCAACGATTTTTCTGGTTTTATGTTTTCCTATATAATCTTTAAATCTCTCCTCCTCCCATACACGACCTCTCTCGTGATAACCTCTCTCTTCCCAATAACCATCTATATATCTATCTATGAAGATTATCTTGTGAAGCCATTTAGCACTCTTCCAGCCATATAGATGTGGAACAAATAATCTGGCTGGGAAACCTTGTTCAACTGATAGAGGTTTGTCGTTTATCTCTAGAACGATAATAGCTTTGTCGTTCTTAAGATCCTCAAGATCTATCGTGGTTGTATATCCATCTAAAGAGACGACATAGACATATCTGGCCTCTGGCAGAGGTTTCGCCCTATCTATTATTCTAGAAAAGCTTATACCTCTCCATCTAACATCTTTAATACTCCATCCTGTGACACAATGAAAATCAGAGACATATTCCGTATCAATCATAAGTTTAAGCTCATCATAAGTGAGCTCAAGTCTCTTCTCCACCAGTCCCTCCACTATTAATCTATAGCTCTCAAGATCTATCTTAGGTATGCCAAATTCAGCATATATAATAAACTTAGGTATATACTTCTGTCCAGGAGGTGTTGAAGAGCCTTCCATTTTTTATCTATACAGACTTTTTCTTAAAAAATAAAAATATACAAGAACACTTTTAATTTAATGACTAAAAAAGAGGGCAGGCCTCGTCTTTTAGAGCAGAGAAGATGGTTATACTCTAAAAATCTCTGTTTTGCATTCCCTGGATCCTAACACTAACACATAGTATTCTTCATTAGTCTCAAAATCATATGCCTTCTGTATAGAACCTGTTATCTTAAATATGCCTCCTTTAAATAACAATGGTGAGAAAGATCCTTCGTATATAAACAATTTTTTAAGCTGAGATCTAACGTATTGATCTGAAACATCAGTTTCAAGAATCTTATCTATATATGCCTCTCCTGGGTATTGAAGTGCTTTACATTGTCTCTCTTCAATTTGTATTTTTGCTCTTACACATCTAATGGGTCTTGACATATATCTCGAGGGATAATTCCTAGGATCGCTTGGAAAAGTAAATGTAACATATTTCTTCTTAAAAACGCCTCTTCTATATATATGATACATCTCTCTAGCTGTGTTGAAATCTATATTATGAAGAGAAATCTGATTTTTAATCCATACTTCAAGCTCCTGATCTTTCAAAGATTCTAGGAATAAATTTGATGTCTCATAAATGCTACAAGCATTAGTCGCTCCATAAACCACAAGATCTATGTCGCTATATGTTATATTATGAAAACCTCCTAATAAGCTTCCTCCAACGCCAATATCTTTTAAAGAGATATTGACATAAGATCTTATGTGATCAACCGTCTCAGCCGTGATCAGTTCTAGCTCATCTCGAGGATTATAATATATTTCTCTCAATCTTTCTTCGGGAGTCAGATGAACATATATATCTTCATAAGATAAATATGGCATCTCAACTCCATAGACTATGTCGTGGAATTTTTTAACGCTATATCTGTCTAACACTTCTGAGACTTCTTCTGCTGAATATCTTCTTAGAACTCTATAAAGATCTTTTGTAGCATATCTCCATATAGAGGTTAAGAAGTTTTTATCTTGTTTAATTGGATGAGATATGTATTTTAGATAAGCATATACTCTTCCAGGCGGATGTATAGAACCAAATACCACATATATGTTCATATGTTTATCAATAATTAAATCATGATCTATAGGAGATCTTTTTAACATCCACATTTTTATGACCTTCGCATCTATATATTCTCTCTAATAACATACTCATATAATATCTTTCTGACACCTTTTCTAATATGTTCATCAATAGTTGATGCAGAGATCCCTAGAATTTTTGATAACATATGCAGACTTATTCTTCTAGGATCTTCAAAAAAACCTTTTTCTAAAGCTTTATACAAAACATCTCTCTGTCTCTCTGTGAGTATCTGATAATACTCTCTTAACAGATTTTTTTTAACTACTTTAACTCTGCATCTTCTATTCATTAACCCAGTAATTATCTGTCTCAGATCTTCTGTTTTCTCAATCAAAAGATCTATGTAGAGAATTTTTTTGTCAAAAAACATGTTTGTTATTAGATTTCTACGGATCAGCTTACTCAATACAGAGTTTTTAATCTTGATCAAATATCTTCTCTTGTCTATCTTAATCTTCTCAACATCTTTATAAACTCCTTTTATTACACAGTCTCCAGCTATGAGATATAAAATATTATCTAAGGATCCTATGTATCTTATTCTACAATTAGAGTCATTTAAAAGCTGATTTATTATATCTCCACGACAATTTATATGTATTCTTATAATAAAAGGCTCTATAAGTGGCACCGAATATATAAGGTTCTGCACATATATATGTTTTATTTCAAAAAATATCGGTGATACAATGGCTCATGAGGCAAAAAAAGAGTATCAGAAGGTGGTGATTGATCAAGATATATGCATAAGTTGTGGAGCATGTGTAGCGGTTTGTCCTGTACAGGCGCTTGAGTTAGATGAGAATGCCAAAGCCAGATTAATATGGGACGTCTGTATAGACGATTTCTCATGTGTGAAAGTGTGCCCAGTTAACTGTATATGGCCAACTTCTCAAGCACCTCCCGAGCCTAAAGCTAAAAGTAAATGGTACAGATTTAATGCTCCTCTTGAGGGAGAGCTTAAGAATACTTTCGAAGAGTGGAAGAAGAAATATAATGTCACAGGCTCTCCAGCTTAAGAACAATAGTATTTGATAAGATTCTTTTGTAAAATTCTTTTTTAAATCTCTTCACATGAAAAGACGTCTCCGCTTAAATATTTTGATAAATATATTATCTACCGGGTGTCCTAGGATAAGTGTTCTTTCGTTGAAGACTTTTAGAGCGCCAAAAAATCCTGACTGGTGTCCTGGATGTGGAAACTATGGGATCTTATCAGCTTTGACAACGGCTTTATCAGAGCTTAAGCTAGATCCTTCTAAAGTTGTTATTGTGGGAGGCATAGGATGTTCAGGTAAGACTCCTCATTATGTTTTTGCTAATGGAGTACATACATTACATGGAAGAGCAATACCGTATGCAGCAGGAATAAGACTTGCTAATCCAGAGCTTACAGTAATTGTGACAGGCGGAGACGGAGATCTTCTTGGCATAGGAGTAGGCCATTTCGTCTCTGCAGGAAGAAGAAACATAGACATGACCATATTAATATTCAACAACCAGGTTTATGGTCTTACAAAGGGGCAGGCCTCACCTACATTACCAAGAGGTGTAAAGACAAAGGCTCTTCCTAGACCAAATATTCAAGATGCGATAAATCCTGTTAGACTGGCTTTAGCATCAGGATACACTTTTGTGGCAAGAGGATTCGCTTATGACGTGCCACACCTGAAAGAGCTTATCAAAAAAGCTGTTCTTCACAAAGGATCAGCCGTGATTGATATTCTTCAGCCATGTCCTACTTATAATGATGTTTTTACAAAAGAATTTTATACTCAGAGGATCATGAAGTTAGATGATTTAAAAGACTGGGATCCTGTGGTCAGAGCTCCTGAAGAAGCTGATGAAAAAATGCTTAAAGCGTGGGAGAAAGCATCATGGGGAGACAAGATCTATATAGGAGTATTTTATCAAAATGAGCTTGTGCCTACTTATGAAGATAGAGTATCTGAGAGAATCCCACTTTATAAAAAATATCCTCCGGCTAAGATACCTATAAGTGTTGATGGAAAACCTCTAGCCAGTATCTCACATATCATTCAGCCAAGGATCATCTGATCTTCTTAAAACTTTTACCAAAACTTTTCTCTTAAAACTAATGTTATAAAAAGTACATATATATAGCCTGATAACATTACACTAAGAACCAACAGCGAGAATACATGTGATCTTAAAATTGATAATATTGTTCCTAGCAACAATATTAACATATATATGATCTCAATCTTATAATCAGCAAGTTTATGTATATTCTTCTCGAGAGAACCTTTAGGAGTTATTTTATATGAATATCTTTTCTTCCTTAGAAAAGCTCTAAGCTGATTATAAGCTATAATAGGTGATAACGCTGAGGTTAATGCTGATGAAGTTCCTAGACTCTTAATGATCTCTACAAGATCTGTTCTGCCTCTAAGCTTCATTACAAAAAGATACATAATTACATAGAGAGCAGACACTAATATCCATAGCCATAGAATGTGCCAGATGTTGATCAAAGGATCTGTTTTAGGACTGTATATCACGTATGACAATACGTATATAGGTGTTGCATAGGCTATAAATATCGTAGGAATATATTGGAAAGCATATATAAGCAACTCTATCTTCTTTGCAAGACTATATGTTGAAGATTTTATCAGTCTAATTCCTCTTACACCAGCCTGAACAGCTCCGTAAGCCCATCTACTCTGTTGAATCTTGAAAGCTTCATAAGTCGAGGGGACCATGACATATACTATAGCATTATCTTCATAACACGTCTTAAGATCTTTACTAAACATCTTGAGACCTGTCCAATAATCGTCTTGGATAATATCAAATTCTAAAAAACCTATTTTATTAAAAACCTCTCTTTTATAAAGTGTTCCGCTTCCCAAAGGCACTACATAAAAACCCAGTTTTTCTCTACCTCTCAAAAGTAATGTCTCTACAAAATCTGTCATATTGATCAGAGCTTTCCCTATCCTAGTTCTATAATAACTATATCCTCTCCATCTTCCTATCACGGCATGACAGCCATCTCTATACATCTTTTTATAAGTATTGATCAGGAAATCAGGTTCTGGCATACTATCTACATCAAAGATCGCTATGAGATCTCCTGAAGATCTTAATATGGCCTCATTAATCGCTCCGTTTCTACCTCCAATCGGTTTATCTCTAAAGATCACAGAGATCTTAGTCATATATTTTTTACTTACTTCTTCAACTGTCTCTTCAATAGATCTCCATCTATCAGAAGGATCATCTGATAAAATTATTATCTCGAAATATTCTTTATCCCATAACATTTTGGATATATGCTCCAAGCTTCTTCTCAAAATCTCTAGATCCTCATTTTTCATAGGTATGATCACAGAAACTCTTGTCTTAGGAAGATCCTTTCTATAAAAATCTTCAATATTTCTATTTTTGTCATTATTATGCAACAATGCTCTGAGAGCTCCGAGACCATAAAATATATGAAGACTTTGAATAAATATTGAAGAGATCAGAACTGACGCGATCAAGCTCTCTAAGATCATCTTAACAAACACTCCAAATCAATGTTTTTAACAAAAACAAAAAATTGTAGCATCTTTTAATTATTATGAAGTTAGATATGATCTTTATACAGATAAGATTTATTATAGTTTCTAATATTGATAGTGTGACGAAAATGATAAAAATGATCAGGTTGATGATCGTTTGATGTCTATCTTCGATAAAATAATTATCATAAGTCTATCATTTGTTTTAACATTTGTGACGGCTTATATAATTATGAGAATATCATTCTCTAAAGGTCTAGTTGGAAAAGATGTTCATAAGGCTTGGGAGAGCTATGCCTCTGATATTGGAGGCGTCTCACTGATCCTAGGATCTTTGATCCCTTTAGTATTTGAGTTAAATAAAGTGATCATAGGATTCTTCATAACTAGTCTCATAGCTTTATTAATAGGTCTGATAGATGATCTATATGTTCTCTCTGCCAAGCTCAAAACTTTATTATCTGCCACAACATCTTTGCCAGTAATACTATTAGAGCTATACACGCCTACTCCATATATTCCTTTAATTGGAGAAGCGAGACTATATATATTATATCCTCTAGCAATTATGGTAGGATTCGCAGTTGCTCTTAATGCGGTAAATATGAGTGATACTCATAATGGTCTTGTCTCAGGAATCTTATTCATGTCTCTCTCAGCTCTTTATCCTCTAATATCTTATCTAGACCATAGAGGAGAGATAATGTTGCTCTCAGCCTTAGGGTCATTAGCAGCTTTTCTTATATACAATATTTATCCAGCAAAAATCTTTCTTGGAAACTCAGGATCTTTTCTTTTAGGAAGCTGGATCGCTTATATAGCTTTTGTATATAGAATAGAGTTTCTAGTGATACTGATGTTTCTTCCTATGGTCACTAACGGCTTCTCAATTCTTGTATCTATAAAAGGCTTGAGAGAAAGAAGAGAGATTAAGAAGAGACCTGTTAAAGTTGTCAATGGATTTATAATAGCTAATAAAGATGATGAAGCGCCTATAACTCTTGTTCATATGGCATCTCTACGAAAACCTCTTAGAGAGACAGATCTTGTGATAAGCATATATATACTATATCTAGTGTCCATAACTCTTGGTCTTATAATATGGTTTTTGTTGAGATAACTGAGAAAATAATATAACAGCTATTCATAAAGACTAGTAATATGGAAACATATCTATCAATCTTTTGGCCCATTCTAGTTTTCTTCTCTTAGATGGTGTGATAAGATCTATGTCTTTTAGAAAAGGTTTAGAATACATACTTACATAATATGATTCTAGATCCATGCCTACGACAGAGATTTTGGAAGGCTTTAATAATTTGCTTAACAAAAGAGCTCTGTCTCCGTCTGTGAAGCCTGGGATCAGAATCGTCTTTGGACATAAGGGTAGTGTTTGAACTGTAAAAACAATTTTATCTCTAAATCCTCTTATTTTATCAGAGATCTTTATTATATCTATGTAATTATCTCCGTGAAAATGTAGAAAAGAAAAACTATTCTGAAAATTAGATATCTTTTCAAAAGAGTCTATCCCGCCATCCAGATCTCCAACCCATATACATGTCTTATCTAAACAAGCATTCTCTCTAAGAACTCTACAGGCGCCGTCGCTACATATTACTCCATCATAAGTCTCTGGAGCAAGTCTTCTATCTATATTATATATGCTAGGTCCTGCTCCTATAACTAATATATGTCTGTTAGAAAGTTTCTTAAAAAGTCTCTCAAAAATTTTATAAGGATCTATGATATCTATCGAGTTTGCAAGAACACAGGCTGTGAGAGACGCGTCATATTCTTTCTCATAATCATATCCCAGATCTGTGATCACTCTTTTTAACATATGATACAATCTCAAAAGATCTGGCTCAATAGAAATCATATGAGATCATCTGTCAAAGCTCTAGTGGACCGGCCGGGATTTGAACCCGGGACCTCTCGGATGCCAACCGAGCGCTCTTCCACCTGAGCTACCGGCCCACCATAAAATCATTAGTAATTCAGATTTTTAAATTTTCATAATGAGATATTTATATGACCCCTCCCCGCCCTAAAGGGCGAGGTTTCGAATCTCTGGGTCTCGGGTGTTAGCCCTCTGGAGGGGGATTAATGGTTTCACACCATTATGTGATACCAAATAGCTCTCGATCTTTCTTGTTACTATAATCTTGTATCCTATTCTTCTTGCTATGTTTAGTGATGCATTTATATCTGCATTAATCTTCTTCCCAGTTTTTCTACATATATATAGTCCTCTGAATATTCTTCCATCTCTATGTATCTCTCCACATATAGAACATTTCACACTTGTATAATCCTCAGGAACAATCTCAACATCTATTCCATATTCTATGAACACATCTATCATCCATAATATTATCTTTCTGTACCACCATATGTTATTGTTGTATTCATTACCATTGTTTTGTGATAACATTATTGGGTATCCAACATATATCTTCTCAACTCCTCTGCTCCATAATGTCTCAGCTAGAAATCTTATAGCTGTTCTATAGAGATGTCTAAGTCTCTCATTCCTCTTATATAAAGCTCTGAGAAGCTTCTCATGATACTTCATCCATGTTGAGATCCCAGCGTTTTTAAGCAGATCTCTTACAGCCTGATATGTAGAGATCTCTCTTTTCCACCAGTAGTATTCAGATTTAATAGATCCTCCTTTGACAAGTAATGCTGATCCGTCTGAGACCACCACAGCAAACAGATTATTCAAACCCACATCTATGAAAGCTTTTTTGTCTCCAATAGGATCTCTCTGTTTAATAGATCTAGGGTTAAAGATCTTATCTTTCTTATCTTTATAACTAGGCTTTATATATCCTTGGGGATTTGATTTAGGAGGATCTACACCAACTTCTATAGGTATATAAACAAACCATCTATTAGCCTCATATATTATCTCTAGTCTCCCCTGTTTGCCCTTCCACTTGATCCTGCCGACATATCTTATATTTAATTTAAAATCTTTAAGAACCAGACGGCCCTCACCCTCATTAGTAGGCTCCAGATAGTATCTATCGTTTCTAATCAAAATACGGATCTTCTTTTTTCCTGTAAGTCTATCCTTCCAATAGCCTGGTGGAGAAATTTTTCTGACATGCGGCGGTAATCTTCCATGTTTCTTCATTTTCAAAAGCTCAAAAAATGAATTCCAAGCCTCCTCATTTTTGTTAATAATCTGACCGGCATTAACGCCTAGAAAATTCTTATATTTATGATAATATTTTCTGTTGATCTCAATTCTCTTCTCAAGCGTCAGATCGTTCTTAAAGAACAGCTTTCTCTTCTCATAGTTAAGCTCGTTCCACAGCCTCACAGATGTCAATCCTATGTTAAACAATATCTCCTCCTCATGTTTCTCTGGAAGCAATCTTAGTCTGACAGCTCTTTTATTGCTCTTCTTTCTCTTCTCAACAATCTTCTTAAATGCCTCTAGAGGGTCGGGGCCTTCGGCGGACACACCTCGGGGATTCCCCCCGCTGGACATTCTGAATTTTCTGCCCGCCAAAGACCCGACCCTCAAAATATTATAAAAACTTATAAAATATACCACGCCCTAAAGGACGAGTCTTGTCTTGTTGTCAACGAAGCTAGATCGAATATAGTATCTTCTTGAACTTTATGTCTCTCAGGTACGATCTCTGAATATCCATAGACTTTCTCATATATCTTTTCTCCTTTTTTATATATTGCTAGAGAAGCTCCCGGAAAAGTTTTCTCTATGTTCTCAATTACGAATCTATCTATTCTCGAGAAATCTATATTTTTACTCATAGTTATTCAGCCAAGATCTTTTTCTTAGATTTTATCTCTCTATACTTTTGAAAGTCATCGATCAGTTTATTAATATATTTATCTATACAAGAAGGATCCACGTTTTCAATGTAATATCGAAAGAATTTTACTGCACATGATTTGCTGTGGAAGGTAAGCATCTTATCTTTATATCTAATCACTATGCCCTGACCCTCTGGAAAAACTCTTCCACAGACTACACATGTAAGTCTTGATCCTTTAATGATAGACACCAAACTCATTAGAGTTTGAAGATTATTAAACTTCGTCTATGCATCTATAATTATCTTCTTCGGAGCATGTCTTTGACATAATCAAGTATTATTCTCGCCCATTCTCTCTTTAGTTTAAAACCTTTCTCTAATATCTTTCCATTAGAATCTATTAGAACCGCAACATCTGTGTCAACACCAAAACCTGAGTCTGGAGTACCCACATAATTAGCCAGTATCATGTCAAACTCATATTTATCTAATTTCTTTAAAGCTCTCTCTATCAACTCCTCCTCTGAAGAAGCGGTCTCCGCGGCAAAGCCGACTATTATGCTCTCTCTAGCCTCTTTTCTAATTATTTGTGCTATCTTTGGCGTAGCTTCTAGAACAACGTTTACTCTCTGTATCTCGCTAGAGATCTTTTTTTTCTCGCTTACTGAGAATTTAAAGTCAGCAGGTGCTGCAGCCAGGATTATCGCGTCAGGCTCATTTTCTTTAACAGCTTTTGATAATGCTTTTAACATGTCTTCTGTTGAAGTAATCTCTTCTTTATTTAACCATGGAGGCGGCGTCACTGTAAGCGGTCCATGAATCAGCTTTACTGATGCTCCTCTGTAAAAGGCTTCTGAAGCAATTGCAACTCCCATTTTTCCTGAGCTTGGATTTGACATAAATCTCACAGGGTCGAGATGTTCTCGCGTAGGTCCCGCGGTCACTAAAATCTTAGTCTTCTTAAGATCCTCTCCTCTTAATATCAGCGCCTCTGTTTTATCAGCAACCCAAGTAGGATCTGGATACTTCGCCCTCCCCTCCTCTATTACTGGAGGAAGTATCGATATTCCCATCTCTTCACATATTGATAAAGCTCTTACCAGTGGTGGAGATCTATACATTGGCTCATGCATAGCAGGCACTAAAAGAATCTTTTTTCCTACACCCATCATTATTTGAGCCGCCAATGTCACAGACGTGTCTGCAATGCCATGTGCTATTTTAGCTATAGTATTCGCTGTTGCTGGAGCTATAACCATTCCAGAAGTCTTTCGAGCAAGTTCTACATGACCTATCTCTCCACCAAATTCTACGTATGCCTTGTTGCCGGTGGCCCACTCCCACATCTCTGGTGATATCAATTTTGCCGCACTTGGGCTGACTACTGTATATACCTCAGCACCTCTTCTCATAAGTTCTCTCGCCAGATCTAAAGATCTGTATAATGACACACTAGCTGTCACACCTAATAATATAGAATGATCTAGTAGCGTGCGAGCTGATTTTCCTATGATGTCTTTAGATGGATGGTCTATACTAAACATTTCTCCCAGAAAATCTATTATAAAAACTTTATTTATTTTTTAACTATTCCAGAGATAATTGTTTCATGATTTTCTCAGGCTCTCACTTTTAAAATTCTATTTAAACATTTTCTATTCAGGAGGTAGATATAAAGATTATCCCAAGCTGGGAGGAGATTAAAAGCGGCAACGTGACAGATATATATTTCAAAAGAACTAGTAGGATCTTAAAAAGCTATGGGCTGGATAAAGTTAGAGTAAGAGCTGAGCTACATGTGTATAGCTTGCCGAAAAACTATAGATGGGCTGTGTATGCAGGACTTGAGGAAGCTCTGAAACTTTTAGAAGGTAGAGATATAGACGTGTATTCTGTTCCAGAAGGCACTGTATTCAGAGAAATGCATCCTCTCATGCTGATCGAAGGTCCTGTAGGAGAGTTCCTAGAGCTGGAGACGGCTTTGTTAGGCATATTAAGACATTCGTCATCAATAGCCTCTAAAGCTGCTAGAATCAAGAAGCTTGCCGGAGAGAAACAGGTGATCTTTTTCGGCTTAAGATCAGCTCATCCAGCTTTGGCATACGTGTTGGATAGATCAGCATATATAGGCGGATGTGACGCTGTCTCTGGAGCATATAGTGAGAGACTTTTAGGAGTAAAACCGGTTGGCACGATGCCTCATCTGTTGATAATAGTCTTTGGAGATCAGGTTAAAGCTTGGAAGGCTTTTGATGAGATCATAGAGCCTGAGGTTCCTCGAATAATGTTGATAGACACTTTCTATGATGAGAGATACGAGGCTTTGTTAGCTGCTAAAGCATTAGGAGAGAGACTTCAGGGAGTAAGATTAGATACCCCAAGCTCTAGAAGAGGAGATATGAGAAAAATTGTTGAGGAAGTCAGATGGGCTCTGAAGTTAGAAGGTAGAGATGATGTGAAAATAGTTGTAAGTGGAGGTATAGATGAAGATGACATTATAAAGCTGAGAGAAGTAGTAGACATATTTGGAGTAGGAACTTCAATAGCTTTTCCACCTAGCATTGATATAAGCATGGATATAGTAGAGGTGGAGAGAGAAGGTAAATGGATTCCTTATTCAAAAAGAGGTAAACTACCAGGTGCAAAACAGGTCTATAGATGTTGGAGCTCTTTCAAAGATTACATGATTCCTTGGAACAGCGAACCTCCGAAATGTCCAGATGATGAAAAGCCTCAGCCTTTACTCAGAAAATATATTGAGAGAGGAAGGATAATAGAGAGAACTCCTACTCCGAAAGAGATAAGAGAATATGTGCTTAAACAGTTGAGAAACGTAGAAATATAAGATCAATTATCACAAGAAGGAGACTTGAAATGTCAGAATTTTCTGCTAAGAATCATGTAAAGAAATTTATTGGAAGAAATCTTATGGTCAGAAGAAAATATGGCGAAATGATTCTTAAAGGTATCAAGACGAGCACTATCAGAATAGGATATATAGTTCCTAAAAAGAAAGAGATTATTATTCACAGCGGTGGAAAACCTATTGCGAAGGCTTTAATAGAAGAAGTGTTATATAAAAAATTGAGTGAGTTAAATGATGAAGATGCCAGGCGAGAGGGTTTTCGAAATGTTAAAGAACTTATAAAGGAGTTGAGAAAGATATATGGAAGAAAACTGGATAAAGACCAGATCTTTACAATAATAAGATTCAGAGTTACAGAAGATCTGAGCAACTTAGATCCTGGGAAGCCTTATATGGGTCTGGACATTAGAGATATAGCAAGATTAGCTCTTCAATATCTAGACACTGAGTTAGATGAGTTAGAAAAAAAGGTTCTTATAATGATCAGGGAGAACTTCAGTATAAGAGCTGTTTCTTACAAAATTTTTGGAGACATAGAGAAAAGATATATTGTGAGAAAGATTTTGAAAAAAGCTTTGAACAAATTAATAGAGAGAGGAATAATAGGATCTTCTGAGAAAAATGATCATCAAAGATCTCATCAGCTTCTTTAAGGCCTTTATTCATTATGTTCATAAGAATCTTCTCAGTCTCGAGATACTGACAAAAAACTATGATCTAATTGTCTGACTTTATCTTGATATGTTTAGATATAAACTCCTCTAATTCCCTAAGATCTAGAAATCCTTCATGTCTAGTCAGCTCTTCTCCATCTTTAAATATTATTATTGTAGGAACCGCATAGACTTGATATATTATTGATAATATAAGATTATTCTTCTCTCTGGTATTTACTTTTCCAAACGTTATTTTCATATGGTTATCAATATATTTTCTAGAGGCCACATACTCCTCGTATATAGGCATGAATCTTTTGCATACTGGGCAACTTGGGTTGTAAAATGTTATGACTGAGAATCCTTGAGACACGATTTTCTTGAAATCTTCTAAACCTTTTATCTCTATAATATCTTTTTTATGTGTATTTATGATCTTTTTATATATCTCATCAGCTATTTTATATATAAAGCTGTTCATCTCCTTCTCCTCTCGACTATTGACGTCTGTGTTGTCTACACTCAATGTCGCTCCCTATTCTCATGATAATTATTTGATGAGTAATTAAAATCTTATCTTAAGAAAAAATAATTTATTTTAAAAACATTCTATAATAAAATTTCTATTGAGAAGGCCTCTCTTCCCTTGTTAAGAGCATTATTAAATCTCTTTTCTACATCATCCCAGTTAATTATATTCCACCAATTGTCTACATAAGAAGATCTATCGTTTTTATACTGTAGATAGTATGCATGTTCAAAGACGTCTACGATCAATATAGGTATCACTCCGGCTACTTGAAGCACGTTGTGTTTCTCGATCTGATATATTATAAGGTCTTCAGTTAACGTGTCGTAGCCGAGAGCTGTCCATCCGACACCTTCAACGTTTTTTGCCGCTGTTGAGAATAGCTCTTTGAATTTTTGAAATGAACCAAACACGTTATTTATTGCATCTGCTATTCTGCCTCCTGGTGATCCTCCTCCTTTTCCTGGAGGTGCCATGTTTCGCCAGTATAAACTGTGAAGTATATGCCCTCCATAGTTGAATGATAGATCTCTTAAGACGGCTCTCACATCAATCTGTATCTCTCCTTTTAAATGTTTCTCTAGCTTCTCAAGTGCAGCATTTGCCCCGTTCACATATGCCTGATGATGTCTCTGATGATGTACTCTCAGGATCTCTTCTGATATATATGGTTCTAATGCGTTGTATGGATATGGAAGTTGAGGTAGATAATATCTCTTCATAATGTTTACCTTTTTTATTTGTTTATCGGATATATATGTATTATAATGCTCTAATCGAAAATTATTAAAAACATTTTTATGCAACTGATTTCTCTGGGATTGGATATGGTTCATCTCGTCGTTATAGATCATCCTCTTGCTAAGGCTATTCTGACTACATTAAGAGACAAGAAAACAGACCAGATCAATTTTAGAAAAGGTCTTGTGAGACTTGGTAGGATCATTGGTATGGAGCTGGTTAGATATCTTGATGTTGAGAAGATATATGTAGAGACGCCTTTAGGAGTTGTTGCTGAAGGCATTAGAATACCTGACATGGACAATGTTGTCATAATAAACGTTCTTAGAGCGGCGATGCCACTGGTGGAGGGTCTCATAAAGATCTTTCCAAACGCAAGACAGGGCGTGATAAGTGCTAGAAGAGTAGAAGAGAAAGGTCTTGGAAAAGATTATAGTTTTGAGATCGAGATCACATATTATAAAATACCTTTAATCAAGAGCAGCGACATAGTTATAATAGCTGATCCAATGTTTGCAACAGGCTCAACAATGATCTCAGTCATAGAAAAGATACTAGAGAAGGGAAGTCCTAAAAAGATATTCATAGTGTCAGCAATCTCAACTAAGATAGCTATTGAAAGACTTAACAGACATCTAGAGAATAGACACAGAGAATTGATAGATAAAATATATGTATTCACAGTATCAATAGACCCAGAACTAAATGAAAAAGGCTTTATAGTGCCAGGACTTGGAGATGCAGGAGACAGAGCATTTGGAACATAAAGATCGTGTGAAGTTAAAAATATTTTTCTAACAACAAAACAAATTACATATGGAGCGGGGGTGCCCGAGCCAGGTCAAAGGGGTCGGGCTTAGGACCCGATGGCGTAGGCCTGCGTGGGTTCAAATCCCACCCCCCGCATGACCTCACGGTCTCCTCGATCTTGTCGCAAGGCCCTATCGAGACAGTCTTCTTTTTTCTCTCTCTAGCATCATACCATTCTTTGATGAGATAGTAGCGATTGTTTATACGTCTCACTCTGTAGAAGACCATTCCCCTCTCCATTTCCACCATTGTCAGACCCCTAATAACTTTTCACACGTCTGGGGAATAAAACAACTTGTATCAAAAAAGATTCTTAGAAAAAAGATGATCTGAGGAAACAAAGCTGCAGTAGGATAAAAGTGGGAATGGAAGAAAGCAGTCATTTGTTTCATTATTTTGAAATCTCTATACAATGTTTAGAGGATGATGTGAAAAAGATTATTGTTTTGATGTTTTAAGCTCTCTAAGGTCTTTCATCGAGAGCTTGGTTGTAATCATTTTAGATGCTTTCTCTCTAATTTTTTCATTAAAATCCTCTTCTCTTATTTCTATTGTTTTATATATTTTGGCTTCTAGTTTTTTTGATTTTGCTGATAGATATGCTGAAAATAAAAACGTAATTGCCAAAGGATCTTCTGAAGCTATTATTATCGTCTTATCATTTTTCTTTCCAATAATAATGTTTTCATCAAGATTGTAAAGGATCTTTCCTCTTCTAAATCGATTCATAAGGTTCTTATGAAAATTCTTTTCATAACCGATTATAAGCATAATCATTTTCTCATCCAAATATTATCTCTCTTAAAAATGCTTATAAACGTAATCATTCATAAGGCATATGAGAGTAATAAGAAAAAGAAAGGGAAAAAAGAAAATGTTTTTTGATATTTTATTTGTTTATTTCGCTCCAGTTTATATATATTTGATTTATTCCTCTTCCTGCAATAAATTTTTCTGTCTCTTGATCATATACATCTATATTTACATATATTCTTCCATATTTGTCTGGATATATCTTTATCACAATGATATATCTTCCATAGTATATATCTACTATATATTTGATTGTGCCTTCGTTTGGGATAACTCTTTGCTCTCTAATCTTCTCTATATCTATGTTCACAATATTTTTCACAAGATCATTCTCTAGATTAAATTTTTTTGAAGTAAGCTTTTTTCCCTGATAATCAATAAGCTCCACAAATTCTTCTTTCCAAATTTCTTTAAAAACTTCATCTACTACTCTTAGAATAGCCACAATCTCTTTAAAACTTATCTTGTCTCTCTCAAATATATTTTTCTCCTCAGATGCTACATATGTCATTTCACGTCACCTTTCAATTATATTATATTTTTAGAAAGCTTATAAATATTACGTCTTTAGACATAATCATTGATTAAGCAAAAAAACTTAATGATACCTTATCACATATTTTTCTCATAGGTCATAAAAAGATCTAGTGTTTTCGTTTCGGCCCCCACCGAAACGATCCAAATATTAGAACTAGTATTATTTTTCAGTTGAATCCTGATACTAGTATTAAGATTCAGCCAGAAAAATAGTAGTATCAACATGATTTTTGGTTTTTTGAGGGCAGGATACTATTTTCCCACTCAGGTGGTTCCATAGATCGATGGGTATCAAGAAATTCAGAGAGACCTCAAAAGTGGGATTAAAAAAGGACCATTTTTTAAAAAATCAAATAGAATTTTTAATGA
>Ga0081473_130369_pt1 | contig 16788 bp, 16 predicted proteins | sample CisSprmetagenome_FD_70977 | JGI IMG/M metagenome (GOLD analysis project Ga0081473, IMG submission 70977) | Hypoxic/sulfidic aquatic microbial communities from Cistern Spring, Yellowstone National Park, USA v2 (version 2) | ecosystem: Environmental > Aquatic > Thermal springs > Hot (42-90C) >...
TTCTCCGGGTCGAGGTTTGCGGTGGGCTCGTCGGCGAGCAGAACCTCAGGCTCGAAGGCGAGGGCCCTCGCGACGCAGAGCCTCTGCTGCTGGCCGCCGGACAGCTTGCCGGCAGGCATGTCGAGTCTGTTCCTAACCTCGTCCCAGAGCTGGGCCTTCTCGAGCGCGGATCTGACCCGCTCGAAGAGCTCCCTCCTGCCCCTAACCAGGCGGTTGAGCTTAAGGCCGAGAGCCACGTTCTCGAAGATGGACAGATTGGGGATGGGGTTGGGGATCTGGAAGATCATCTGGACCCTCCTCCTGAGCTCCAGCACGTCCATCTTGAAGATGTCCCGCCCGTCGAGATAGACCTCGCCGCTGACCCTGGCCTCGGGGTAGAGCTCTATAAGCCTGTTGAGGACCCTCAGGGTGGTAGATTTACCGCTTCCCGAGGGCCCCATGAGCGCCGTTATGCTCCGATCCGGTATAGAGAGGTTAACCCCAGTTATGACCGGGGATGCGCCGAAGAAGACGCGCAGATCCTTGACATCGATCTTGGCCATGGTCAACCCCTGATGCGAGCAACTATAAATATTATTAGTATTATTGTAAGCAAGACGGCCGCCGCGCCGTAGGCAGATGCTATCTGGACGCTGTAAGGGGTCTGCGCCGCGTACCAGATCCAGAGCGACACCGCAGCTGTGGGGCCGGTGAAGGGAGCGTAGTAGGTGTTGCCGAAGGCGGTGAAGAGAAGCGGCGCCGTCTCTCCCGCGATCTTCGCCGTCCCCAGCAACGCCGCGGTGACGACAGCCCTGGAGACCGCCTTGCGCAGAACTACAAACAGCGCGTTGAACTCCCGGCCGCCTATGGCGTAAGCCGCCTCGCGTAGCTGCTGCTCTATGGAGGCGTAGGCGCTCGCCGTGATCAAGGCCACATAGGGAATCATTATAATTGCAAGAGCCGCGGCGCCCGCGTAGGCGTTGAAACCGTCTAGCGGACCTATAAACTGAGTGATCCATCCGCCCACCGGCGAGAGGGCCTTGGAGAGCGGATCCAACAGGTATTGGTTGAGGCTCTGCTTTGCGAGGCTCATCACGGCGTAGACGAAGAGGCCAACCACTATGGTGGGAAACTCCACCAAGATGTTCACCGCAGCCCTCGAGACGTTGGCGAACTTCTCTCTGCGCATCTCGCCGATGTAGACGCCCAGCGGAAATCCCACGGCGATGCCGAGGAGGGCGCCCAGCGCGGTCATGTACAACGTGCCCACGAGCATAGGCCCTATGCCGCCCTTCTCGTCGAAGGGGGTAGGCGGAAGCGCCGTCAGGAAGTGCCAGAGGCCGCCGAGTCTGTTGATCGCGTCTATACCCTTGATGTAGATGTCGCCTATTATTAAGAAAAGCGGCACGACGGCAGCCACGCCGAGGAGGGCGAAGAGCCCCAGCCCGAGCCAGTTAATCACCTTCCGTGCGGCGGTCATATTTGCCACTTCTGGATTATATATATCGCAACTGCGTTGATGGCTAGGCCGAACAAGGTGAGGAGCAACGCACCTGCAAACAACGCAGGCACCATGTACTGATACGAGGCGGCGTTGGGGAACTGAAGCGCTATGAGCGAGGAGATGGTTACGCCGCTTTCGAAGATGTTCGTGGTGAATCTGGAGAAGTTGCCCCCCACCACCATGGCCACCGCGACCGTCTCCCCCATGGCTCTGCCCAGGGCGAGGAAGAAGCCGCCTAGTATGTAGTTCCGGACGTACCTCAGCTTTATAAGCGCCGCCTCGAACCTCGTGGCCCCCACTGCATACACCGCCTCCTCGACAGGCTTGGGAACTAGGGCGTAGCCTTCCCTGATCACAGCGGCGGCGTAGGGGGTGATCATTATGGCCAGCAAGACCCCGGCCGTGAAGAGCGTGTATGGAGATGTCATAATGCCGCCTGGTAGGTAGTTGATCAGGCTCTGGAGGGTAGGCCCCAGCACGAAAAGGCCCCAGAGGCCGTAGATCACCGTGGGCATCGTGGCCGTGAGGTCTACCAGGGAGCCGAATATGCCCCTCAACCTAGCGGGCAGAATCTCGTTTATGGTCACCGCGACTCCCAAGGCCATCGGCATGGCCAGCGCCATGGCCACGGCGGATGTCAAGACCGTGCCCGCAAGGGCCTGGAGCACCCCATAGCTCTCCCTCGCGGGGTCCCAGCTGGTTCGAGGAATACCGCGACGCCGTCGCGCGCAATTATTGGGTAGGCCTCCACGAGGAACATGGCGGTCAACAGGCCGATAGTTGCGACAATAAATGCGCCGAACAGCCTCAGGCCCCACCTCAGCTTCACAAAGAGGAGCCCATATGCGGCGATTAGGTACGGGATTAGAAGCACGACGAGGAGAAGCCCGAGCATGGGAAAAATAGGGTTGTTTTTACGGCTTTACCATGTTAAGCGCCTCTAGACCTATGTTGGCGATGCTGCTCGGCAACGGGATGTAGCCCTCCACTATGTTCTCCGGCTTCTGGCCCTCGGTAAGCACCCACCTGAAGAACGCCTTTAGAAGCGCCGCCTTGGTGGCGGCGTCGCCGTAGCCCTCGGCCGCGTAGTCCTTCCATAAGAAGACATATGTAAAGGACACTATGGGATAGCCCCGCGGCGGATTGCTGAACTCTATGGACACGGGATTCCAGTCGGCGTCGGGCGCGGGCGGTGCGCCGTACTTCTTTATGTACCTCTCAAGGCCGGCGGCGGCGCCCATGGCCACGTTCTCCGTCGTGGGGAAGTAGTACTTCCCGTCGTTGTCGTTGCGCACGAAAGCGACGCCGCCCACCTGGTCGTATTTATCCTTGTTTTTAGCCCAATAGGCGAATTCTATGTAGCCTATGGAGTATGGAGTCTGTAGAACTGCTTGGGCCACGCCCTCGTTGCCCTTAGCGCCGGTTCCCTTGGCCTTCTGGTCGGCGGGCCAGTTCACCGTGTAGCCCCAGCCCACCGTCTGGTTCCACGCCGGGTAGGCCTTGCTGAGATACAGCGTGAAGGCGGCCGTGGTGCCGGAGCCGTCGCTTCTGTGAACCGCCACGATGTCCTTGCACGGCAACTTATCGGCGAGGCCGGGGTTCAGCGCCTTAATCCTCGGGTCGCACCACTGCGTGATGTTGCCCATATAGATGAGGGCGATGACCTCGGCCGTCAGATTCAGGTACTTCCCCGTCTTTTGGTAGGCTATCTCGGGCACGTTGTAGGCGATCACGATGGAGCCTATGATGACGGGGAACTGGACAAACCGGCCGGCCACCTGTTGGTACTTATCCTTGGGCATCGGCACATCCGAGGCGCCGAAGTCTAGGTTCTTCCCCAGGAACTGGGCGGCGCCGGCGCCGGACCCGATGGACTGGTAGTTAACCTGGATCTTGCCCCCCGTGACTTGATAAAACGTCTTAGACCAGGTAAACATCTGAGGCGCCACAAACGTCGACCAGGAACTGGGCGGCGCCGGCGCCGGACCCGATGGACTGGTAGTTAACCTGGATCTTGCCCCCCGTGACTTGATAAAACGTCTTAGACCAGGTAAACATCTGAGGCGCCACAAACGTCGAGCCGCCCCCAGTAAGCGAACCGCTCAGCTGACTCGGCACGGATGTCGTGGTAGGCGACGGAGAGGTGGTAGCTGTAGGCGTAGAGGCAGATGTTGTGGTAGGTTGCGACGGGGAGGCGGTGGCTGTAGGCGTAGAGGTGGGCGTTGTGGTGGGGTGCGAAGACCCGCCGGGTTGCGCCGTGAGGAGGACCGCGGCCACGATGGCCACCACAACCACCGCGGCTATTATGACCCACATCGTAGTGTTTTTTGAACTCATGGGCGGCGGATGGCGGTACGGTAAAAACCTGTTTGCTATGTCCAACGGCGGACGCATAGATGCGACAAGGCATAGCTTGAAGCAGAATTCATATGAAACGCCCATTTTTCTGCATCTTTGCTGTGGTAGGGAGGTCATCATAGGGGTCCTACCTCGTCTGCCCAAGACGCCGCATCGCTAGTCTTCTCCATCGGTATCAGGTGAACCATTAAAGACGACGCCAAGGCGCGGCGAAGTGGCAGGCGTAGGAGCAGTGGATCTGTTGCAGGAGGCCGTCATCGTATGGCCAGGGATCGATCTAGGCTGAGGATCCATGGCGATGATCTGGTAATGGCGGTAATCACGATAGAATAATTGGCGAGCCATGTCGAGGGAGGGGTCTCAATTGAGCTATCTAAGGTCCCACGCAACCTACGTACACGGTTTGGCTGGATGCGGAGACGCCGCTGATGTAATACGGATACTGCCAGTTGATTGTCGTGTACTGATAGCTGAAACCCGGCGCCAAGTACTCGAGAGCCCACACGAAGTCGGTCCATATGTATTCGTAGTTATACTGGTCATAGCAGTTGTAAAGCCACTGCGCCGAAGTCAATAGGTTGACGCCGAACTCCTCATATAAGGCGGCGTTCTGCGCCGAATTAAGGCCTTGAGGCAGAACCCACGCGGTTTGTTGCTCGGTATAGGCCACTTGGTACGCCTGACCCGCGCTTTGAAGGCCGCCGAAGAAGAAGTACCACGTGTTGTTGAATGCGACAAGGTAAGGTTCACCCGTGTTTTCTTGGGTTATCTGGACCGACGATGGCGACTCGCTGTACGTATAGGTGATTATACTAGGTTCAGCGCCGAAATCGAACGTCACCGAGAATGACGATTGGTAATTGGAGGTCGATTGCGGACTTGCGCCGGCAACATACTCAGTGTACGAGCTTATGGGTATACCTATGTATTGATCGAAACCGTTATTGTAATCATCCCAACCGCTTTCATGGTCAACCGTCCCGATGAAGTACTGTATACCGCCGTAATTGTTAATCGTCGCACCAGTTGGAGCATAGGCAAGCCACATGGCAAGGTTGATGCCGTAGTATGGATAGCCACCTGATGGAGTAGCCGGTTGGTTATAGACGAAGATGCAGATCGTAGTAGAGAGATCCGTTTACATCGCTGTAAGCTAGCCGAGGTTGGCCATCGTAATCAGGCGTGAAGTCAAATGCCACCCCGTAGCTATTGTACTGTGTTACATAGGCGTAGCATGGGTCCTCGGTCGACGTGCCCGAGCTAGATTGGAGGTAGATGTCGAAACTTGCTTGGGAGTTCCTCAACGCCCTAGCCCAGGCCGACTTGACGTCTTCATACAGCTTGAGGAAGGCCGGTATGGCGGTTGCGTTGTAGCCCGCCGTGAATATTAGGTGGTGTCCGTCCCCGAAGGCCGCCGCGTAGAATCCGCCCGCCGATGCCGGGTACATCGCGAATTTGCTGCCGTGGGCCCTGGCCCACGCTACTGCCCGCGCGTTGAAGGCCGCCGGCGCCTCGTCCGGACTCGGAACGGCGATGACCACCAGATCCCCGCCCTTAAGCAGCGGCTCCAGCGACTCCACGACTAACGCGTTGCCGCCGAGGTGGCCCAGCAGGTAGCCCCAGTCGACGACACGCGGAGCCGGGCGGAACGAGGGATAGGTTGCTGACGTCGACGGATCTAATCAACGATTGGGGTACGCCGACGGCGACAAGCCTGCGGACCAGCTGCTGGGGGCCTACGACGTAGATCGGCGCGTTTAGGCCGACGCCCGCCGGCGAGCCGGTCGGCGCGTTGGGGCCGGACTTTGCCGGCGTGCCCATCGGCGGCCTGCCCGACTGCGTCGTGAGGAGGGCGACGGCCGCGGCGGCCATTATGACCGCCGCCACTACGGCCAGCGCCTTTCGCAAGCCCATGGATGACATATGGCGCCGCTGTAAAAACCTTTCCGCCGTAGTTGACGGCTGTAGCCGTGGCTGGATGGGGTTTCATATAGATGATGAAATTTTTATACGGAGCATTTTGCCGTGGAGGTTAGGAAGGTGATCAGGCTTAGGGGGTCCTACATGGTCTATCTGCCCAAGAGGGTGGCGTCGTCGTTTGCCTCGGACGAGGTTTCGGTGTTTTGGGAGGGCGACTTCGTGGGGGTGAGGCCCCTCGCCCTGCGGAGGGCCGCCGCCGATCTGGGCCTCGCCGCGGCCGTGGTGGCGGGCTACGCCGCCGGGCTGGACGAGCTCGAGCTCCCGGCGTCCGAGGAGGCGAGGAAGGCGGCGGAGAAGATAGGGGCCCGTCTGGAGGAGTCCGGCGGCAGGCTCCTGGTGAGATATGCGGATAGGTACCCCGACAAGGAGGAGGCCGTGGAGAGAATGCTCGACGTCCTCCTCTTCCTGCTGCAGGGCCTCGCGCGGGGCACCGCGAGGCACGCCACGGTGGAGGCGGCCGACGACGAGACCGACGTGCTCAGGCTGAGCGTCAACAGGCTCTGCGCCAAGGCGCCCGTCCCCAAGTGCGCCTTCTACATCCAGCTGGCGCGCTACTACGAGAGGGCGGTGGACCACGTCAGGGAGCTACACGCCGAGAGGCCGCCGCGGGAGGTGTGGGCGATCCTCCGGGAGGCCGCCGAGGGGCTTCGCCAGATACACCGAAGCCCCCAGGTAGCCGCCATAGCCCAATACCTGTCCGCCGCGCCCTCCCTGAGGTTCTCCGTCATGCAGCACACCCGCGGCGAGCTCCAGACGGTCCACGCCATGAGGACCGTCGACTATCTGGAAAACGCCGCCGAGGTGTATCTAGACATGGCCGTATACGCCGCCCAGACCCTCGTCCCGGCCGCCCAGAGCCCCCGAGCCTCTAGGCGCAGAAAGACACAGCAATAGGCTGGGGCATGATAGGAGAAGCCGTGCGGCGGTTGCCGACGCCGCTTCGCGCCATGGGCGTCTACTGGCGTTCCAATCTAGATGTGTCTTGGTTATTACAATTTAAAAGGAAATATTCAGTGGAGCAGCCCGGCCTTTTTGGTTGCGTCCACCAGTATCTGTTGCATCTGTTGCACCGCGGCCTCCGGCGTCAGCTGCCCTAGGACCGCCTTGTTGGCTACGGCTATGAGCTGGCTCTCTACGTCCATATAGACGGGGCTGGTTCTGGCGGGCATGCCCACCTTACCGACGTCGTAGAACATGCCGGCCAGCCTGCTGCTCTGCTTGACCTCTGGGTCCTCGTAGACGTTTATCCTCGCTGGGGGCAGGCCGGCCTTGAGGTAGGCGTACTTCTGCGCGTCGTAGGACGTCGCGACCGTTATGTAGTCCTTCGCGAGGTCCTTGTTCCGGCTGTATACGGGCACCACGTAGTACCAGAAGCCGGTCTGGCTGACGGGCTTCGGGCCGGGCATGGGTATGAAGTACGTCTGGCCCACCACCTTGCTGCGCTGGGGGTTGTCCACGTCCTTGACCCAGCCGTTCCACACGGCGCCCATGGCCACCTCCCCGGCGAGGATCGCGTCGCTGTACTCCGTGAGGGACGACCAGCTCATGGTCTTGGGGTGCGCCCTTTTGGGCGAGGCGAGCTCCACTATCAGCTTCATGGCCTCGACGGCCTCCGGCGTGTCGAGCGTCGGCGTGACTCTGTCCTTGGGGTCGAACATGTATCCGCCCAGCGACAGGAGGACCGTGGCGTAGACGTCCGAGATGACGCCGTCTGGGTAGTTGCCCGACCAGCCGTAGCTCTGGGGCGCCAGCTTCTGGTTGACCTCCTCGGCTATCCGGAGCACGTCGTCCCAGCTCTTGGGGGGCGACTCGCCGACCTTCTCGATTATGTTCAGGTTGTAGAACATGAAGTTGAAGTTGCCGACGACGGGCATGGCGTAGAACTCGCCGTTGAACTCGCCCAGCTGGGCCGAGTATGTGGGTATGCCGGTCGTGTCCAGGTCCTTGCCGAGCGGATCCAGCCAGCCGTTCATGTAGAGCTCGTAGATCCACGGCTCATCTATATATAAGATGTCGTAATCGCTGCTCTTGTTCTTCATGGCTAGGAGGATGGCTTGATATTCATCCGAATATCCCTTGGGTATGTAGTTGAACTGGACGGGGGGCCTGTGGCTGTTGTAGTAGTCCATCAAGGCCTGGTTTATCTGCTGGTGGTACGCGGATCTGGCGAATATCGTCAAGCTGCGGGACTGCGCCGTTGCTGAGGGCGACGAGGTCTGGGCCGATGCGGCCTGCGTGGGTTGCTGCCTAGGCGTTTGCTCCAAGGCGTAGATCAAGCCGCCCGCGGCGAGGACCGCCGCGCCGCCGACTGCGGCGTACAGGAATTGCCTTCTCGTCAGTTTTTGGGACATGGGGCTCGGGCAAGCCGGAAGCCAAAAGCGTTGTCCATAGCAAGCCGGGCGGAGGCCCTCCGGACCGGCCGCCGGCCGGCCCCGGCCCTTCATAGCTTCGGACGCGCCGCCGCACGGGCCTGCGCCGAGGCGCCGCTGGCCTTTTCATATGAAAAAGGGTTTAGAAGGGGGGAGGGCAGGGGCCCATGGCCGTAAGCCTTAGGGACGTCAGGAAATCGTTCGGAAGGACCCAAGTGCTCAGGGGGCTCGATCTGGAGGTCGGGCGGGGCGAGTACTTCGTGGTCCTCGGGCCCAGCGGCGAGGGGAAGACCACGACGCTCAACATAGTTGCGGGCATCGTGAGGCCCGACGGAGGCGAGGTCCGCCTCGACGGCTCTCTGGTGGACGACGGGAGGTCAGTCTACGTCCCGCCCGAGCGGCGGAACGTGGGGTACGTCTTCCAGAGCTACGCGCTGTATCCCCACATGACTGCCTTCGACAACATAGCGTTTCCGCTGAAGATGGCCGGCAGGCCTAGGGAGGAGATCAAGCGGGCCGTGCTGGAGATGGCGGAGCTCCTCAACATAAAGGAAGTTCTGGAGAGGAAGCCCGCCCAGCTCTCCGGCGGCCAGAGGCAGAGGGTGGCGGTGGCGCGGGCCTTGGTGAAGAGGCCCAGGGCGCTCCTCATGGACGAGCCCTACAGCAACATAGACCCGCTTCTGCGGGAGTCCGTGAGGGCCGAGATCAGGAGGATAATCAAGGACCTGGGGATCACCACGGTCATGGTCACCCACGACCGGGAGGAGGCCATGGCGCTCGCCGACCGCCTCGGCGTCATGAGGAGGGGGAGGCTTCTCCAGACGGGGCCGCCCCAGGAGGTGTTCTCCAGGCCGTGCTGCCCCGACGTGGCGTCCTTCATGGGGTACAACCTGATGCCGCTGGACGGGCGGCTTCTGGCGTTCAGGCCGGACGACGTGGAGCTGGGGTCGGGCGACTTCGTGGGCGAGGTGATAGACGTCGAGTTCAGGGGCCGCCTCTGGGCCGTGGTGGCGAGGGTGGGCGGCGCCGTCGTCAAGGCGTACACCCAGGAGAGGCCTCCGGAGGGCAGGCGGATGAAGTTCGGGCTGAGGCGCGCGATCGAGTATGCGGCCGAGTAGGCACCTCCTGCTCGCGCCCGGGCTGGCGGGGCTTGCGGCGTATATCGCCGGGCTCGTCTACACGGTCTATCTGTCCACGTACCAATACAGCCTCATAGGGATCGGCAGGCCCAAGTTCGTCGGGCTGGGCAACTACCTGGCGGTGCTGTCGGACCCCACGTTCCAGACGGCGGTGGTCGTCACCGCGGTGTTCGTGGCCGCCGCGACGGCCTTCGAGGTGCTGCTCGGCGTGCTTCTGGCCTACTGGATCTACATGTCCGGCCGCCGGTGGGTCGCGCCTCTGCTCACGGTGCCGCTCCTCATCCCCGTGGTGGCCTACGTCGTGTTCTGGTACTTCGCGGTGGACTTCAGGAACGGCGTGGCGGCCCAGATCCTGGCCCCGCTGGGGCTGTCCATGCCCAACTTCCTGGGCGACCCGAACCTGGCCCTCTGGGCGATCGTGGGGCTCGACGTCCTCGAGCTCACGCCGTTCGTAGTGTTGGTGGTGCTGGCGGGGATGCTGGGAATCCCGGAGGAGGTTCTGTGGGCGGCGAGGATAGACGGCGCCAGGCGTCTGCCCATGGCCTTCAAGGTGGTGCTGCCCATGGCCAAGACGGCCATCCTGGCGGCCTTGATGCTCAGGCTGATAGACGCCTTTAGGATATTCGCCAAGGTGTGGCTCCTCACCAGAGGCGGCCCCGGCGACGCCACCACCACGCTGGAGGTGTTCCTCTTCACGAGGGGCATCTACCCGCTGGATATAGGCACGGGCGCGGCGGTCTCCGTCTTGATCGCGGCCTTGGTGTCGGTGGCGGCCATCCCCTACGTCTATCTGGTGCTGAGGACATGGCGCGCCTAGCGGACCTCGCGGTGGCCCTCGCGGCGGCCACGGCCCTGTTCCCGCTGGCCGTCATACTCATCGCGTCGCTCATGCCCCCCGGCCTCCCGCAGTTCCCGCCCGCCCGGCCCTCGGCGGCGGGATATATGGAGGCGCTTCGGCTGGGCTTCGCCCAGAGCCTCCTCAACAGCGCCATCGTGACGCTGCTCGCCGTGGCCATAACCATCGCCTTGTCCCTGCCGACCGGCTACGCCCTGGCCCGCCTCGGCTTCTCCAGGCAGGTCCTCATGGCCTCCGTGGCCCTCGTCGCCCTCGCCCGGGCGCTTCCGCCCAGCTCGCTCCTCGTGGCGATCTACGAGGTGTTCTGGCGCCTGGGCCTCCTCAACACCTTGGTGGGCCTGGCGCTGGCGTATCAGGTCTACACCCTGCCGCTCGGGCTTTGGCTCGTCACGGCCTTCGCCTTCGACTACAGCGAAGAGGTGGAGCGCGCCGCCGCGGTGGACGGCGCAGGGCACCTCAAGAGGTTCGCATACGTGGGGCTCCCCATGATGGCTCCCGGCGTCGCGGCCACGGCCGTGTTGGCGGGCATAGACGTGTGGGGAGAGTACTTCTACGCCTCGATACTGCTCAACTCGCCGGATGTCTTGACGTCCTCAGTGATGCTGGGCAACCTGGTCACCTCGGAGTTCAGGTCGGAATGGGACGTGCTGGCGGCCGCCTCCCTCCTCAGCACCCTGCCTCCGTTGCTCTTCGTGGGCGTCGCCGCCCGCGCCATGACCAAACTCGCCGTATCTAGGTGGTAACTTCGTGGTATCCCGCGGACGGGCCTGCGTCAAGGACGGCGTGCAGGGCGGCCTCAAGGGCTGAGATCCACAAAACAGACAGAGAACTCCGCCCCTTAGGCTGGAAGGAGGTCGGCTGGATGCCGTAGGGCCCTAGGGCCACTGGATTTTCGCGGGGCCGGGCTGGGCGTGGAAATCGCCTCGACGGGCCTGCGGACAGGCCGAATACATATGAAAAATTAACGGCACATCCTCGATCTGTCCCGACGCGGGCCCGCGCCTCATATGGATAATTCTGAAAAGAACGCTCTAAGCTACCCCCATGCCTCAAGGGGGTATCACCAGGAGACAGCTGCTGATGGCCGCAGGCGGCGCAGTGGCGGCGGCTGTCGTGGGAGGCGCCTTGTGGTACCTCGGCCGGACGCCGAGCACCCCGCCTGCAACGACCAGCTCCCCGGCCGCAACCGCCACGGCGTCCACCGCAACCACCCCAACGACCTCCGCCGTGGGCGGCAAGATCGTCATATTGGCCAGGTCTGACTACCACCAAGACGCGCATATGAAGGCTCTCATCCCCTACTTCAAGTCCAAGTACCCGGGGGTGGAGGTGGAGTACATACCTAAGGGCTACAACGACTTGTATCAAGTGGCTAAGCTGGCCATGACGAGAGGCAGCTCCGACTACGACGTGTTGTATCTAGACGAGCCTTGGATAAGGGAGTTTAAACAGTGGGCCATCGCCGTAGACGGAGTCGACCTCTCGGGCTACCCCAACAAGGTGCTGGAGCCGGTGAGGGCCGGGGGCGGTCTATACGCAGTGCCGATCCTGGGCAACTATAATTTCTATTTCTACAGGTCCGACGTCTTGGAGCAGATAAACGAGAGCGAGCCGAGGTCCCTGGACGACATGATGAGGATTGCGGAAACGGTGCAGAGGAAGCTGGCGCCTAGGGTATATGGCTTCACCGGCAACTTCACGGTGGGGCAGGGGAGCGGGGCGGCGGGAGACGCCTACGCCTTGCTTCTGCTGGCGTACGGAGGTGCCTTCTTCGACCCGAAAGACGGCGTCACGCCGGTGCTGGACTCGCAGGAGGCCGTGGACGCGTTGAAGGCGGCTAAGTTCTTCGTCAAAAACGGCCATCCCCAGATCACTAGCTGGCCCGACCTCAGGGCCATACACGAGTCGGTGTACCAGGGCGAAGCCGCCTCGGGCTTGGTGTGGAACGGCTGGATCCAGTACGTGGACGACCCCCAGCGTAGCAAGGTGGTGGGCAAGGTGGAGGTGATGGCTCTGCCGGGCAGAAAGGGGCCGGTCGCGCACACCGGCATCTGGCACTACGTGGTGCCTAAGTTCAGCAGAAACCAAGAGGCCGCCAAGGCCTTCGTGAGGGCCGCCACCTCCTACGAGGCCCAGCTGAAGGCCCAGCTCGAGGTGGGCATGCCGCCTACCAGAGCCACCGTGTATGCAGACCCCGAGGTGAAGAGGAAGAACAGACTGGCTGACGACTACGCCAAAATAGTAGAGGCAGGCACGCCGGCCCGCACGTCGCCCATATGGACAGCCGCTCAGCCGCGGCTCAACGAAATAATAGCCAAATACTTCCAAGATGCCATATCGGCGGAGGATGCGGTGGGACAGATGCACGCAGTCTTGGTGGATCTCAGCAAGAGGGAGGGACTTATCTAATTTTTCCGATCTCTCGCCTCATGCGCGGATTTAAGGGCCGCCTCGCGGCGGCGTCCCGGCTGGGGGACCGCCACGGAGGCCTCTTCGCCGAAGATCGAGGCCCCTCAGTGGAGGCGGAGGGAAAGGGGTTGATTCCGCCCGCCGAGGGGGGCTGGCGCCATTTTTATTCCGGTTGGCGCTTCCTCGCCCCAATCGACGGCCGTGGCGACGGCCTCCTCTCGACGCCGGACTGCGACGACGGCCGGCCATCGGCTGGGGCTGGAATGGGCCTTAGAAAAAGGAGACGGCGCTCTGTTGCCGCGCAGGGCACAGCCGCATAACGTCGGAAGTTTTGCATGTACTGCAGGTCGAGGCTCCGTGCACTGCGCCGTCCCCTACCCTTATGGCAGGGCTTTCTTCACCTCCTCCAGCGCCTTTTCCAGCTCGTCGCTCCACTTGACGCGGCCCTTAAGGGCCTCCACGCGTCTAGCCAGCTCGGCCGCAAGCCTCGCCACGTCCGCCGCAGCCTCCTCCCGCCTCGTGTATTTGGACAGGGCCATGTCGGGATCCGGTCCGTGGTGCTGGTAGTCGTGGAGGTCTAACGCGGTGGACGTGACGAACACGAGGCCTGCGTGTCCCACGTCCTCCAGCATGTTCGAGAGGGCCTTCATCCTTGTGGTCGGGACGCGGGGCGCCGCCGTTGTTTCCAGCCATCTCTTTTCCTCCTCGGTTTTCGCCGACGCCTTCAGCTTGTCTAGCTCCAGCCGTAGCAGGGCTGCCATGTACGCCCTCCAGGCCTGGAGGGCCTTGCCGGCGGCGTTTCTGACGATCCCCTCCTGGAGGAACCGCAGGGCTAGGCGGGCCTCCACGAGAGCCTCGAGAAGCCTAGCCTCCACGTAGGACGCGTCCGCAAGCCTCGGCAGAGGCCTATCCAAAGCCTCAACCACGAAAGGCCGGCCCGATCCATTTAAATACCTAGCCGGCTGCGCCGCCTGCCGAAGGCCAGCGGCCTAGGGACCCGGCTCCGGCGTACCTGGGGCGCAGGGGCGGGTGGGCCGGGCCGAGTTCGTCTCAGCATCGCCGCTGCGGTGTGTGGGTTCCCGCCCCACTTACCTGCCGTAGAGCTTCGCAAGGCGTCTGAGCCTTCTGGCGTGGGCGGGGGGCGGCTGGGCGTGGAGCCTCCACTTCCAGTTGCCGCGGGGGGCGGCCGGCTTGTTTATCCTGGCGTCGCCCCCTAGGCCGAGGACGTCCTGGATGGGGACCACGACGGCGTCGGCCACCGTGGAGAAGAGGAGCCTCGCGAAGCACCAGTTCACCGCGCCTCTGCATCCGCCCATGTAGGCCAGGGCCTCGCGCCTCGCCCGGGGGGTCGCCTCCTCCAGCCACCAGCCCACTATGGTGTTGTTGTCGTGGGTGCCCGTGTAGGCCACGAGGTCGCGCTCGTAGTTGTGGGGCTTGTGCTCGTTGGCGGGGTTTCCGTCCCAGGCGAACTGGAGCACCCTCATGCCGGGTATCCCCAGCCGCCTCCTCAGCTCCACGACGTCCGGCGTGATGAGGCCGAGGTCCTCCGCGATGAGCCGCGGCAGGACGTCCTCCACCGCCCTAAACAGCTCCTCGCCGGGCCCCGGGGCCCACCTGCCGTTCACGGCGGTCTCCTCGCCGTGGGGCACCTCCCAGTAGGCGGCGTAGCCGCGGAAGTGGTCTAGGCGTATGTGGTCGAAGGCCTCCAGCAGCTTCCTCAGCCTCCGGGCCCACCAGGCGTAGCGGTCCCGCCCCATCGCGCCCCAGTCGTAGACGGGGGTCCTCCAGAGCTGGCCCGTGGGGGAGAAGTAGTCGGGGGGCACGCCCGAGACGTAGAGGGGGGTTCCGTCCGGCGCCAGCTTGAAGTATCTCCGCCCCTCCCAGACGTCCGCGCTGTCGTGGCCCGGGTATATGGGGAGGTCCCCTATTATGAAGACGCCGAGGCTGTTGACGTGGCGCTTCAAGTCCAGCCACTGGCTCCAGAAGACGTACTGCACGTATTGGTAGAAGAGCGCCCTCTTCGCGATTTTCTCGGGCAGGCGAGCACCGGGCCTTTTGAACTTAGGCGGCCAGTGGACCCAGGGGGAGCCGTAGGTCTCCCTGAGGGCCATGTATCTGCCGTAGGGCTCGAGCCACCAGCCGTTGGCCGCGGCGAATTCTTCGAACTCGCCCCGGCCCAGCCCCGCCTCGAAGGCCTCTTGGAGGTACCGCCTCTTCAGCCCCCACGCCGCCTCGTAGTCAGCCCTCTCGGCGGGGGAACACCGCGGCGGGGTCTTCGTCAGCAGTCCGTCTTGGGCCATCTTGTCTAGGCTTATGAGCGGGGGGTTGCCAGCCATCAGAGAAATGGCGCTGTAGGGCGAGTCGTCGTACTCAGGCGCGGTGTGCCCCAGGGGCAGGACCTGCCAGTACGTGGCCTCGGCGTCTGCCAGAAACTGGGCGAAGCCGTAGGCCTCGGGCCCCATGTCGCCCACGTGGCATCCGCCGGGCAGGCTGAAGACGGGGAGGAGGACGCCGAAGCCTCTCAACACGGGTTAAAATCCGGGCCGTTTATTTAACTCGTGCAGGCGTTCCGGCCCTAGTACGCGGGGGGAGCGCCGCCTTTCTAGACGACAGGAGGCTGGGAGGCAGAGGGCGGAGCTTAAGCAGGTCCTCTTGGCGATCCCCCGGCGGCGCGGCGTCTTGGAGGACGCCGGGGCTGGCCGAACCGCCCCGTCGTGCCGATGCACGACGCGGGTCCCTACGTGATAGAGGAGGCGGAGCGGCTCTGCCCCGCCGCCTCTACGTGGATCCGCCGCGTTGACACCGCAGAGACGTTCAAGCGCTAGCGAAAAGAGGGGCTACTCTAAGACGTCGCCGTATATGACGTCTATGCCTAATTGTCTTGCCTTTTCCAGCGCTTCTTTGTCTATGTGGACGGCGACGAGGATGAGCCTCTCCACCTTTTTGCCTTGTCTTGCCAGCTCTTCGGCCGCCAGCTTGGCCCTCCAGGCGAACCACCCCACATCGTCGCCGTAGGCCACGGCCTTGACTTCAATCAGATACCCCCTCCCGTCGTGGATGTAGACGTCGACCTCGACCACGCCGACGTCGGTCTTGAGGACCAGCTTCTCCACTCTCTCCGCCTCGACGCCTCTACGCTCAAGCGCCTCTCTAAACAGCTCAAGGACCATCTTCTCCAAGTCTCTACCCCACCTTCCGCCCAGATGCCCCACGGTGACTTCAAGCCTCTTAAGCCGCTCGTCGTGTGTCTTACGCATTTCCTCAATGGCGGCTCTCAACTCCTCTACAGCCTTGAACATCGCCTCGAAACCCGTCTTCATGTAGTCGGCTAGCGTCTTTACGGCTTCGGCCACCTCCTTAAGCTCTTCCGATCTTGCTTTGCGTATCGCCTTCTCGACGACTTCTTCAAGCTTGTCCCAGTCCAACTCCAACTTCACGGCCCGATCCTGCTCCACGATATAGACAGGCTGTGCGTTTAAATATGCCACGCCGGCTGGATACCGCATGCACGTTACTCTGCGCTAACGCCGTGGGGCGTGAAAGAATCTTGCTCCTCAGCGCATGCCTTTGCAATGTGGCGTGTGTGCCGCCGTTGATTTGCGATAATGCTCATCATTCTGGAACTTTAGAGCCGAAACGATAACCCCTTTCACCTCAACCAAGCCCTCTTGACGGCCTCCCTGTGAGTCGGCGTCTGCCACGTTTCTGCCCACGCCCAGCCCTAAGCCGCGTTCGGGCGGGGGCTGGTCCACCCAAACTTCGACGCTCTGCCGTACAAGCCGTAGACGACCAACCTCTTTCCTCCAACGCCTTTGCTCCTCAGGCGCTTCGAGGCCCAAAGGACGTCGGGGTCCTCCACCGCCTCCTCAAGCCAGCCGCGCCACCTAGCCGCGAAGCTCGGCGCCAGACCCCTCTCAGGATCATCCACCGCGTCGACGCCTGCCAACCCGCCTCGTAAAGCTTCGCCAATGCGCCGGGGCTTCCGCCGGTTGGCCACACCCCCCTCAAAAAGAGGGCTTGGGGCGCGGCATCTTCTCGTAAAGTTGCTGACATATAGACGATCGGTACGCTACAACCGAAGGCCCCCTCTAGGGTGGCCAGCTCTACGCGGCGGACGCGGCGCTCGGGGTTTATAAGGAGTTGTGGAGTTTGGGTCTACAAAGTTTTTAAGGCATTGTGGAGTGTAAGTAAACA
>Ga0081473_126719_pt1 | contig 16668 bp, 12 predicted proteins | sample CisSprmetagenome_FD_70977 | JGI IMG/M metagenome (GOLD analysis project Ga0081473, IMG submission 70977) | Hypoxic/sulfidic aquatic microbial communities from Cistern Spring, Yellowstone National Park, USA v2 (version 2) | ecosystem: Environmental > Aquatic > Thermal springs > Hot (42-90C) >...
AACGATACTTATACGTCTCAATCTTACTTCTCAAATAGTCAACCGCCATTCTAGTCTCAAAGCTTACACTCTTCCCCTCCATAGCCTCCTCAGCCTTCGTTAAGTAATCCTTAGCCCTCAAGTACAAATCCTTGTTGCCATAAGCTACAGCGTTCTGTAAGTACATCATGCCGAGCATGGCCAACCGCTTAACATATTCCTCACCCTTGACAAACTTGAGATTAACCTCAAATCTCCTTATGAATTTTTCATCAATAGGTTCTTCACTATCTGGTGAGATCATGATTGGTCTCTCTTTCATGAAGGGAGTGATAAGATCGCGACTCTCAAGATATTTCTTAAAGGATATTTCTGAGATCGCAAATACTACTAATGGAATTATTGTACTAAGGGTATTAGCTAGAGCTACATCGTGTAACAAATAGTAAGGGATCGGAAACGACACTACAACAGCTATTACGGTAGGGAGACCTATGAACAGCGACGCTAAACCAAGCCATTCCAAAAAAGATAACCTCTTTCCCTCCATAACTCTTCCCTCAGTTACCTAGTACCGAAACTATGCTTTACATGTCTCGCATTCTATCGGATTTGGGTCCTTTCCTTCTTCACTCTTATGTTGCAAAGGGTAAAGCAGCATAACAACCTCCATTAAAACATATCTCTGTCGCCCACTCATCTAAGCCTGGCGTTATTACATCACGTTACGGAAGTCAGTCTTCTTTGCAAGATCTGACAATCCCTTACTTCCGTTCACATTCAGGAACTCGGCGAACATTTCGTTCTCTTTAGTGCCTTCACTTATAGCCTTCAATAACGCCTCTCTTTCCTCACCTGGGTCAGACTCAACTAAAGGTGAACTCACTACTGCTGGTCCCGCTTCAAATACTTCCACGTCATCCCCCTTAATATTTATATAAACTCCACGACTCTTAATTGTGTAAAACCCTTGTTCGTCCTTATCTCCGATTACCTTATACATGTAAAGAGTGATCCTCAGCGTTCCATCATCACGTTGAGTGACAGTCGTTATTACCTTCGTGTTATCTAACGAACTTTTTATCTTATGGAGTACGCTGTGAGACGTTGAAATTCGCCTATCCTCAATTGCGTAATATCCGTCCTCGAGCTGTACTTGTTTTACCACTTTAACGTTTGATTTCTCAACTAATTCTTTATAACTCTCTTTTGACATTATTATTTACTATTACATTCACAATTTTGCTTTTTAAAGTTTTCCTTTCTTTTTACTGCGTTGAATATTCTATATCTTAACTAATAGGCTTTAATTGATCACGCTAGTAGCGTTGCGTTCTTAGCGTAATTAATCCTTGCGTCGTAGGGAGGTCAACTTTTAATGGCAAGAGATACGGATTAGAAATTAAAAATAAAGGGTGTAGATATATTAATTATCGACGAGGAAAAAGAATTGACAAAAGAAGAGAGACTATATTGCGATCTATTATCTGTTTTAGAACAAATATGTGAAAACTAGGAGGTGAAGTGTAAGGATGAACGAATTATCTAAATCAGTCCTTTTCTCTTCATTACCTTCGTTTATCTCCTCACTTGAAGCTACAATGATATTGATGGTCATTCCGTTAATAGCCAAAGATTTTTCAATATCATATGTAAAAGCCTCAACTTTATTGTCAATTTATATCGTCACTGAGGTCTTACTCTCCATTCCGTTTTCACTTTTAGCCGAAAAAGTTGGAGTGAAAACGGTCTTAATATTAGGGACAATGATAATGGCTTTATCGTCCTTTCTCGTAATTTTTTCTAACTCTTTTTTACTTATACTCATTCTTAGGATTTTTCAGGGCGTTGGGGCTTCAATGGTTCTTCTAACGTCTTTGTCTTACGCCAGTCTAATAGGCTCGGATGAAGAGAGAGGGAAAATGATAGGGTTAAATCACACTATAGTTAGCCTGGGTTACGTTTTTGGCTTACCCCTTGGAGGAGTAATTGCTGAAATTAATTGGAAATACTTGTTCGCGATAACATCGGTTCTTTCCTTTATCTCACTGTTCTTAATACTATCCCTTAACGAGGTACATGCGAAGTCGGGACTAGGAATTAATATAATTTATATTTCGCTAATGTTTGACGGTATAATCCTAGGACTATATTACCCACTGTTCTTATTTCTATCCTTAGCAGGTCTAGTTATGACTTTGTTGAAAGTAAAGTTAGGTAAAGTATTCCATTTAACTAGTCTTTCGGGCTTTTTACACTCGATCACAAGGAATATGATAGCCGCTTTCTTTGTATTTTATTTATACTCCTTACATTTACCTGCCCTAATCATTGGCTCGTTAGTTCTCCTTTACCCTCTTTCCTTTACGTTTGTCTCATTTTACGCTGGTAAGCTTCACGATAAGTATAAGTTGAGGGTTGCGTCTTTCGGCTTTGTATCAATGGCCTTATCCTCCTTGTCCCTTTTCTTCAACGTCATTTTGGGAGAATTTTTATTAGGTGCGTCTTCTGGAATCGCTACCACTTCAAACACTGCTTATACAATGTCTTCAGTTAGGAATGAGGATAGAATAGTAGCCTCTGGAATAAGAAGCGTTCAAGGGGTCGTAAGTAATACTATAGGGTTAATTATTGCCTCATATTTCAGAACGTTCTTGACTCCTTACGTCGAGACTACAGTCCTCCTGAACTTAGTGTCACTTCTTATCTTAAGTATTGTAGTCTTTTATGTAAATATTGAGTGAAACTTTGTAGGTGTAAAATATATTTGTATTGTTGATGTTTTATATCGTGGTAATCATTATTGCTGAGAGAACATTATTGGTCGTACAAAAAGATATCAAATTTAAAGTATGTTTTACTAATCCTATTACTTGACGCATTACCATCAATTATAGTAATTATTTCAGCCTTTGATATTATTTATAACTTTTTGCATAGCTTCACATTATACGCTTTCTTAAGCGCTCTAATATCTTTGACATTAGGTGCTACATTATCCACTTACCTTAACAGATATCTTATGAGGCGTATCATCAGATAATAAATGAAATTTGATGTTTCAAATTTAGACGATGGGACTAGGCTGAAAATACCAGATTGTGTATTGAGGGAAAAGAAGGTTAGTTGTGAGGACCTAGGGGTTTCCAGGGTTATGGTGTATAACTGCCGAAAAGGAAAGTACAAGGTGCCCGGCCAAGTAGTAAGTAGAGCTGGACAATTTCTAACTCCAGACGAATTTGAAAAAATTTGCTACTGGTGTAAGTTTGAAAGAAGTAGGATACAACGAGGCATTAGCAGTTATTATTGAAAGCGTTAAAGGATCCTCAGTTTAAAAATCATCCTGTCACCGCTGCAACGTAATTTAGGAGACTACATAAAGTCCACTAGCTATTCTTATTTAGTAAGCAAAGTAGGTTTTGTTTAGCATCTTTACTAAAATTAGTCTTTGCGAGCTTCTCAAGATGCTCTGAGAACACAGTTTCTAAATTTCTTCCCACAATTTTTCCATAAATATACCTATATTTTACACGTATTAATAAGTATTACCAGATTTTGGTATTATCTCATTACCTTACTCAAGTGTAACTAACGTTCTAACAAAACTTATAATTTCGGTCTTCTCTCTCTGTTACGTGAGTCAAGACCTTTGTAGCACGATGTACTCCAACTTATCTTCATCATGCGATAGGTTAAAATTTAATAGACTGACTTTAACAGTTATCAGAAAGAACGGGAAAATACTTATTCTAGAAAAGGATAAAAACAAACCAATTCTCCTTATCTCTTGCCCGAAGGACACTGCAGACCCGCTTTCTATTAATTACTTATCAAAGGCCATCTGTGACGCGCAAGCCGTTAAGAACGAGTACGGATTTACTCCTTTTATAGCAACGATTAGCCCTTCAGTTTCCGCAATTTTCACCCCAATAGAAAACATGTGCAAAAAAACCCTATCCCTTGATGATTATTCTACCATTATTTCGCATTACCGTTTTACAATAATTCCTACTACACAATCTGAATTTGAAAAATTATTGGAAGAAATAACTAAGGGAGAAGCTGAGAAGAAAAAGAAGGATATCCAAAGCTATTTAGTCGTCTATCTGAGAGATTACGTTTTGAAAACCATTATAGACTACCTTCAGGATCATAAGTCACTTTTCACGCAACCTGAAGTTTTGTCAAGGCTAAACGATGAGGCTAAGAAACTAGGCTATGAAAATGGCATCTCCACTGATAAGGAAGCTAAGGGAAGCTTGTATCTAGATAACTTGCTTCGAATAATGGCTTACGTTCTCGTAGATAAAATTATATTTTACAAAATATTGGAAAATTATTACAACCTTAAGAGGCTCTTACCGTTATATAAAAGTGGAGTAGTAAAGAATAATCTGGAGTACTTAGCTAAGCTAAATGAATTATTTGAGGAGGCTAAATACAAGTCGGGAAACTTTGACGTAATATTTGACACCGGAATATACGACTTAATACAATTAGGCAACGATAGTGAAATTGCTCAAGTACTTGACTCACTAATCGAGCTATTAGAATCTCAAGACTTGGATCAATTTACTAAAATTGTAGGTTATATTTATGAAGACCTAATTCCTCCTGAAGAGAGGCACAAGTTAGGTCAATTTTATACACCTCCACCCATAGTAGAACTAATTACAAAGTGGGCCGTTAGGAGTGCAGATTACAAAGTTCTAGATGCAGGTTCTGGTTCTGGAACTTTCATCTCCGAGGCTTACGACAGACTATTTTACCTTAAAACTGGAAAAGAAATTGATATAGCCAATGGGATAATTCCTACTCACTCAGAGCATTCCTCTATTCTAGGGAAATTATATGCCGTAGACATTAATCCTTTCGCTGCCCATTTGACTGCCATGAGGTTAAGCCTTAAGTCTCCTAAATATCCTGCTAAGGACATGAATATAGTAATCGGGGACTTCTTTAAAATAAAGCCTGCTCAAAGCGTACTTTTACCTCATAAGACAGTAGGAGGAAAAGAGGAATACAGAAGCGTTGTATTTTCTAATTTTGATGCAATAATAGGTAATCCTCCTTATACTAGGTGGAATGACCTAAGTAATGAAGAGAGGAGGACAATAAGGGATGAAATAGGTAAAGTGTTAAACGAGTATCATTTAATGCAAAAGAGAGGAGAACCTCCACCGTTATTTATTCACTGGATAGTTCACGCTGAAAGATTCCTTAAAGATCACGGAAAACTTGGAATGATTATAAGCAACATGTGGCTACAGGCAGATTATGGTAAAGACTTCGGCAAGTATCTGCTAGACCATTTCAAGATAAAGGCTTTAATTGACGTCCCTCAGAAAATATTTGACGCATTAATAACTACCGTAATACTGTTAGCCGAAAAGGAAAGTAATGAAACTAATAGAATGAACAACAGAGTACTTATAGCTAGGATAACTGCTACTGATGAGAGAAAGGTTACTGAGGCCTTAAAATGTATAGAGAATTCTTTAGATGTACACTATGAGTTTGATGAAAGTAAACTAAAAGAATGTGAAGGGTTATGGTTTAAGTTTGTTAATCAATCCGAAATTCAGACTGATCAGAATTGGATTACCTTATTCTTTGATACAACTGCATATGAGGAGTTAGAAAGACTAGTAAAAGAAGGTCAAATGATAAGGTTAGGAGATTGGTTTGAGCCTAGCCGTGGTAACGCCGTTTACCTCTGTTTAGCGAGTTGGGGACTAGTAAGTGGCACACAAGACTATGGAGCCAAAGAATTCTTTGAATTTAACGAGAGTAAGAAAGTTAATGGTATACAATCCCAGAAAGGCATAATAAAAGTCCCAGAAGAATGCCTTTACCCTGCTATCCTAGACGCGGAGTTAATAAGAACCTTTACCTTCACAGAGAAAGATTGGGAAAATCTGAGGGATAAGGGAAAAGACGTTTATCTCTTCGTCTGTCATAAACCGAAGAATGAAGAAATAAAAGATTACTTAGAGTGGGGAGAAAACGAGTGCAAAAATAGAAGCGGAAGACCTTGCAATGAGGCTGAATCGGCAAAAGCAAGAGAAAAAGAGAAAAGTTTATTTTATGGATGGTATGATTTAGGTGGAGTATTATTAACACCGCTTATGGCAAAGTACTCTGCCCAATATTACCCACAGTTCTTTATCTCGGAATATCCTACGGTTACTTATAATCGTATCATCACGTTTATACCTAAAGTTAACGTTGAGGAGTATGACGTAGACCAATTAAAGTCGATTTTAGGTAAGTTGCAGAATAATAAGAAGTTGCAGGATGAGAAGAAGGAAAGAATGAAGGAATTACTAGATGATATTGAAAAGAATTCGAAGACAACGTTATCGACTAAGGAGCTAAAAGCGTTGGTCGCTTATCTAAACTCTACTTTAGTGTGGAATTGGTTAGAATTCCGAAGTAGAAGGACATCTGGTGGATTACTAGAAATAGATATAAGTATAGCTAGGGATATTCCAATTCCTAATCTAAAGGAATTAAGTGAAAAAGATATAACCGATTTAGCTAAACTATTTGATGAATTAGAAGTTGAAGCCAGAAAGCATCTAGATATGAAGAATGTATTAGAAACGTTGAATTTCCTTAAACCAATAAAGCAGAAAATTGATAGGAAGATATGTGAGATTTATGGTCTTAAGATTGACGTAGAAGCTTTGTGGAATTCTACTTTAGAAATGATGCAAAGAAGAATAGCTGGTAATACCAGAGAGAAACTTGATCTGGGTTCAGAAAAGAAAATTAAAATAAGGAAAGGAAGAAAAGGCAAGACCGTCAGCTTGGAAAGCTTTATGTTCGAAGATTAAAAGTAAGCATTACATAGTTTTATCCGCCTACTTTTTCTAAATAAGCTTGAAACTCGGAATTTTGAATCAAATCTTTCACATCAAGTTCTACATAACAATTTCTCTTATGACAACTGTTTTTTATAAAGCATAAGAAAGGTAATTTGTTAATATCTTTTATTGAGGACAATATAACTAACTTTTCCTTTGCTCTGCTTAATGCCACATTTATTCTCCTAAAGTCTCTAATTGATTCATGAACCTTCGATACAACCATTGAATACAATACTACGAGCTTTTCTCCCCCCTGGAATCCGTCCACGGTGGATACATATTCTCCAAACAAGTAATCTAAACCCTCGCCTTTAGAGAAACCTAAGTGAGAGGCTTCAATTCCGACCGATTTCTGTATTAGACTTGCTTGAGCTCTAAAATTAGTTATAATTCCTATATCGTCTACCCCGTTATCCTTTAGTCTTGAGTATAAAAGTGAAAGTATTGCTGCTTCTATCTTATTGTAGGCAGAGCGTGATCTCCATTTCTCCGTAGCTCCATTAACTTGAACCCAGGTGATTCCGCACTTCTCATTGAGTATTTCATCGAATATGTCACCTTTTCTTGAATACTTATAATTATTTTCTATGTACTGATTAACTTGGAGACCTACGTCTGTGTAAAACGCTTTAGCAATAATATCATAAATATCCTTTCTTCCTCTGTATTGAGAATTGAGATACTCATACTTTCCTGCTCTTTTTGCATCTGATGTTGCAACCTTCATTAGAGATTCCCACGCAGGATAAGTATTTCGAGGCGTGGTAAATACTATTGGCTTTAATTGCCTGTTATCCCCAGCAATTATTACCTTTTGAGCAAAATTAAATGGAAATATCCCTAGAGCAAACGGAATCATGGAGGCCTCATCAATTATAAGTAAATCAAAGGTTGATGGCACGAGCTTCTTTTGAACAGCTACTGCGAAACTTGCCAACGTCATACCCACTATTTTCTCTTGAATTGGGCCTTCAACTTGGTCGAAGTACTTTACATTATCATAAAATTTCTTTATGCCAACTTTGACAGGATTAAGATCTCTTATCCTGTTTAATATATTGTCAACTGCTACGTTACTTAGAGAAATAACTAGAATTCTTTTACCATAATTACTTCTTATGATTTGAGCTAACCTAGAGGTTTTACCACTGCCAGGGGGGCCATCTATTACTTTTTCAACTTTTGAAAGTAAGGTAGTTAGCTCGCTCACTGGAATCCCTAAGATGTAATTTTCGACTAGGTTGTACAATATGATGCTATTTTTAACGTTTATTTCAATTTTACTTCCAGATTGGATTGATCTGGGTACTTTATTTAATACTTCGAATTCGGCTAAGTCACCTACCACTTTTTTTAATTCTGCATTTATACTTCTTCTTCCAATTTTTATACTATATTTCTCCCCTACTAAGAGGAGAGAGTCCGGGAGATCTAATTTAGCTATTATAGTCTTTTTATCTTCCGAAGTTCCTATTAATTCGCCTCTTATTTTTTCTTCTCTGTTTTGTAATTCCTGAATCTCACTTTGCAGCCATTTCAAAGCTTGATCTTTGTTAAGTTTAAATGATTTTGGAAAGGTAAGAGTGAAGAAATAATTAGAGGTACAATCCTCGGAATAGTTAATCACTGCGTCGCTGTAGACAAAATTCAAGCTCACATAAAAATAATACCGGCATAAATTTAAAAATTTTATATCTGGAGTAAGAAGAGAGCTCCAGCCTTTGATATTCTATACTCTTGTTGGACGTCTATCAGTTCGCACTCCCTCTTTTGTAACATTACACAGCTATAACAACCGTCAAAGCATTGATGTACATATCTCGGCCAAATATATTGCAAAGGTCTTTTCAGTTCTTTATAAACAGCATCTATCTGATTCTGGTCAAGATTATTGTTGCACTTTAAAATCTGATTTTCAACGTAAAACTTCTTTAGATATAAATATCTAAACATTGACCTAGGAGGATAAAACACGTGGCCGCCTACAACACCTTTGATATATCCATCAAGCTGCGCAATACAGTCACTTAATTTGACGTTATTAACTGTTCTACTATCATTTCGCAAAATTTGATATGTTCTATTAAGCTGTAATTTTTCATGAGCCCAATTATAGTCACATCTGAAATCTTGGTTTTTAACGTAAATTAAATTTTTAATGCTGTCAATTACATCACTATAATCCTTACTACCAAAGAAGTTGAAGGTATCATAACTATAACTCCTCTTTACGAATATTTTCACTTCTCCTTGAATTTCCTTATCAGTAAGCGTTTCGTAAAAATAGAAGCCATCAAGTATTTGGAGATTTCTGATTAGTATACTTGGGCTCCTAATGATTATGTATTCTCCTAAATCTTCTGGATTTAACGATAGCTTCGAAATCAAAGCCCTTTTAATTAAATGGGAAATACCGTGTAATGATAGCTCCAATATTGAAACTACTATCCTTTGCTTTAATTCCTCCATGCATTTTGATGTTCGTAAGTTATTGTAGTTTATTTTCTTCCCGTTTTCTACTACTATTTCGGTCAGCTTTTCCACGAATTTATCTACGTCTACGTTATCTATAATGTTTTTGATCTCATCTCCTTCGCTTAGAAATCTTTTATAAATTTCTATTAGATGTCCGAACATTATTGATGTAAACTTCGATTTGTCAGATAAGAAATGAGTGTTCCTCTCTACTCTTATTATATCCTCGTATTCCGCAATCTTGCACTCTCTAATTCCCTCAACAAAAACCTTTGACATTGCAATTTTTTGTATAGATTGTAACAAATGATTTGATCTTTTTATATATTGTAAGAAGCTCTTTATAAAATCGTTTATTTTATCAAATTTTACTCTAACTTTAATGTTCAACGAGAACGTGTTTAAATATAAATCATCAGGATAGATTGTACTACCTTTCGAGTAAGTAAATGGAATTACGAACGGATATTGGTAAGGAATTTTACCCGACCTAGGCTTAATGTATAAGGATCCCCCTACATGAATTTCATCAATCGTCAACCTTGATGTGGTAACAGATAAGTCAAAAATGCCGAATGACTGAGAATAAATCTGCTTCTCATCTTCTTCACTAATTCTCTTCATGAACGACTTCGAGAAAAATTGTGCATCCCTAGCTAGATAAAATTCACCGTGGAGATTGTACGTCTCGTTGCCGTACTCTAGATCTATATAGTTAATATCATCAACGTCAATATCTTTTTCTTTGAGTTCATCTTTTAATATTGACCTAAGCGTTTCTCTATTGAAGTAAAAAATAACCCATGCTCTAGGTTTTGTTCTATCGACATTAAATGAGGTTACGAATATACTGTCTAACTTTTTTGATGCATTAACGATAATTAACTGATTTTCAAATCTTGTAGGGTCTTCCTCATTGATTAAATCTAGATATAGCACATTAATGGATTTAGGATCATTGCTCAACATTGTGTTTATTTCATTTAATATATTCTCACTAATTCTTACTGCGTATGAACCATCTGGTGATATTGGAAAATGTGCAACTACATTTTTCGACGCGAATGTTTCGTCATTAAACATGTCTTTCAAACCGATAGATTTTATTCTCTTCAATTCCATGTTAATTACTGGCTTATTTTCTTCGTTGGTTTTTAATCCTTTTACCTTTATTGTACCTAGATAAATCCTTGAATATTGATATGAGGGTAGAATAATGCTCATCTTTCCCTCCTCCTTAATGGTATTTCTCTGTATAAATTCTCGGATCTGCGTCTCCTGATCCTTTTTACACGATACTTACCGTCAAAATCATAAGTGTAAAGGGTGGCATCCTTTTGCTTTAATGCGTAATGTGGCATTTCTGGCTTACTGAAATAAGTGAATAAGTATATAAATAAGTTTTTACCCTCAGCATCACTGCTGAATTTTGGCAGTAAAACTGGAGATATTAACTTTACAATTTTCTCTATCTTAGGTAAAATTTGACTATAAATTTTTAATCTTGTATCACCCTTATTATCTTTTAACCTATTTTTAGCACCAATCAATTCGAAATAGACTGAAAAGAATTCGGCGATTCTAGGATACAATTTGGGTAAGTACACTTCCCCATTTCTATCTATAATAGATTGTAGTAATTTGCCTAACTTTTCTAATAATGAATTATTAGGATCCAATCTTTTAAATAAACCTATTGCCTCCATAAGATCATTAAGCGCTTTATTAAGTTCTCCTTTGCCAACTAGTGAGGGATTAGTTCTACCATTAATTGTAGCAATATTTGATGCAGTTTGAATGTTTCTCATCAATACTAGGAGCGAAATGTATGAATCCTTTATTTCCTCTTTTAATTCCTTTAATTTTTTCGGGTCTAGATTCGTTGTTAAACGTAAGAATATGTCTAGGAAATCGTCTGCCCTAGCAGATATTATATTCTCCCAGTTTTGATTTTGAACTATTTCCCACACTTTGTCTTTTAAGGTATAATGAATAAAATTGGTTAAAGCTAGATAAGCATAAGCTTTCACTGTTTCTATTTCCCTTTCTCCCCTCAACGTTGTGAGATCCTTATTGTTAAAGAATATTTTTCTTATTGCATAATTTTCGTCTATTAATGCTAAATCTGGACCTGTGTTTTTTGCTATTAATATTCCTAGCGATATCCTAAATGTATCATTACTTCTTCCTCCTCTACCAAATCTTTGTATAATAGAATCTCCTTGAATAGGAACTCCCAGCTGCAAGATAAATCCTATATTAGGCAAATCTACTCCTAGTTCTAACGTAGACGTTGATAAAACCACTCTAAAATTACCCTGCCTTAGCATTTCCTCTTTTTCTATCCTTTCATCTCTATCTATATCAGCATTGTGGAACATGAAATAATAGACGTGAGACACTTCGTCTACTAAATCCTTTGAGCCATTCCTAATCGCGTTCTGAGCTATTCTATTAATTTTCGCAGAGAATTCTACTGGATTAAAACCAGGGAATTTATTACTCCGGATAAGTGTAGTCCAGGTGGAAATCATTTGTTTTATATTTCTATTATCATAAAATAGAGGAATGACCGAATAATTGTAGAACACATCTTCTGGAGAATTCTTTAGTATTTCAGCTATCATTTTTCCTCCTTTAGAACTCTCGTTTATTATAGATACAAGAAGCTTATCCTCTATGTCTCTTTCTCTTATTACATAGTTTTCAATAAAATAAGTATCAAGGTCTGACTGTTGTTCTTTATTATCTACAAATAATATTCCGGTCAATCCTTTTTTAAATACTCCTCTTAATCTGTTCATGCTAGCTTCTGATAATAACATTAGATAAGTCGTATCCCAAAGGAATAACGAGGTTGGAGACGAATCTGGAGAGGGGAAATATATTACGGGTATTATTAGCCTAGTTTCCTTAGAGTCTTCAAGATACTTAGAATAAGGTTCATAAATTATTTCTTTATAATAATCCTTAATTTTCCCTAAACTAAACTCCAAGAATTTGTTTATAGCGTCTGGCAACTTATCATTCTTTTCCTCGAATATATCATACTTTAATCCTCCAAAACTTCTAAATTCTATGTTTTCATCAATTTTCTTACTCAGTAACGTAGCTGATGAAAAAATAAGGTCAAGGTTACTTTCTCTTATTATCTTCCCTATATATTCCTCGATTTTACTTTCATCTATCTTATTACTTCCTAATTTAGTCTCTAATTGATATATTATTATTTGAGTCAGAAGGAAATATAAGAAATCTCCCAAGTCTTTTTCCGTATATACATGGGCTTCATCAAATACCATTAAGGATATTTTATCAAATATTGAAGCTCTTGCAGATTTGAAAGAATAAAACAAGTTAGTTGATAACTGACTGTGGTTTGTAATAATTATATCGGAGTATAAGTACTCTTCCTTAATTTCGGATAACCAGTCTATTTCTTCATTTCCGCATCTTAATTTAATTTCGCCACCAGTAGAACTATATTCTATTAATTCTCCAGACGGACATTTTATCTTTCTAAAGTCTGTATACTTACTTTTCTTACCGCTAATTTCCTTCTTACTCTTCGGAGAATCTCCATCGTATACACTTATTCTTATCTTGCTTAATCCTAACTCTTTCTCTATATCCCTATTAATATGATAGATTACTGAAATTAGCCTCTCTAGCTGCTCTCTGGCGAGCGTTTTCCTCGGATACACTATAATGGATTTCGTCTCCTTATTATTCAATTTATTTAAAATAGTTTTTGCAATAGTATAAATAAAGAAAATTATCGTTTTACCACTACCGGTTGGAGCAGATATAACTCCTATCTTAGGACTTTGAGATGTCAGTATTTCTTCGATCATTCTAGCCTGATATTCGGTAAGCTTTGAGGCAAAGTTACTCTCCTTTAATTTCCTTATTATAAAGTTTGATACCTTGGCTGCTGTTTCCTTACTTACGTTGTTATTTTCAAAATACTTTTGTAGATAAGGTCTTAATGATTGAATATCGACTTTTCTTTCCGGAATCCTTTCTTCTAAGAAAGGTAGCATATAAGCTTCTAGTACTCTACTATCATGTGGCAAAGGCCCTGCGTGTCTTAATAGCTTAAGAACAAAACCATGAAGGGTTTTGAATCCCTTATTATTAAATTCTCGTAGATCTCCCAGAATATAGCTCGATAAACTCTTTTTAGCAAAATTTATCCTCTTTAACAATAAGAAATCTTCAATTGAAGATAACTCGTAGGATTCCTTGTCACTAATCAACTCCTGAATCTCGTTCCACTCAAATTCATATAAAAGACCTTTTTCTTCCATTATATCTATAAATTCCTTGATTTTCTTACTTAGCGAATCATTTTTATTTTTCACAATTTGATTAAGTAAATCATCCAATGTTACTCCCAATTTCTTTGCTGCTTGATCTAAACTGTATACTATGTCATAGATAGTCAGCATAGAATCAAACTTGTGGAAAGTTAGCCTCGTTCTAACTTCGTAACCTAAAACTGACCTATCCTCACAAAGGTCCAAATTCCTTACTATACACAGTTCGTTCTTTAATATTTCCTTGTACGCGCTTTCAATAGCGTCCATACAGACCACCCGTTTTTACAATACACGAAGTATTTCCACACCTATCGCAATCCTTAGATGAAATAACGTAACCTTCAACCTTATTTGAAGTCATGAAAATTTCTAACGCATTCTCCACAAATTCCTTATTAATATCCTTTAAAATCAAATATTTTGCAGGAGGCACTTGATATTCTCCGTCTCCAATTTTAATATACTCATAGCGCCCTACATTTTCACCTTCAGAATATATAAGAATTGGGATAATCTTCTTTCCTACAAATTTCTTACTTAATAGCAAATAGTAAATTATAAGTTGATTTAAATCTCCTAGTTCAGCATAAGCCAGAGGATAAGACTTAAATTCAAAAAGCAAAATAGTGTCTCCTTGTCTACAAACTGCGTCCGGTAAACCTCTAATTTTCAGAGTATCATCGTAAATAGCAAATTCACTCTCAGCCATTTCCTTATCAGAGGCTATGCAATTAAATCCCCGCTCTTCGAAAGCCTCCTTAAGTTCAGATAAGAATGATTTATGTACTCTATTACCACGTTCAATAAAACTTTCACCGCCATGTTCACCCTTAGGTCCGAATTTATGTTTCTCAGAAAGTCTAAAGTGTGGACATTGTCCTGCAAGAGAATAAGCGACGTGCTTTATCCCTGAAGTCATGTTATTTAATTGAGAATGAGGGGTTTAAAAAGCACTAATGCTTAAAGAGGAAAAGTTCTTTTAATTTAATTAGCGTCATGCGATCGAGTATATTCTAGAGCTCTAAGTCAAAGCTGATATTTATAACCTGGAAGTTTTCTTGGATTAAGCACTATTTTCATATATGACTCCTTCCCTCCAGCGAGGGTTACGTCCTCGTCATTCCCACCATCGATTCGGCGGTAGGGGTAACCACGAAGATGGATCTATCATCCAAGTCTAGTCCCTTTGAGACCGATCTCTCCTCTCACAGTCTAGCTAAGGAGCAGCGTCGTTAAGAGAAACTAGAAAAAGAAGTATTTAAACATGAGCTATCCTTAGTGAAACTTTCTGATCTTTAACTTCCTTTTTCATATAGTTTATTGGTCGTTATTCTTCCCAAACCACTTTTCAGCTAACCTCTGGGTCTTCTTCTCGTTTCATTAGTTGCGCCTCTCTCTAACATTTTGACGACTGACGAGGACTCCTTTGCTACGCTTCGGGCTCCAAATAAAACACAATCAACTGGTGTAACGCATGACTTCGTCTACGGAAACATTATATACGCGATTGACGTATACTAAATTATGTCAGTCGTATTGAGCGTAAGAGTTAGGAAGGAACTCAAGGAGAAGGCCGAGCAACTGGGAATAAACATTAGGGACGTCGTTGAGAAGGCTCTCGAGGAGGCGATTAAGGAGAAGGAAAGGGAGGAGATTAACGATATTGCTAGGAAGATCAGGGAGTTGATGAAGGACGTCAGTGAGGAGGAGTGGGTTGAAGCGATAAGGGGAGAGAGGAATGAAAGGTGAGTTCCTTTTAGAGTCTTCAGCTTTGTATCCCCTTCTGAATTACGTCGATAAAGTAGACGTGAGTAAAATTCACGTTCTTTCCCTCACCTTTTATGAGGTGGGTAACGCCATATGGAAGGAGTTTTATATTCACAAGAGGATTAAAGATCCTTTCACTCTCTCTTTACTGTTTCAAAAGTTCTTACATAAGCTCAAGGTTTTAAGCGACCCTCCTGCTGACGAGGTCATGAAAGTCGCTGTAGATAGGGGACTAACTTTCTACGACGCGTCATACGTTTACTCCGCCGAGGCCAATAACCTTACCTTAGTCTCAGAGGATAAGGAGTTGATAAAGAAAGCCAACGCTGTTCCGCTAAAGGAATTCGTTAGATTGTGAGCTTACGAAAGATCGAAAGCCTCTAGAAGTCTTATGATTTAATCAGATAAAGAGAAGTTCGATGTTTCTAATTTAGGCAGTAAGCCTAGGGCTGTGAATACTAGAATGTGTGCTGAGAAAAGGAAGGTTAGTTACGAGGATTTATGGGGTGGAACTGCGAGAGGGACTAGTACAGGGTACCGCACGAAGTCCTGCTAAAAGCGTTCTCCCATAATGGTAATATAACGTCTCCCTCACCTTAAGCCTTGATGTGATACTGGATCTACCGCGGAAGGGGTTAAGCTTTCGATTCCTCGTGAGAGTCGACAATTGTTATTATTGTAATGATAAACTAATATAACTCAATGAACCATAGGAGCACAAATTTTTAAATCACGCTAGAGGTTGCTACCATGCTGATCAGTGAGGCTGGGGATGGCGTCCCCCTGGGGGCGTTGGCCCCCGAACCGCCCGATTACATGAGGGCTGATGACGCCTACCTCTCATGAGGTGAGAGGCATGGCGTCAGATGAGGCCTTACTAATAGAAACGATAGTCCAGGTGTCTGCAGCGATTCTACTTTCTCCTTTATATCAAGGGATTTATGAAAAACTCAAGGCTTTCGTAGAGGGAAGACGAGGTCCTAGCTTCCTCCAGCCTTATTACGACATATTTAAACTCTTAAAAAAGGAAGTAGTAGTAACTGAGAACTCTTCATTTCTATTCATTTATACACCTTATGTAGTTTTTGGAATTTATTTACTAATTTCGTTTCTGATCCCCGTAGTATATCCTAGTCCAGTTTATCTTACTCCTACCGTGGACTTCTTAGGGGGCGCTTTACTGTTTTCCTTGGCCTCTTTCCTAAAGCTGATAAGCTCCGTGGAAAGCGGGAGTAATTTCGTCGCGCTGGGAG
>Ga0081473_127438_pt1 | contig 16647 bp, 14 predicted proteins | sample CisSprmetagenome_FD_70977 | JGI IMG/M metagenome (GOLD analysis project Ga0081473, IMG submission 70977) | Hypoxic/sulfidic aquatic microbial communities from Cistern Spring, Yellowstone National Park, USA v2 (version 2) | ecosystem: Environmental > Aquatic > Thermal springs > Hot (42-90C) >...
CCCTGGCGAGCTTCTCTATGTCACTCCTCTTGACCCTCCTCACGGCGAGTATGCCCTTCTTGGCCAGGAAGTGCTGGGCGACGTCGTCAATTCCCTTCTGGGTTATTACAACGTTGGCGCCCGTTACGGCTATCTGCTCAACCATGTCCTTAAGGATCTTGGTCTCCTCCTCCAGGAACGAGTCGAGCTGCTCAACGTCAGTGACCCTTATCTTGGTGGTTATGTCGGGCTTCTGTATCTCAAGGGGCGCGTCAAGGACAGCTATCTTGGCGTTGGTCACCCTCTTCGGCATACCAGGGTGTACGACCTCCTTGTCAAGGACTATGCCCCTCACCAGCATCGAGTCCATAAGGCCTCCTCCCTTCTTCTTCTCTATCTTGACGTTATCGAGGTCAACATTGTAGCCTCCCTCAGGCTTGGGCTCAGCTATTATCTTGATGGCGTTAACCGCGAGCTCTACAAGCTTCTCCCTCTCAGGTCCCTGGCCAGAGTACTTGCTGCCTATGGTAGTGGCGGCTATCTTCCTGAGGTTCTCATCGTTGCTTACGTCAACGGGGACCGCTATCTTGTCAAGCAGCTCAAGGGCCTTGTTCATGGCCTTGGTATAGCCCTCTATGATGAGCGTTGGGTGTATATTCTGCTCGAGCAGGGCCTCAGCCTTGTCGAGCAGGGCCCCAGCAAGCACGACAACGCTCGTCGTGCCGTCGCCGACCTCGGCGTCCTGGGCCTTGGCTATCTCAACCAGGAGCTTCGCGGCAGGGTGCTGAACCTCCATCTCCTTAACTATGGTCGCTCCATCGTTTGTCACCGTTACGTCGCCAAAGGAGTCTATTAACATCTTGTCAAGGCCGCGGGGTCCAAGGCTTGTCTTAAGCATCTCGGCCAGGACCTTAGCCGCCAATATGTTATTCCTTAGGGCCTCCCTTCCGTAAGACCTCTGCGTGCCCTCCTTCAATATGAGCACAGGTATTCCTCCACTAGCCACCATTCTTTACACCCTCCTTGAGTCTCCTTATCCATAAGGACCTGGTAGGACTGCCTCTATAAAAGCCTTACTAACGATTTCCTCCTTGGACTTTAGCACCCTTGCGGTAAGTCCTATGCTCGCCTACTGACCTTATGAGCTCCTCGTTAGGTTCGACGGTCCTCCTCCTAAGCGGGACCCTCTGGACCCCTTCCCCACAGACAAGCCCCCTTCCCTCAAGGAGGGCCCTGCAGAAAGGACATACGGCGACCAGCCTGCCGTTGAGCCTGCAGGTTGTCGTAGCGACCCTCCTCTGACATATGTCACATATCTCCCAAGAGAGCGTTGACCGCACGGCGCCTCTCTCCCCTATGTAATGCGGCCAGGGCCTTAAATGGGGGAGCGGCCGCCCTTCTTCTCCTCCTTAATTGCGTAGATGCCTATTACCCTCTTAGGCCCTCCGCCTGGACACTGGCCGCTTACAAGCCCTACGTAGTCGCCCTCCCTGTAGTCCCTCGTCGTGGTCTTCCCGTCGCACTCCTCTACGGTAACGACCCTTGGCCTCTTCCTCAGCTCCTGCAGCCTCCTGATCTCATTCATCTGCTTCACGGTCATAGCCGTGGTCGCTATCAGCATCACTATGAGCAACAGGAGGAGGTAAAGCTGGTACGTGTTCATCACTGCCCCACCCCGACAGTGTTGCCAACGCCTATTACGACGACTGTGTCGCCCTCGCGGCTCTCTGACCTTATTATCTGCTTCACCCTCTCAACAGCGTTCTCGACTCCCTTGTAAATGTGCTGATTCATGGCGAGTATAGCCTCGTCCATGCCCATCTTCACAATGACAGCCCTCAGCGGTATGTTGTACTCCGTCGCAACCCTCTCGAACCTTATCTTCTCAGGGCCTGGGTCGCCTATGGCGGCGCCAACGCCTTCTGCCACCTCACCCGTATCCTCGCCTTCGAGCTTCAGGGCTGCGTCAACAGTTATCATGAGTGAGACCCTCCTCCCTTGGGCTATGGCCTCCCTGATCACCTTTTCAGCCGCCTCACCGGGCCTGCCGACCGTTGAGCCAGGCCCCTTGGCCTTGATTATCAGTAGCCTCCTCCCTTCGAACTCACTCTCCGCTACTACAGTGTCCTCTGTCACCTCCCTCCACCTGGCCCCGAAGCCGGCCAGCCTCAGGGCTACGAGGGGCCCGGCCCCATCGCCTACGGGCACCTTGTAAAGGAAATCGTCAAGGGCCTTCCTATATGTCTGGGCTATCTGAATTATCTGCGGCATGAAGATCGCAAGCTGCAAAATGAGGTACCAGTTCTTGGTCTTCTCAGCAAAGAGCAGGACGTGCCTCACGTACTTATATATAAAGTTAAGGGCCGAAGCTATTTCGGCGGCTGTCGAAGCCACGCTTCTCGTGACTTCGTCGCTGTCAGGCATGGCCTGATTAAAGACGTCCTTAAACCTGGCATCACGGATGTTTATGAGGTGCCTCAGCCTGTTGATGATATCTGTGGGCTCTAATTCGACAGGCTCTATCACAAAGAAGTCGAGTAGCCTGTTAAGCAGTGACGAGGCGTCCTTGGCCTTGTTCTTGGTCATGTAGTCGAGGGTCTCCTTCCTTGCCTCGTCAGCCAACCCTCCCAGTATGGCAAGCTTAGACCGTATGTCAGCTCTATACCAGTATACCTGTATCCAGTTACCTAGGCCTGTGAGCCAAAGGAGCAACAACGTGATCCATAGTATGTTGACTATCAGCGTCGCCAACGTCGATATTTCTGAGCCTGACGTCATTCTGGCCTTCTCTCCAATAGGGTTCAGCCTTAAGGCGAGCTTTTAAATTATAAATCCGAACATGTGATAAAGGCCGCAAAGGCACTAACGCTCAGCCCTCGTGGTAACTATCACCTTGTCCTTATCTACGAAGAACGTGTGTTCAAACTGGGCCACTGGAGCGCCCGAGGCCTCTACTAGGACTGGGTACCTGACGAGCGCCTTAAGCCTCGTCAGCTCATCAAGGGCCCTACTTATCTCGCTCTCCTTCCACTCAGGGTAAAGCCACCTCACTGCGAAGGGGAGCGTGCTGAACCTCTTAAGTATGTAATCCAGCAACGACCTTGAGGCCTCCGAGGCCCCCTTAGGCTCCCTCCCCGTCGCTGAGTAGATGAACGCCCTAGGCGCGTCCACGACTAGTCCTCTCCCGCTTGTGCTGAAGGGCTCTATAGCCACAAGAACCGGGGGCCTGAGCCTGCGGTAGAACGTAGACCTGTCCGCGAAGTTAGGTATCGACTCACCTGCGTGAAGCAGGTAGCGGGACATCGTGTGTCCTGTGAGGTTCTTGACGGGGCGGAAGCCCCTGCCCGCTATGGCCCTCTCTATAGCCTTACCTATGTCATAAATCCTCACGTTTGGGGCCATTATGGCTATGACCGTGTCCAGGGCCTCCTTGGCGGACTCCGCGAGCGCCCTCAGCCCTTCATCATCGCCTACTACGACGCTTACTGCGGTGTCGGCGAGGTAGCCGTCGACCGAGGCGCCTACGTCAACCTTGACTATGGCCTTGTCAGGCACCCTCACGTCATCCGAGATGCCAGGAGTGTAGTGAGCCGCTACCTCGTTTATTGAAAAGTTGCAGGGGAAGGCAGGCCTCGCCCCCCTCTTTATGATCAGGGACTCCACTTCCTCACAGACCTCCCTAGCGCTGGCGCCCGGCTTCACCAGCGAGGCGCCGTAGTCCCTGGCCTCCGCGGCTATGGCACCAGCGGTCAGGATCTTCTTCAGCTCCTCCTCGCTCATGGGCTTCCCGCTCTCTAGCACAGGCAGGCTCGAAACAAATTTGTAAATATAGATTATGTGATACTGTTGTGAAAGGCGTTATATACGACTTCCTGACTAGACTGCTGGGAAGGGTCTATGGGCTACCTTGTGTATTATGGGCACTCGGCCTTTGAGCTCAACGTCTCGGGCAGGAAGGTCCTTATAGACCCCTGGCTGAGCAACCCTCTGTCACCCGTTAAGCCTGAGGCGGTCACAGGCGTTGACTATGTACTGGTGACCCACGACCACGACGATCACCTGGGCGACACCGTTGAGATAATGAAGAGGAACCCCAAGGCCAAGCTTGTGGCGACCTTCGAGCTAGCTAACTACGTCGGGGAGCTGATAAGGGACGAGAGCCGCGTGATAGGCGGCAACATGGGAGGCCCCATAGTGCTGGAGCCTGGCCTTCGCGTTGCGCTGGTCCCGGCAAATCACACCAGCTCTAGGGGAGCGCCGACAGGCATTGTAGTCATTTCAAGCGAGGGCGTTGTGTACCATGCGGGCGACACTGGCATAACGGCGGAGATGGTGCTCATAGGTGAGATCTACAGGCCTGACATAGCCCTGTTGCCGATAGGGGGCCACTTCACCATGGATCACAACGAGGCGGCCAAGGCTGTGGAGCTCCTGAGGCCTCGCGTCGCGATACCGATGCACTACGGCACGTTCCCCGTCCTCTACGGCGACCCCAACGAGTTCGCGAGGATCGTGACGTCAAGGGGCCTCCCCACGAAGGTCGTCATACTGAGGCCCGGCGAGAGGTTCGAGTTCAAGTTTTAAGCCCTCTTTTTAGGCTATTGCCTAAGGGCCCAGGAGCACTTGGTAAGGGTAGCAGTAATAGACGACGACCTGTGCAAGCCCAAGCGATGCAGCTACCAGTGCATATCGGTCTGCCCTGTCAACAAGAGCAAGAAGGGCGTAGCCATAGAGGCCGACACGAAGGCCCGCGCTAAGCCAGTGATCCACGAGGACGTCTGCATAGGGTGTGGGATATGCGTGAAGGCCTGCCCGTTTGACGCGATCTCAATAGTCAACCTGCCTGAGGAGCTCAACGAGGAGGCCGTTCACAGGTACAGCGTCAACGGCTTCAAGCTCTTCAGGCTCCCGATACCGAGGGAGGGGCAGGTAGTTGGCGTAATAGGCAAGAACGGCGCGGGCAAGACCACGGCCATCAGGATCCTGGCAGGGGAGCTGAAACCTAACCTAGGCAACCCTGACAGGCCAGCGGAGGTTGACGCCATTCTAAGGCACTTCAGGGGAAGCGAGCTTCAGACGTACCTTGAGAGGCTCTACGACGGGAAGCTGAGGGTGGCCCATAAGATCCAGTACATAGACCTCGCGCCGAGGTACCTCAAGGGGACTGTGGGGGAGCTGCTGAAGAAAGCGGACGAGACGGGCTCCTCGAGGGACCTGGCCCAGCAGGTGGACCTCGACAAGGCTTGGGACAAGGACGTGAGGAGCCTGAGCGGCGGCGAACTGCAGAAGCTGTTGATAGTGGCCACCCTAAGTAAGGACGCCTCTGTCTACATATTTGACGAGCCCAGCAGCTACCTCGATGTCAGGGAGAGGGTAAGGGTCTCAAGGCTTATAAGGTACCAGGTCAAGGCCTCAAGGTACTTCATAGTGGTGGAGCATGACCTGGCGGTGCTTGACTACCTCAGCGACCACGTTCACGTGATCTACGGGGAGCCAGGGGTATACGGGATAGTGTCGCAGCCCTACGGCGTGAGGGTCGGCATAAACGCGTTCCTTGACGGCTACCTGCAGGGCGAGAACGTGAGGATAAGGAGCACCCCCATAGCTTTCTCGAAGTCTCTCTCGAGCCAGCAGGCGGAGGCCGAGTTCAAGTACCTCGAGTGGTCAAGGGCCAGGGTCAGGCTTAACGGCTTCACCCTTGACGTGGAGCCGGGCTACATAAATGGGGGAGAGGTGGTGACCATAGTGGGCCCCAACGCCATAGGTAAGACGACGTTCATAAGGTTCCTCGCAGGCGAGGTCAAGGCTGAGGAGGGGGGACCGTTCACTTACAGGGAGCTCAAGGTCAGCTACAAGCCCCAGTACGTGGGGCCCGAGTTCTTCCCTGAGGGGATGACAGTAGCTGACGTCCTGAGGGCCTCCAACCCGGAGGCGGTCACGCCCGGCACCTGGCTTTACGTGGAGCTCACGGAGAAGCTCGGCCTCGTCAAGCTCTTCGACCGAGTAGCCAGGGAGCTGAGCGGGGGCGAGATGCAGAAGCTGGCCATAGCCTCAGCGTTAAGCCGTGAAGCCGACCTCTACCTGCTCGACGAGCCCTCCGCCCACCTGGACGTTGAGGAGAGGCTGGCCGTGGGCAGGATAGTGAAGAGGCTCACCGAGAACAGGAAGGCCGCTGCCTTCGTGGCCGAGCATGACGTGATGATGATAGCGATGATAAGCGACCGCACCATGGTCTTCTCGGGCGAGCCTGGCCTCCACGGCGTAGCTGGAGGCCCTAAGAGGGTCAGGGAGGCCATGAACGACCTCCTGGCGGAGCTCGGGATAACCATGAGGCAGGACAAGGAGTCAGGCAGGCCCAGGATCAACAAGGAGGGCTCCTACCTGGACCGCCTTCAGAAGGCTAAGGGAGTCTACTTCGAGGTCTAGGCCCCCGACGGGCCCCTTCAGGCAGGCCTTCAGCCCCCAACCCTACTCTTGGCGCCCTCGCTTTCCTCATGGACGTCCATATATACCGCTCTGAGGGCGAGGACCCAGCTGACGTGGTGAGTGTCGAGGTGCGCCCCAGGGAGGGAGTGGCCAGGCGTTACGACCCCCTGGAGTTCCTGGACCTGGCTAAGGGCTACATCTACAAGGTCTGTAACGCTGTTATGGGCGCGGTAGAGGCCGACTCAAATGAGCTACGTGCATAGCCCTTGACGTAGTTCCTACAACACCTGGGGCAGGGGCTCGAGAGGGCCGCTGAGTCCTCCAGTCCCCACGTCTCCCCTCGCCTCCAGGGCGTAAATGCGTTACACGTCATTGCTGGGGCCGCGCCCTCGAGGGGCCTCTCGAGCTGGTCTCGTTTTCCACAAGCTTACGGAAAACGACCTAGCTGGGCCGCTCGAGGGGCCTGACGCCCTGTTACCCTATGCCCGTAAGGTAACGGCCAGGCCCTCGCATGGTAAGGAGGGGATGGGACTCAGGGCTTGACTTCGAGGAGGCCTACAGGCGGATACTGAACCACATGCTGAGCTCCAGGAGCCCATATGACGTGGTCCTCCTAGTGCAGCTCAGGAACGGCTCAAGGGTTGGGGAGGCGGTTGAGGCCACCATGAGGTTCTGCGCCTCTGGCCAGGACCTCGTGCTGGTCAGAATCGAGAAGCATAAGGATGGCGACCAGCGCCTTATGGTCCTTCCAGAGGAGCTTAGGTCAGGCGAGGGCAGGCAGCTGCTAAGCGAGGCCTGCGCCAGGCTGTCAGCCCTGAGGAACCCAAAGGCAGCGGTTAAGGTGTACTGCCGCAGGGCCTACGGCTTCAACACCCACAGCCTAAGGTACGCTTTCCTGTCGTACCTTCTGAAAAAGGGCGTGTCGCCGAGCATAGTGGCCAAGATAACTGGCCACAGGTCCCTCGACCACATTCTTCACTACACTGAGGTCAAGCTGGCCGAGGAGGTACTGGCTGGCCTCAGGGCCCCCTGAGGCGCTGTTTTTCACAGTCTTGTGGAAAACGACATGAGCTCTCTCGAGGCGCCTCGCCAGCTGAAGGCAGGACGTGCCTTGACTTAGAGGGCCGCAAAGCTATTTATTTTCAAAGCGCAAGGAATCTCGAGGTGCGGCCCTCTTGAGGGCGGCCAGGGCCCTGGCCCTCGTCCTCATCATCATCGTCTCGGCCTCCCTGCTCGCTGGGCTGTCCTACCTGGTGCCTGGCCTGTTCCACAGGGGGAGAATCATAATAAGGGCATACGCTATGGGGGGCGACGGAGACCCGACCCAGCTGACCAACGCCTCGTTCTCAGTCTGGGCCTGGGCCCCGACCCCCAACGGTACTGAGTTCATTCCCGTCTTCAACGGGACTGGGCCCCAGGCCGTGATAAACCTCAGCAGGCTCGTAGGCTGGGCCAAGGGCTGGATACATGCATACGGCAAAGCGGCCATAAGGTCATTTGAGCCCTCGATAATCATCTGGGTCTCTTACCCCATAGCCCTGCCCAACGGAAGCGTTGAGCTCGTGACCCAGCCCTACTTCCAGCCCCTTAACCTGAGCCTGCCGCTCAGCGGCAGCGGGACCATAGCAGTAAACGTGATGGTGAGCAGCCCCTTCAGGACTCTCCTGAAGGCCAGCGGCGAGGGAGCTGGGGTAGCTGTGAGGGGCCTCGCTAAGGCGTCGCCAGAGCAGACCACAACGACGACGGTCACCACCACAATAACTAATAGAACAGAGACCATCATATGCGGGATCGGGTGCGCCGTTTGGTACCTGGCACCTCATGTAATTAAGTGGTACCCCAACAACACGGGCATGGCCCCCATAAGCCTCGCAATTGCCTTAGCGCAGCCCAGTTCTGTTAGCGGAGCCTCCGCAGACTTGAGCATAGTTATATCGGTGACCTCTAAACAGGTCAAACAGTTCAGTATAAACGGCCTCATGATAGCTGGCGCCGCGTTCGAGGCAGCTATGAAGGACGCTGAGGTGGGGGACCTGTTCCAGGCTATCAGCCAGCTTTCCCCAGCGCTGGGGGCCACGTTCACATTTACGACTGAGGGAGGGGTCACAGAATCTAACACCACAGAGGCCACCACCTTACCACCAGATCATGACGACATAGGCCAGCTCTACATGGTTGGCCAGGTCGCGCTGGTCAACTGGACAGAGTATGTCACTGTCTGGGGCTTCGGTGAAACCGAGCCGACGGGGAACTGGTACCTCGGCCTCCAGCTGACGGAGTTTAAGGCAGTGAAGAACAGCAGCGCAGTGGCTCCCGTGATCTATAATTGGTGGGCCTACGACCCGTGCGTTAACCTGAACGAGTGGGCCTGGGAGCAGCAGCTCCTCATGCAGGACCCAGGCGACTTCTATGGGTATGGCGTAAACTCCACGTACTGCCCTCTCCCCAACACGCCAGCGCCAGTCATATGGCAGGACTACGCCGCGAAGCTGACGCATTACGCTATGGTGAGCCCTTACACGCAACAAGAATACTACTACGTGGACCTCTCCGTTAACGGGGGCGAGTCGCCCCTGGGCATAGGCCTTGACCTGGGCTCGGCCATAGCGTCGATTATAGGTATGGGTCTTATGGTGCTGCCAGGGGGACAGGCAGCAGGCGTTGCTGTAGAGGTGATAGGGTCTCTCCTCGGCGCCTTCCAGTACACGACAACCTCAGTGGCAGAGACCGCAAACTATATTTCGGTATATAACCACCTCCTGAATTATTACGTTAACGTATACTACAGCAACCTGACCCCCGTGTATACCATCGGCGGCCAGAGCTTCACCCTGCCCAAGGAGCTGATACTTATAAACGTGACCTCATAGCCTGAAGGCTAAGGGACGCCTAAGCGCCCTAGTAAAATCTTTTTCTTCACTTCCCCCTTTTCGGCATGAACCTCTAAACCTCATGACCTCGCCCGCAGAGGCAGAAGTGCCAGGAATCTTACGCATGGGGAGCGCCGTAAATGGGGCCCTGCGGGCGAGGCGGAGGTCCCTGGGCGCGAGGGTGATCATAAGCTGACGAGAATGAGCGCCCAGGGACAAACGGCTAGGCGGGCCCTCGAGGCGCCTATTGAGCTCTACGCACAAATTTGTGCGTATGGCGTAGGGCTCGAGGCGCCTATCGCGTGGCTTGCCCTGTTTTCTACAAATATTGTGGTAAAGGCGACACCATGAGCTACAGCTACTGTTTTACTTGGTATCAAGCTGCGTCCAGGCGCCAGCGCCCTTGGCCTTGGCCTCAGCCTCGGCCTTTGCCCTCTCCTCAGCGTACTGCCTGAGCCTGGCAGTGAGGGCCTGGAGCCCCTCAAGGGCGCTGGCAAGCTTTTGGGCCGTGTGGGAGGACATCTTAGTCTCGGCCATCTGCCTCTCTATGGCCTCCCTGACGCTGTCTAGGTAGTCCTTAAGCCTCGGCCTCCCCTCAACCACCTCCTCTATCAGCCCCTTGAGCTGTAGGCCGAGGGCAGCGTGAAGCTTGCTGGCGTAGATGTACTTCTCAGGGCCTAGGTAACACTTCTTTTCTATTTTCGGCTGGCCGTTCACACTTATGACTTCGCCGTTAGGCCCTCTGGCGTAGTGCCTGGCGTAGAAGTAGACTTGCTCATGTACCTTACCGTCCTTACCTATTCTCCTGACAACCCTGCGCTCCAGGTGGTCTATCGGCCTGCCGCACCTGGGACAGATGTAATAGGCCGCGCCGCTCACCTGGCACCGCCATCTTCCTTTTCCCTGGCTACAGCCTTCCCACCCTATCCTGTGTAATACCCATGAGACCTGGGGCCAATCACCTCCGTTGTCATTTCCGTAAACGGCGCCTCTATTCCTGGCCCTGCACATCTGGGCGGAGGACATCGGTGAACTCCGAAGGCGAGCCACGCGCCTTATTCCTTAGGAATCGGGGGCGCTGCCCGCATTGACCTCAGGGGCTACGGCCTGCCCTGTTTTCTACAACTTTGTAGTAAAAGTGATGCCTTGAGCCTTAACGTGAGGCCTGGGCCCTCCTGAGCTCCCTCACCGCCTCCAGGAGCTCCCTCACCTGCCTCTCAACCTCCTCAGGCGCCAGCCCCACGAGCATTGAGACCATCCTGTAGGCCTCCCCCTCGGCTGGCCTCGCCTCAGTTGTCTGGGCCGCGGTTACTGGGGGCGCCTCGACTGGCTGGGCCTTTGCTACTGTCTCGTTAGGGGCAGCCCCTGGCGAGGGGGCCCCCGAGGCCGCGTACTCCCTAAGCCTCCTGGCGAGGTCCTCGAGCCTCCTGGCGGCCTGTTCCAGCTGCCCTATCTCCTCTGGCCCCAGCTGCCCCCTCCTGGCCCTCTCCTCCAGCGACCTCGCCACTGCCTCAACGTAGTCCACCAGCGCCCCAGCCTCGCCCGCGGCCAGGCCCCTGAACGGGACCCCCAGGGTCCTGGAGACGTAGGTGTAGGCCTCAGGCCCCAGGTAGCACCTCCTTATCTTCCTCCTAACCTTGCCGTCAGGGCACCAAGGCCGTGGCCGTGCGCAGGGCCAGCTCTAGGGGCACTGTGAGGCACAGGACAAGGGCGTAGAGCGTGAGGGCAAGCTCTTCGGGGGCCACGTACTTAGTTACATTGTGGAAGGGCCTGAGCTCTACCCTAACGGCGCCTTCCGGGTCCTTGCGCGGGTTATGGTAGATGTAGAGGTACCCCAGCGCTCAGGTGCGTGAAGAAGTTACGCCACGGGTAAACACCTCAAAAGGTGGTCACCCTTCACAGGGTCAGCGCTACGGGGCCTACGTGGCATAGGGGCGCTTGTGCACTGCTCAGGGGCGCGCTAAGCGAGGGCGTAGGGTCATATTCAGGGGCAGGCGTCAGTGAAGGATCAGCGACAGCGGGACCATGTAGGCCAGGTATATGACGATGTTTATCAGGGTCACAAGGGCGCCCACCTTCATGAACCTCCAGTAGCTGACTGTGACGCCGTATCTCGACTCTATGGACTCCAGGATTATCACGTTTGAGGCGGCTCCGAGGATCGTCAGGTTGCCAGCTATGGTGGTGGCCATGGCAAGCGTGGTCCAGGCCAGGCCGTTGCTGCCCGTGAACCCCAGGCGCTGCATGTAGGGCACGAAGAGGGCCGTGAAGGGCACGTTGCTCAGGACCTGGCTGTAGGCCAGCGAGGCCGCCGTTATCCTAAGCGCTGACTGAACGCCCTCGGAGAGGCGTGGCAGCAGGGCCTGAAAGAGGGGCGTCAGGATGCCTGAGTACCAGACGGCGGCCATGGCTATGAACATCACTATAAAGAATAGTATGGTGCTCCAGTCGACCCTCCTTATCACTTCCCTTGGGTTGCTCGAGGCTATGTAAGTGGCAGCCGCCACCGTGAAGGGGATCACCCCTATATCCCTGACCAGCGGCCTGCCCCTGAGCTCGAGGTAGTCGTTCACCGCCAGAAGGGCTATGACCGTGACCAGCGATACACCCGAGACGTAGGCGTCCCTCCTGTTCCTTATGACCTCCTCAGGTATCCTGTAGGGAGCCTTGAGGGGCTCCGGCCTGACGCCGTAAAGTCTGTCCAGCAGGTACGCCGTCACTATGAGATTAACAACTGTTGGAGGCGCAAGGTACACCAGGAACGTTGTGAGGGGTGCCCTGACCCCCGACTGAACCGCTATGAGCATGTTCTGCGGGTTCCCAATGGGCGTCATGGTTGAGCCTATGGTGACCGAGAAGGCCAGGACCAGAACCACAAGCTCTGGGTCAAGGCTAAGCGCTTTGGCTACTGGGACTGCTATAACGGATCCCATGGCCGCGACGGCGTCGTTCACAGCCATCGCCGCGAGGAGCCCGAAAGTAATGACAAGCAGGTACACGGCCGCCCTTTTGGTGCGGGCCCTGTAGATGACCGAGGAGAAGATGTACTCGAGCAGCCCGGACTCGTCAGCCATGGCGGCCATGCTGAACATGCCTATGAGGAAAAGTATCACGTTCCAGTCGACGTAGGTCTCTATCTCATCGGTGTGAACTACATGCGTCGCTATGCCTATGAACGCTGCAAAGGCCATGATTGCCCATATAGGGACGTTCTTAAACCTGGCCCGGACTATGAGGCCTACTAGGATTACCGCCACTATGAGGGCCCCTACGGCCTCCTTGACGGGGGTCGTCTAGATCACCGCTCCTCCCCCTGAAGACGTACCTGGTCTTTTAAGGCTGTCCAAGGCCTACGAAGAGGCTTAGTTTAGTCGCGTCCTCCGCCAGGTCGATGACACCGAGAATCGGCGCTTTGTACGAATGCTGAGAAGCGCCAGTTATTGTTAACGTTGCGATATGACTCCAAGGAGGTCAAACTCTAGGCAGTCCAGCCTGGAGCCTAAGGCCTCCGCTAGGCTCGGTGAGGTCCCCTCGCCCGTCACCAGCTCACGTACGTAAAGCCTCTCGTCAGCAGCTATGAGACACTCGGCCACATGATCGGCTACGAGACGACATGAGATACCTTTAACTGACGCAGTAGCCCCATGGGGTCCTACGCGCTGGCTGACCTGCTTCCCCGTCAGCGACGATGATGCCAGGGAGAGCGCAGCCTCGGACAGGGGTGACTCGGACATCATGACGCACCTGTACAGCCTGACCCTCCTTGAGAGGGACTCCTGGTCAGGGGGCTCAACATCGAGGTCGTTCACCTCAAGCTCTGACCCTATTACCTGAACCCTGTCGCCGCGGTCCAGCGCTCCCCTGGCCTTTGGCTTGCTGACCTCAACTACCAGCGGGACGCCGAGGCCCAGGACCCTAACACCCATCTCGTCCCTCACCAGGCCATAGATGGACGCTGAAGACCCCTCGAAGGTCTTCACGAGACCCTGCACGAGCGGGTGCTCCTCATAGGGCCTGATAGGGGACCACCTGTCCCACCTCCTGTAGGTGGCGCTAACCCCAAGGCGTCTGATAGAGACCTCTACGAGGCCCTCTGGGAACTCGATCATGGCCACGCCCTCTGGCCTCGAGAACTCCGGCTCAAGGCCATAGCGGGCCTGGACGAGCTTACCTATCTCCCTCTTCAGCTCTGACTTCAGGGACTCCCCGTACTTCAGCTGATACCTTAACTTGAGCTCCTCCTCCCTGTTTATGTACTTAGAGGCCACCCTGACCCCGATGAGGAACCTCTTCACGTTATACTCCTTAAGGGCCTCATAGGCCTTCCTCGCAGCCTCCTCGATGAATGCGTCCAGAAGGCCGTCGCACAGGTAGCACTGTCGAACCTCGGGCTTTGACCCGAACAGCTCTTCATAGAGCCTTGAAGCCGGCTGGCCCATGTTAGGCGCAATGGCCCTGAACCTCTCAAGGGCCTCCTTATCGCCCTCCCTTATCCTGGCGTGAAGCCTCATCAGGACGGCGAGCTTGAGCGCCCTCCCCCTCTCGGTGTTGCTTAGGCCGCGGCCCAGCATGGCGAAGAGCCTGCCGAGGCACCTGTCGCACAGCGGCACGTCAGCCAGCAGCTTCTCAGCCTGCTCAACGGGGTCATCCAAGGCAGCTCCTAGGCGTAAGAGGGAGCTCTGCATATTTATGGGCGGCCCTCAGAAGTCGTTAAGTCCTCACTGGTCAGGCTGCCCATCGCCAATCATCGGGCCGGTTAAGCATAGCCTTCAGGGCTAATCAGCGTTTTCCGCTACCTTTCTTAAGACAAATGTTAAATAACGTCCCTTAAGACAGCTAAAGACGAGGAAATGTTGGGGGACCCCGGACTGCTAGCGACGTCTGACGTCCACTCGCCTGAGTACCTGCAGGACTTCGTTGGCTCGCTGTCAAAGGTGAAGGGAAGGCCTTGCCTCTTCCTCTTCGCTGGGGACGTCATAGACCGAGGGAGGGCTGAGGCCGCAAGGCCCGTCTTTGAGGCCGCAGAGCGCCTAGGGGGCAGGCTGGTGGCGACCTTTGGCAATGAGGAGTACCAGGAGGTCTGGGACAGGATGAGGGCCCTCTACCCCCAGGTTGACTGGCTAGTCGATGAGTACAGGGTCTACGACTGCGGGGGCGTCTCCGTCGCGGTCGTCGGGACCCCAGGGTCCCTTGACAGGCCCACCAAGTGGCAGGCCAAGAACGTGCCAGGAGTTGAGAAGATCTACGAGGAGAGGGTGGAGCGGGTCAGGGAGCTCCTGCTGAGGGCCAGGTCCGAGGCTCAGTTCGTCGTTCTGCTCTCCCACTATGCCGTGGCCAAGGCCAACCTTAAGGGCGAGGACCCCCGCGCCTACCCTTACCTCTACAGCTCAAAGATGGAAAAGGTGGTCAGGGAGCTGAGGCCCACCATAGTCGTGCACGGCCACGCCCACAACGGACAGACGTACTCCGTGGTCAACGGGGTGCCGGTCTACAACGTCGCGTTCCCCCTTAACAGGGCCCCCGTGTGGCTCAGGAGAGCCGTTGTAGGCCTTGAGCAGTTCCTGACCTGAATCCGCTCTGGGCAGGCCAGAGGCGAAGCGGCTCTCCTTAATAGGTCTCCCTGGAACCTCCAGATCAGGGCTATGAAGTCACCCGCGACGTGGCGACCTGAGGGGGATGAGCGAGAAAAGCCGAGCGAGCCCCAGTGCGCTGTTAGGGTGAGGGGCGGCTACAGCGCCATAAGGGAGGTCCTTGACAGGATCAAGGAGGAGATATACCTATACAACAGCGAGGCCTCGAAGAGGGGCTACTACCTTAAGCCTGTCCACAAGGTCTACAGGATGACAGGAGGCCTAAGGAGAATCTACGAGTACTACGGCCGCTACTGGTGGAGGAAGGGCGACGGGAAGCTGATATACGCTGGCGCGAAGAAGCCCAGGGGGCTCCCCCAGCCCCCCTTGAACCCCCTTGAGGGGCTCTCGGTGATCAGGGAAGGCGATGACGTGATAGTTCGCTGTGACGTCTACGAGAGGTTCAAGTGGGTCTTCGAGGGCCTCGCCGTGGAGAGGGCGTGAGCCAGTTGGCCAGGAGGTCCATGAGCGCCCTTGACGTTTTCGCCTGGGTGAGCGCGGCCAGGGGCTACCTCGTGGGGGAGAGGGTGGATAACATCTACCAGGAGGGGAACCTGCTGGCGCTGAGGGTCAGGGGCAGGTACGGCGACCACCTGCTAGTGGAGCCTTCCGTGAGGGTCCACATGAGCTCACGCTTCAGGCCACAAGGCCCTCCAGAGGGAGGGCTGGGAAGGGCCCTGAGGGACACCGTGAGGGGACAGAGGATAACTGACGTAAAGCAGGTGGGCTTCGACAGGGTCGTCGAGGTGGTCTTTGAGGGCGGCCACAGGCTCATAGTTGAGCTCCTGCCAAGGGGGGTCGCGGCGCTAGTTACGCCAAGCGGTTTGCTGCAGGCCTCCACGTCCTACCTTGAGGCTAAGGACAGGGTACTGAGGAGAGGGCAGCGGTACCTGTACCCGCCGCTCAGACTTGACGACCCCTTCTCTTTACCTCCTGACAGGCTTCTCTCGAACATAGTTAGCTCAAGGGCTTCAGACCTGGTCAGGTCACTTGTGCTCTCCCTGGGCATCCCAGGCGAGGCGGCCGAGGAGACCATCAGGAGGGCCCAGCTAAGCCCAACTATGAAGCCCCAGGACTTAACTGCCCAACAGGCTGAGCTGCTGTCCCAGTCCCTAAGGTCGATCAGGGAGGAGGCCTCGGCCGGCAGAGGCTACCTAGTGATAGCTGGAGGTCGTCCGGTGGAGGCAGACCCCTTCAGGCCCACGGTGTCAGAGGCCGAGGTGAAGGAGTTCGAGACGCTTGACGAGGCCCTTGACGAGCTCTTCTCGGCCCACGCCCGTGAGGCCTCTGCGCCCTCAAGGCTCGAGGCGGAGAGGCAGAGGCTCCTGAGGAGCCTTGAGGCCGCCAAGAGGGAGTCGCTGGAGTACGCGCAGAGGGCTGAGGAGCTCGAGGCGCAGGCCAACGCTCTTGCCTCCCATTACGAGGCGGCACAGAGCGCTATAGAGTGCATAAGGCGCAAGGCTGGCGAGTGCAGCCCTATCGTCAAGTCCTTCAACAGGTCCTCAGGGGACCTAGTCCTAGACCTGGAAGGCGTTGAGGTCAGGGTCAAGGTGTATGAGGACGTTGATGAAGCCGTCAAGAGGCTCTACAGGGAGGCTGGCGAGCTGAGGGCCAAGTCCCAGAGGGCTGCCTCAGCCGAGGCTGAGGTCAAGGAGAGGCTGGCGAGGCTCGAGGAGGAGCTCAGGCTCCAGGAGCTCAGGGAGAGGGCCAGGAGGAGGAAGAGGGAGTGGTACGAGAGGTAC
>Ga0081473_153551_pt1 | contig 16641 bp, 14 predicted proteins | sample CisSprmetagenome_FD_70977 | JGI IMG/M metagenome (GOLD analysis project Ga0081473, IMG submission 70977) | Hypoxic/sulfidic aquatic microbial communities from Cistern Spring, Yellowstone National Park, USA v2 (version 2) | ecosystem: Environmental > Aquatic > Thermal springs > Hot (42-90C) >...
GTTCTACACGGTTGAAGCCGTGGTAACAACCGAACAAACCCCATCGTAGGGTTAAATACCTTTCACGAACAATAATTGTGAATTGGGGCGGGAAATTCACGAGGGAACAAACACAGACTAACCTTGAGGGTAGTTCACGATTATAGCTCATTGGTTAAACTGAGCAAATCTTCACGATTTGTTAATTAATTTAATGCTTGCGTACTTCACGAATTACCCTAACACAAAAGGGGAAGAGAGTTTCACGAAGCCAAATGTGGGGAAACGGGGCATAAGGGCAGTTCACGAAAATACAAGCATGGTCAATAAAGAATAGTTCACGAAACTTTAAATTCATGACAAGTAAACGGTTCACGAGTTTAGAGGGAGAATTGTAAGCGTGTTTCACGAGCATTAAATCAGGGTTTAGATGCGTAGTTCACGAAAAAGTCCCAGTAATAGAGCTAGAAATTTCACGAATAACAAGTAGGAAGTCGTCGATGCAGTTTCACGAGCAAATTGGTGGAAACTATGAAGGTACTTCACGAACAACACACAGAGTTAATAACGCAATTTCACGAACTCACGAGCAGGTACTTAGGCTCCCTCAGTAGTTCACGAATGATAAATAGAGACTTATTATACGGAGTTCACGAACAACACACAGAGAACTATTGCCGTAACTTCACGAACAAGTGCTCAAACTCTGCGAGTAATTCACGAGCAAGACTCTGGGCTTACGTCTAAATTATTTCACGAGCTATTATGTTTTGAAACCAGGTACATTACTTCACGAAAACCAAAAGCCTGGCTAGAAGAGTCGCAGTTCACGAACTTTTAACTTATGGGTGGCGGTTGTTCACGAAAGAAAAACAAGACTTACTATGACGCACTTCACGAGCGTAATAATTCCCTGCCTCTAGGGAAGTTCACGAAAACGTTATTTAATTAAAAAGAGCTAGCTTCACGAAAAGGCTCAACAACAAGTCGTGTTGGAAATATTCACGAGCCCTCCATACATGAGGTTCGGTCGTTCACGGAGACTGTCTTTCACGAAGAAACTTTGAACATAAAATACCCGATATTCACGAAGTTTCTCATTGTGAATAACCCCTTAAAAATTCACGAAGTTACCGTGAATAGTTTTTCTAGAACTTCACGAGGTTCCTTATTGTGAACAATCCCTGTAGAATTCACGATTTTTTATTGAGAACCACATTGGAACTTCACGAACAATACTGCTCATGTTAATAAATATAGATGACCCCCTTTCCGCCCTTGGGGGCGGCTTCACTCTGGGGGTCTTGACAGTTACCCCCTCTATGGGGGTTATTGGCTATATGAGTGTTCTTCACGAGTGAATTCACTGTATACTTGCCGAATAATTCACAAGCTTTTTACTTGTTTGCCTAGGGCTACTTTACGATAGCTTTACGAGACTTTCACCTTGTACATTAATTGCACGCATGCTTAACTGCAATCAGTAACTCCCTGGTAGTGAGTGGATTTAAACTTTATGTTATCAATCCCCAGTTTCTCGCGTACCCTGGGTACCTTGAATCTAGTAGCCAGATGGTCGCTTTGTCGTTATTGCTCCTTATTGCTCTGCCTGTTGCTTGTAGTGTGGTCATTCTTGCGTGTGTCAGTAGGAACTTGGCTGGCGTTAGTCCGCTTGCCTTTATCCTGTCTTGGATGAAGTCGTCCTTCACGTTTGGGAAGGGCATGCCTGCCATTATGACGTGGTTTATCTTTGACACACCGTCCTCAACAATCTCAATACCCTCGGTGAACCTACCGTTAGCCACAGCGTGGATAACCAACTTCTTGGCGGACTTAGCAATCTCCCTAACCCTAGCAAGGCTCCTCTCGTTATCCTCACTGACTTGGGTGACGGGTAAATCACCCAGCCTCTTAACCACCTGCTTCATGAAGTCATAGCTCGGGTAAACAACCAGGTACACAGACCCATCATTATTGCTCACTATGCCCCTAATCTTGTCCGCATACTTGTTGAACATCTCCTCATTCCTCTCATCAAACCTTGAGGTCACGTCAGTATCAACCCTCACAACCCTCTCCCCAAGTTTCACGTTCACGGAAAAGTAATAATCAACCTCCAGACCCCACACGTTCTCTATGTACTTCCTGTCTGGGAGTGTTCCGCTCATGAGTACCCAAGTGTCGTTGAACAGTCTCCTAGCCCTGAGCACAATCGGCTTCGGTGTTATTGGCTTCAGCACCAGGGCTGGTCTGCCGTTCGCTGTGATGTAGAACCTCCAGACGGATGGGTCCACCAAGGCGTTCAAGTCCTCCTCAGTGAACGGGTTCCGTTCACCTGCTAGGTACATAGCCATGCTCCTCATTAGTGCGTAGGTTCGTATGAAGCCACTGAAGAACCTGGAGCGGGTGTACTTGGCTTCAAGCTCTGCGAAGTCCTTGACCAAGGGCAACAATCCCGACATGGTATTCAGGAGCTTGTAAATGTCATCAACCCTAACCCTCTTGTGCATGCCTTCACCAGCACCATACTTCTTAACCAACCCCTCCAGCTCCTTACCGAACTGCCCAACAATAGCTACATACTCCTTCAGCTTGTCGTTATCCAGCGAGCACGTACCTGGGAGCGTGACCTTCACCCCAGCCTTCCTGGCTTGCTCCTCAACCCTCTTGCACAGGTTAAAGCCTGCGTTAACCACCCTCTCAAGCCTGTTGGCTGTGACCCTCCTCTCCACGTCATCGGGTAGGTTATCTATGTTGTGGGCTTCATCAATAATCACCAAGAACCTGCCCCGCCTATCCTCGCCCTCCAGGTAGCTGTTCAAGATGTTCAGGTACAGGTAGGGGGTAGTGAAGATGTGTGGGTAGGCGCCAACAACCAGGAGTGGCGCCTTTCTCGCCGTTAGTACAGCAAGTGTCTTCATGACATTGTAGGTACAGTACCTACCGAGGGACGCATCCCCAATGCTCAGTTTACCCACCTCCTGCTCAAACACGTCTGTTGGGTAGTTGGGGTTAATGCCTGTGTATTGGGAGACAACGGTCTCCAGGAGCGTGGGGTCTCTAATTAACCTCTCAATCAGGGACTTGTTGTTATCCATCCTAAGCCTGCAACCCTGGCAATCAATGTTCTCCTCATCCGAGAAAAGGCTCTTGAGGTTGGCGTTCCTAACCAACCTGCACAGGCTAGCCTTACCGATGAGGGCGAACGGGTAGTGGGGCAAACCCACCTTACCCACGTCCTCCCAAAACCTCACCTCCTCGTTCCTAGTCCTCACAGCAACAAGCACCAACCCAGCACCATGTTTCTCAGCCAGCTTGAGAGCCATGACGGTCTTACCACTACCTGTGGGCGCATCAATGGCAATATTTTCGCTGGGGGATAGTCTCTCAGGTACCTTGTCAATGACCTCCCTCTGCCAAGGTCGCAATTCGATAACCATACGTTTGAGTTAAGCTTTAAAACTGTATTATAAATATTTCTGTTGAGATGGAAAAAGCGAGTTTATATGCGGAGCACAAACAAGGTGCAGGTGGAGTTAGAACTAGATGCCGTAACAAGGCATGTGAGTAGATTGAGGTCTAGGGTTTACCTATTGGTGGTTGCCTCCTTAGTTGTTGCCTACCTACTTGGCGTAATGCTCAAGCCCAGCACAACCTACGCAATCGCCGTCCAGCACGCATTTAATAAGACAAGTAACACAGCGGAGAGGCTGGCGAGAACATCCTGGCTCGCCGGTTTCTCCTATGCATGGCTTAACACGGTAGTTCCCATGCTACCTTCACTGGTGCCTGCATACGGCTTACTCCACAACGCAATGCAGTGGGTCTACCTAGGTACTGCCACCAGGTCTGTCCCGTCCCAAGCAGGTCTCATACTTGAGGACGTGGCATTATTCACCATGTTACTCTCAATACCAGAAACCGACGGCTTACTCCTCACCCTCCTACTCATAGACTACGTAAGGCTCAGAAACCAAGCACTACAAGACGCTCTAAGGAGGGTCGGTATTTCATACATAACCTGGTCTATGGTAGTTATAGTTGTGCTTACCCTCATCGTTGCAATGGCATACTGATTGAGGAGAAATACTTAAATACCTATTTTTCATTCCTCCTCATCATCTCTTGTGCGGTAAAGTCTCCTGCCTAACAACGAGGATAGTACAGCCCTCTTTCTTTCGTCAATCCTTTTCTCTAGCCACTCTGGCATGGCGAACATCCTTGATGTTAAGTCAAACGGTATAACATCCTCTATCTCCTTTGCGGGTAGGAATTTGTAACTGGTATCCAGCCTTATTCCTTCCTTGCTCTCTACAGGTGCTGGGCGTGGTGATAACTGGGAACGCCACACCGTGTAGGTGATTCTACGGAGATTCAAGTCCTTATGAGCATAGACCTTCGTCGTTGTTGCCAGGATCTCGTTAGGCATTACGTCCTTGGTTATCCCCGTGAAAACAACGACCTTCGCTACTGTTCTAATGAGTTGCCACGCCCTCAAGAAATCAATATACGACTTCCTCCACTGCGTATAGAATAATTTTTTGTTTATCACGTCATCAACAAACATCGCCCTAATTATCCTTCTATTAGCCGCCATGTCCTGGATATCCAGCAACAACCTGCTCAAGTCACCTAGACCCACATAGACTGCTGGGGCAAGTATCTTGTCAATGCTGTCGGGTTCTGTGCAATACCCATGCATACAGAACGAGCTGTAGTTCTGCTCGATGTAATCAACGCATTTATCGAACGACACGTTGTAATCCCTAAACTCCCAGATACACTTGGCTTTTATGTAGCCAGCCTTAACGATGTTGTACGCATACGTGGTTTTCCCAGCACCTTGTTTACCCAGGATTGCTAACGCCACAAAGTCATTGTAAAGTAACGCCCTCGTTATCAAGTTCGTACCACCCAGGTTCCAATAATATAGCAGAACATCAAGGGAAACTTCGAAACTCCAGTTTGACTCAATCCTTACAGTCATTATCTACCCTATGCCGAGTTATTTGTTTTATCCTTAATAAAATTATTCCCGTCAAGATTTTAAAGAGGTGCGGGGTTATTTTTTCCTTGATGAGTGAGGATAGGGAGGAGTCGCCTAGACCTAGGCAGAGGTCTAGCCCTAGGTACGAGTACACGATTGTGCCGTCCAATGAGCAGGCTGGGTTGCCTGAGAGACACTTGAGTGGGTTGGGGGCTATTGAGTTTGAGCCTACGGGTGTTGATAAGAAGATGATTGATGCAGCGAACTACACTAGGTTCCAGGTTTCGGCGATAGGTAAGGTGTTGTCACACCCAGCCATTGGTGTACAAGGCGTCACGCCTGACTCCCTCAAGGAGACGGCTTCCCAGCTTAATGCGGCTGTTGCGGAGACCGTGCTTGCGGCTGTGGCTGACTCCTACGTCGCTGAGGTCAAGAACAAACTCCAGGAGTGTGAGTCACTCAGTCAGACCGGCAACGACTATGTGAAATGCATTGCCAGCGGCTACGAGATTTTGGCGAACGCCTACGAGCACGTGAGGTTCCTAACTAAACTACCTGTGTTGATAACACTGGGTGTTGAGCACATGCTGACTCTAAACATACCAATGCCCCTCTCAAGGATGGCGAGGTTATTGACAAGCGGGCACGACGTATTCGTAGGGCAAGTACACACACCACAAGAACCACAGCAAACCCAGACCATAGCTGTGCAATCCCAGCAACAGCAACAGTAATACGAGGTTTGGGTTTTTGCCCCGTTCCCCTCATTTGGCTTCGGGGTTCCTCCTCATCCTATCCAGCTCCCTACGCCGTCGGGTCTTAGACCCCCATCCTCGGGGTGTCATCTAGTCACAGCCCACGGGGCTGGGTCTAAGCCCACCCCATCACCGGCACTTTACCTCCGGAAGCGGGACAAGACCTATGCAACGTACTTGCTTATAAGCTTTTTGTCTAATTGATTGCTAAATTAGACAAAAGGTTTATAAGACTAGTCTCATTGATGTTAGTGATGCCGGAGGCGATTTACTTCAAGGGCAAGGTGATAATTGGAAGGAAGGTTGGTGATAAAGTCTATGTCAGAATTGACGTGTATATCGACGAGGGAGGCAAAGAGCTGGCTAGGTACATTGGCAAGGAAATCGCTGGGGTAGCAGTAGTAACAGGAGGCGATAATAAATGAAAGCTTACAGAACAATACTAGTCAAACTACCGAAGGATAAATGTGATGTTGACTACATAAGGAGGTTAATGGCTTTAACAAACCTAGCCTATAGGAATTACGAGGTCTGGGTACCAGACTTATCCAAGACCATTCAACACCATGTTTATGAGTTCAAGAATTATATGAGGAGCCTAGCCTTTGGTACTGAGCCGAGGGGGTGGTTTGCTAAAACATGGATTCCCTTGACAACATTAAGAGTTTATACTGATAACTCAATGAAAGGTGATAGAGGCGCATCAATTGTCTTGGACTTTAGAAGCAGTACCATTAGGCTACGTCAAGTATGTAAGAACGAGTCTAGGTATTTTATTGAACTTCCAATGCCTAGGTGGGTCATTGATAGGATTAGGGAGGGTGGTGATATTAAGTTCGCAATGATTGGTCTAAAGGATAATGAACCCTATCTAGCCCTAGTGGCTGAACGCGAGGTGGAGCCTTACCAACCCGGTGGGTATATCCTAGCCATTGATATTAACTCTTGGAGCCATGGTATTGCGTGGGGCTTGATTAGGGATGGCAAGATTGTGTCGTTCAAGCAAGAAGGACTTAACCCGCAGAGAATCGTGTCCCTCTATAATCAAGCAGTGAGGCGGGAAAGGAAGGTGGGGCGATTAAAGAGGCTCGGATTGGAAGATGCATTAAATGTTAAGAGGGCTGGGAGGATGGCTAGGAGGCTTAGAAGTCGTGCATATAGGCTCATTAATGAGGAAGCAATGTTCATGGCTGGAAAGCTTGTTAGGAAAGCCCTTAGGTACAAGGCAGAGGTGGTTATTGACGATGTTAATTGGGAAAGCTTGAAGGAACTCCTTATGAGACAATATGGAGAAAAGGTTGGTAAGTTACTGTTATCTGGACTAAAGAAGTTCGTACATCAACTGGAAACCCTAGCACAATGGCACGGTGTGCCTTATGAGTTCAAGAGGTTATATAGCAAGAAATGCCCAAGGTGCGAACATAAGTTAATTCAAGAAGAGGGAAGAACTATGGTATGCACAAACTGTGGGTTCAAGGCGTACAGAGACATGGTACCTATGTACTGGGCGATTAAATATTTTGTTTCAATGAATAACCAAGATTCATAATAAGTTTGGGTTTTTAAATCATAACAATACCTAAGTAGCGTGGGTTTGCTTAGGGACGTGATACAGTGGATTGTGCTTGGTGTTTCGCCAATAGGTACAACATCTTCCTCTAGCTCGGCGACAACAACTACAACGCCCACGTCTTCATCTTCCTCAGTTTCTAGTATTATAAGTCACGCAACCAGTGCTGGGGCGAGTGCTATACCGACCATTGCAATCATTGGCGGCGTCGTGTTCCTAGTAATCATAATTGCGGCAGTGATTGCGGTGTTCCTAAGGGGTAGGCTGGCAGGTGGTGGGGGTGGGGGTATTATTGCCTTTATTTATGACATATCCAGCGACAGCGTTTACATAACTAGGAATGTGCAGACCATTGAGCAGAAGACGGCGCTTGTTGTATTGAGTAACAACGAGCTGGCACTAGTTAGGCTGTCAACCGATGCCCTAAAACCCGTGAAGAACAGTAGGGGTCAGAGCGTCTTCTTTGCCGAGGTTTCTCCATTCATTGGTGGTTCAACCATTTCTAACGTGCCGACCAAGATGTTTCAAGGCAAGACAATGTCGCCAGCCAAACTCGCTGAGTTGGGGAGTGTGGAGTTTGTCCTCAAGAATGCACGTGATGGTGGGTTCTCCCAGGAGGATGCCGTTAGTTTGCTTAGGAGCATTGGTAGGTACGCGCAAACCAAGGGTTTGAAGTACGAGCACGCCATACCCCTGACCAAGGATATCTACTTAGGCATCTCTGTTGATTTCGGCAAGTTGCTGTCCACGTTTGTGACTGACTTCAAGGACTTCAGCACTGCGTACATAATGAACGTAGCCCAGCTGGACAGAATACTGAGGAGCTTCAGCCAAGTGCTGAGGTACTCAACAATCGGGACCAGTGTGAAGTGGGGTTCGGTGCTTAGGATAATAATGTTCGTAGGCATCATACTCATGATGATTGCCCTGTTCTACTTCCTCTTCATGAGCCACGTCATATGAGGTGGTCAACATGAAGTTACCATTCAGGGCATTGCTTGTTTATGCAATAAACGAGATATCGTGTGGGACAGGCAGACTGCCCACCCGCAGGGTAACCTTTGTCAAGCACTCAGTGGCTGGTAGGTTCAGGATAGAGGCAACGTACCTACCTGCATTCACTAAGGATCCGTACTTTTTGTTCCTGGACTCAAGGACAACCAACGACTTTGTGTGGTTAACACAACTCCTGATGCAAAGCAAGGACCCGAACCACGACCTCTTCACAATATCAGGAACACTACACAGCAAGAGCAAGTTCCTCCAAGACCCAGAGTCGTTCATGCTTAACGTATTGACAAACTTCACGGCAGTAATGAAGTGCGTCCCAACCAGGTTGAGAAGCGTGTTCACCCCCAAGGACTTGTATGGTGAGTTGGCGGTTAACTACCTGGTGAAGGCAACCGTGTTTGCAAGCAACGAGTTGACCAGGAAGTTTGGGGAGCCAGGTACCTCGGATGTGTGGGGGGCTTCTGCCGTTGTGATTGATGATGAGCTACTAACAGCGGCATTGTCTGGGGATGAGGAGAGGAGAAAGATGGACTTGGAGAGGGTTGAGACGTTCATGGTGCAAAGCAAGCCAGAGGCTTACGAACTAGTGCTGGGTTTCATCTACGCCAGCGATGTCGCCCAGGTACTCATTGCCACAGCCTTCAGCCCCAAGCAGATATGGGAAGGCATGATATACGGCGGGCTAGGGAGACCCATTGAGGCACTCAAGCCACCAAGGAAGGATACAAAGGCAGAGACGCCCAAGGTACCCAACCCACCTGAGACAAGACACACCATTACCCTAACCCAAGGACTCTTGGGTTTAACCAGGAGGGTGAGAAAGCCTAACAAGGACACAGAGGAGACCGAGGGGGGTGGGGGTCAATGAGGGGTTTCATTGCCCTCATTGCCTTAGTAATGCTCATTACACTAGCTACACAGGTGATGGCTCAGTCAGTGCTACCTATTGGGTGGGTGGCTTTAGAGGCTTTGCCTATTAACGCAAGCCTCAATGTTCCTTGCCAAGCCGTTGTTAACATTACATCGTACACATTAAACGGTACCTACACAATCAGTATCTCCCGTGGTGTAGTTTTATTCAATAACACACCAATTAATTCCATCTGTACCAACGGTTACTACAGCATTGGGTATAGGTACAGCGGTGGGGTAATGAGTATGAGCATTAACGGCGTCAGCCAAACAATAAAGAACGTGGTGGCGCCAACACTTAACGTCACCTTCTACTACTTACCCAATTGCACCTACTGGCTACCTGGGGTGACTGGTGTACCTACATCAGCTGGCGTATTGATATCAAGTACACCGATTGTAAGTAACGGCTTGGTCTACACATCATTCGGTGTGTGCCCAAGTAACCTGGCGACCCCAAGCATTTCGGCGCCAAGTGCTGTTGATGCGAACGGTACCTTCTACATAACCATCCAGTACCAACTACCTCAGATGGGTACCACGGCGTCAGCCTCCTGCGTAATAAACGGCAAGACAATCACAGCGACTCCAATTAATTCTACGGGCGGGTTCTCCTTGGTTCACAAGGCTGTGTTGTCGATGTCAATACCCACAGAGGGCACTGCTAGTTGTCAAGCGAGCAACAGCATCTACACAAGCACCTTCTCAATAAGTGTCTACCCACCAATACTTGTGGTGATAAGCAATAACGGCACGACCTGGGAGGTCGGCTACCCAATAAACGCCTCAATATCAATAACGGGAGGCAACCCACCCTACACGGTCTCCAGCACGACCTTCACACCCAACAGCCCAGGTCTAAATCTCTTTCCCATAACGATAACAGACAGAACGGGTGCAACAGAGACAGTGCTCTTTGCGGTGAATGCGCAACCAAAGGTGGACGTGTCAGCTACACTTACGTCCGCAATGCCAACCTTCACAGGCACAGACTTGGTTATCAAGTACACAGTGAGCGGTGGTGTCCCACCCTACAAGGTGTACGTGATACTCAATAACGCGCCTGTCGCTGAGTACATTGTTAAGTCGCCTGGTACATACGCCATACCAGTCTCGGTCTTGATGGGCTACACAACAATAAACGTAGTCGCAATAGACTCCCTGGGAGCAAAGGCAATCTACACCATTGGGTACGAGGCAGGCACACCACTTGTGGTGGTCGTCCTCGTTATCGGCTTAGTCCTCATAGGCATAACGGCATTCCTGTACATAATAATTAGGAGGCACAGGGAAACAATAAGGACACTGCTGACGGAGTGAGGGGGCAAAATATTTATTCCCAAGTTCCCATAAATGATTAAGATATGAGCTCCCAATTGACTGAGATATACAATGAGGAAGTCCGTAAGCTCCAGAACGCAATCGCTACACTGGGTACGGTGATGAACATAGGTGTTGTGCACACGGTTGCCAAGATAATTAGGAACTGCATGGCTAAGACAATCACCACGGGAACAAAGCCTTCCGAGTACGAGGCATTCATGAAATGTCTTGACTCAGCGCCGCCACCGTTTAATGATATTGCAAAGAACATAGTTACTTCTCAGCTGAATAGCGTCGCAATTACGATAGGGCAAACTCCTACCAATGAAACCTTAGGCAGGGTACTAGAAAGAATCTCAAGCAACCTATCCAAGTACAAACCATTGATTACCGAGTGAACAAACCTCGCCCTTTAGGGCTGGGTTGCCCACCACATGGGATGATAGGTTTATAAAACCCAGCCTTACTGGTTTACTTAGTAACCCCGTTGTAGGCGGGGTAACACCCAAAACCCCCAGAGTTAAACCCGCCCTAAAAGGCGGGAAGGGGGTCAGTACCGAATAAAATGGGTTTTTTATTTGGTTTTGCGAGGTTTAACCAATGAGTTCTCCAAGGGGTAGGTTTAGGAGGTTCGGGGGGACACCTAGGGGTGGTGCTAGTGAGTTATCGATTGTTAGTCCTGATGGGTACTTTGACTTGACTGCCGAGAGGGCTACGTTCATGAGTGAGTTGGTGGGGTCGCTTGTGCTTCGTGCGAGGCGTGAGGTGGACATAATAGACGCCTTCAAGTACCTTGTCCAAGCCATCCCCTACGCCCTCATTTTAACCAAGGACAAGCAGGTTGCCACTGCATTCAAGGCAATAAGTAATGAGGCGAGCCGTATAGTGTCCGATTCCTTGGGTATTGAGACACAACTAGACCCAGACCCACTGGAGTGCCTGAGGAAGGCGCACAAAGAGGCTAGGGAGGCGCTCAAGAATGCGAACTACACGGACTTCAAGGTGAACCTGGAGAAGCTTGCTTGGTGCCTAACCTTCATAGCATCAACAGCAATGGCAAAGAGGGGTTGGGCGCCACCATCTGCCCAGCAATCAAGTGGGCAACAACCACCCCCACCACCTCCGCCACCCCCACCAGAGGAGGGAGAGGGAGGAGAGCTAGGAGGGAGTAGTAGCCTAGAGAGTGGGTTGGACACCATAATTTAGTGGCACTAAAAAGAAAGATTTTTTAATGGAAAATAGGAAAACGAACCCGATGGAGCAGGTACTTGATTCCGCTGTTGGGGAATTCGAGGAACTGAAGAGGCAAGCTTTGGAGAACTCCAAGGTTGTTAGGACAAGCCTGGCTAGTCTGGATAGGAAACTTGATATATCTGAGGTGGTGCACATATTCGATGCGCCAGTTAAGCTACCTGACTTGTTCCCAGAGAAGGTCAGGAGTTCTGTGAGCTACAGCAAGATAACGAAGCTTATTGACATTGCCGTGACTAGGGAGGCAATTGGGAATTACGGTGTCATACTACCACTCGTTGTTGCCTACTCACCAATATCGCGCAGGCTCTGGGTTCTGGATGGGGGCACCAGGATGGAGGCGCTGGATGCGTCGAAGGTAGTTGATTGGAAGATACTCTACATAAGCCAGAACCAGTTCTTCGACCCAGAGTCCTCGAAGATGGCTATGGCTGTCGCCATCTCGATTGCCATAAGCACCTTGGTCGGGAAAAGTACGAGAACCGTTGCTTGTGCCTTATTCAACAAGTTCAAGCCCTTCTTTGTTAGTCTGGGTTTGACGCAGAGAGATGTCATGGGCTCAATAGTCTGTGCTGAACCAATCGAGGGTAAATCCACAAGCGAGCTCAGGGACATTGTGGGTAAAGCCATCCTACTCCTAGACAGCGACTCAGTCCTGCCAGAGGACGTGAAGGTGGCGGGCAAGGCGCTATTAATGAAGCTCAATGACATACTGAACCTCAGGGCTAGGGTTGCTAAGCCCAAGACCGAGGAGGAGAAGGAAGAGAGGAAGGGCTTGGGTAAACTCATACTCAGCCTAAAGACGAAGCTAGGCGTGTACATTAGGGAGGAGGGAGGTGAGCCAGATGTTGTGTTGAAGAGGACTGTGGTCAGCCTAGCAGGCGACTTACTGTGCTACGGCTATGAGCCACCCAGTAACGACCTGAAGGACACACTGGAGAAACTGCTCAGGGTTGGTGACGTGGTTATTGACTACAAGAGGCAGAAGGTGTCCTGTAAGGCTAAACTGAGGAGGTCACTGCTCAAGCTCGGCTTGAGCGAGTCCCTAACCAACGAGATACTTGAGACACTTGAGGAAGCCAAGGCATGGACAGGCAAGAGACCACCTGTTGTTGCCGCCAGTGTTCTGGACTTCATAAGGTCGATTACTACAGTACCCATACGGCAGACGGAGTTGGCAAGCATGTTCGCAGTGACAGAGGTAGCCATAAGACAGAGGAAGAGGGACATAACAGAGGTGCTACAGCCACTCGCTGAGAAGATACGTGCCGAACTTCAGCAAAGAACTAACGAACAAGCGAACCAAGTGTCGAGTGGCAATAACGAGCAAATTCACATAGAGGCATAAACTAGGTTTTTAAATCATTCTTCAACCTTGTATGCGTGGATTATGAAGAGGTTTGAGAGATTACTTGGTGTTTACAAAGAGTGGTCTGAGGGCTTGATTGTTGGTGTAACCGTTACGCAAGCTATCCTTTGGCTTTATCTCTACATTTATCCAATGCCTTGGTTATTGCCAGCAGGTATCGTTGCAGGCTTAGTGAGTTCATACGTGGGTAAGCACAGGAAAACAAAGGCTCTGATTACTGCGGCAGTCCTAGTGTTCGTGGCATATGTACTCTATGCGTCTTGGGTGGCTAATGCCAATAATGGCTTAGCTACAGCAGGTCCATCCCCCAACGAGTGGATGTGGACACCGACAATGCTTGGAGTCTTTGTTCTCATTGTTGCGTTCCTTCTGGCTATGATTTACCTATTCAAGACACACACAACTATTGACAACACGCTCAAGGCATTAATAGGCTCAGTGGGCGCCTTCCTGAACCCCTTGGTTACTTCCGTACTTGCTCCTTTAATGATTTACAACGAGACAAGCATCTTCTTCATAGTCATAGCCATGGTGCTCTTGATTGGCGTCAACCCCGTAGGTATTCTAACACAGCCCCAGCTCAACATTGGGTTTAACGCAACAAACCTAGCGCTTCTGGTTGGTTTATTGAGTGGGTTGGGCTTGACGCATGATGCCTATCGCTCAAGGCAGTACTCAAGGATTAAGTACTGGGTTGGGCTCGCAACAATAGTTGCCTCCACCTACCTCTCTGCCGTGTTCATAGCCCACACTTCACCGTTGTTCCTTGCTCTGTCACTCCTCGGTGTGCCATATGTATTGTACGCACTGAGCAACTACACACAGGAGGTGGCTTCGCCACCCATCGGTGTGGTTCTCCATAGGGAGGTCTTGAGCGACATAGCTGGCACTGTGGTTGAGACGTCTGCGTTGGACTACGTAAGCCAGTTAATCAATAATGTGGTTAACTCAATGCGTAGGGGTTCGCCCCTCGGTAATGGCGTCATACTCTACGGGGAGCCTGGCGTGGGTAAGACCGTGATGGCTTACTGGGTCGCCTTCGAACTCATGAGGAGGGCTCCAGACCTGTTCAAGGCTGTTGTTGAGCTCAACTCCAGCGACTTCTTCGACCCCAGGTTCGGCGTTAGCGAAAGCTTGGTGAGCGAGTTGTTCAACTGGGCTAGGCAGGTTGGGGCTGTAATCATTATTGACGAAGCCGAGAGGCTGTTCATGTCCAGGTCGCTGGTTCAGAGCGACGAGCCCATGAGGACTATAGTAGCCACGGTCTTGGCGGAAATGGGCAAGCCAGAGAGCGCGGGCAAGGTCTTCGTTATAGCCACAACCAACGAGATAGAGAAGATAGATTCAGCAACACTTAGACCAGGCAGGTTTGTGACAGCAATAAAGGTACCACCACTCGCAGTCCACGAACTGGATGAACTACTCACCACACTGGCAAGGAGGTACGGCATCACACTGCCAACCACCGAGAAACAAGAAGCCCTGAGGCACCTGTCAACCCCAGACGAAGCAAGAGCATACGTAGTATGCCGCCAATCAGACAACCACGAAACATGCCTAGGCTACATCATAAATCTAAAAAGAGCCAAACAAGAACAAGAAGAAAAAAGGAAAAAGGAAACAACGTATCATTAGGTAGCAAGTGCCTTCTTGATAATCAATGCTAACTGTGGTGATACTTTTTCTGCCAGTTCAACCATCTTATCATAGCTTTTCCTACCCAAGTACTCCAAGTTTATGTCCATGCTGGTTGCGAAGCCTAGTAACGCACCGAGAAACGGTAAGGCATTATTGTCCTTTGTTCTTACAGTAACGCCGTCAGTATCCATCTCGACCTCAGTGTTAGGCACACTGCTCCACAGTTTAGCCATCATTGCATTTACAGGTTCATCTGAATCATAATACCTTATGACCCACGTATTGTTCTCTCTTGCCACATGAGTAGCATGCCCTCTAGCGCTCCCAACCCTGAACCACGCCTCCGTGTCACTAATGATGTACCCCACCAGTGGACTTAAGTCATCTGGGGTAATCCATCTATAGTTAGCCAATTGGCAGATGGTGTTTAACCAAGCCACTGCAAAATTAAACAAGGGTCCACTTTCTACACTGGAGTAAACTGGTATGTTGCACCTATCTAGTCTAAACTCTGAGGCGTTTTTCATGCCGAGCTTCTCCGCAATATAATTGCCGAGGTGAACCGACATTTCAGCCGCCCTATGCACGACATAGGCAATATCGTTGAAAAACAGCGTGAACGTTAGCTCCTCAGGTATCTCGCTTGGAGGAGGCTCTAGAAAGAACGAGCACCTGCTCGATGTCGCCCTATACTCAGTTAGTTTCTCAAGTAGGTATCTCAGCGCCAAGCAGTCATAAACAAGCCCAGAACCATCAAGGAGCATGCCTGCTAACGAGTCATTTAGTAATATTATTGTGTCTATAAAATCGCTAACTGCCTTCTCACCCATGAGAGGTTCAAACTTCTTACTTGCGTTTTCATACACATCCCTGATTTTTCGCAAGACATCCAAAACCTTGGTGCTACCCAAGCGAATATTCGCTGTCCGTGGGTCAAGGACAGCAAAGCCGAGCTCTTCTATGTACCTACTTGCCCATGGAACAAGATCCTTCTCCATGCTTCTAATAAGTTCATCACCAGTCTTTGACGGAATCCCCTCAGTCGGGAACACTAGAGGTAAGGCAGTGTTACTAAAGAGGTTGTGCGAAACGATCAAATAATTCTCAAACTCAGCAAGTAAAGACTTTGTCTTGGACAAAAGCTCGGATAATGTGAGTAGTATATCACTAATGTTCTCATTACCACCTTCACCTTCTGTTAACTTAAGTAACATCAACTGATGCAAAGAAGAGCTAGGGTGTGAAAGCATACTTAAGACATCTACAACGGTTTCCCAAGCTTGCGTGACTTCCTTTGTTAGTTCATTTATCTTATTAACCAACTGCGGTACATCCCTCTCTATATCAACCTGCTGAATTTTCGCCGCCAAGTCCTCCCTAAAGAACCTCTCAACATCCATAAGGACTTTAGGTACATAATTCAACCCATCAATTATCTCCTTGAGGTTCTCCCTCTCTGATACGAGAACACCTGTACTGCTAATTATGGGTCTCGGTTGCTTGAGCTGAGCCAAAAACAAGTCAGCATCAAAAAGTTTGCCTGGGTTCCTTAACTCACGCTCTAATTCCCTCAAACGCCTCTTCTCAGTCACAAAACCATAGTCCTAATTGGGCAATATATCCTATTTTCCTGCACCAAAGGCGGCTTTGGCTATTAGGGCAAGTTGTGGCGAGATTTCTTCTGCGTGTTGTATAATGCGGTCTATGATACTCTTGCCGTGCTCGTAAATCTGAACATCCATGCTGGTTGCAAACCCAAGTATTGCCCCAATAAATGGCAATACCCTATCATCTTTCGTTTTCACCGTTATACCATATTCATCATCAACATAAACCTCAACCCACT
>Ga0081473_130056_pt1 | contig 16620 bp, 12 predicted proteins | sample CisSprmetagenome_FD_70977 | JGI IMG/M metagenome (GOLD analysis project Ga0081473, IMG submission 70977) | Hypoxic/sulfidic aquatic microbial communities from Cistern Spring, Yellowstone National Park, USA v2 (version 2) | ecosystem: Environmental > Aquatic > Thermal springs > Hot (42-90C) >...
CGTGAACCCCTACGTCTCGCCCCTCGCGGCCGAGGCGGACGGCCTCTACATCCGGAGACGGCGAGGTGGTCATGGGCCCGCCGGAGCCCGAGGCCTTCCGGGAGTACAAGCAACGCGCCAAGAAGAGGATACAGCCGATACGCGCCCTCTGGCGGCTAGCCGAGACATGCGGCGAAGAGGCTGTGGAGAAGGCGCTAAAGACCCTACAGTGGTCCTAGATGGATAGAAGAACTAAAAAGCCGCACCTTAGGTGTGCTAATATGCTACAACCGCTAGGCGCTATGCTTTAACTCTTCTAGAAGTTTATCTAGCAGATATATGGCGTAAGTCTTCGACGTCTTAAATTCCATCTGAGATGGAGGGTACGCGCAGAGGTGGCCATGAACTAAAACGCAGAGATAGCAACCGTCTGCGCAACTGTGAACATACCGTGGCCACACGTACTGGTAAAACTTTTCGGGCAACTTTTGGTTGTGTAAGACCCTCCTTTTTATCTTCGGTAACAAGAAGCGGAACATGAAGCGCGGTGGCGCCACCTCCTTGGGGAGCCCTTTCATAAATTCATCAAACTGAGAAAGGACTTGACAGTTGTTGCCAGCCGAGCCTTGACAACTATCCTTGACTACGCTAAACGCCCTTTCAAGCCTGCCCTTCTCTTCTTCAAATGCCCTGTCGCACCTATCGCTGGAGCTCCTCTGGTTCTCTAGTAGCCTTAATAGCTCTTCTATATCAAGCGGACTTAACCCCTTGAGGTCAAATATCTCTATCTTCATGCCGATATCCGCACTTCGGTGCGATTTTATGCGGAATACTCCGTCAAGCTCTATGCCGGTCTCCGCCTCATTAGGCTGTGTGGGCAGAAGTTTGAACACCCTAGAGAAGTGCTGAGCGGGCAAGTGCACCTCTATCATTTCAGCGTAGTCAGTGCTGTAACGGCCCCTCGCGACAGCCTTTAAAAGCATGTGAGAAAGGCCGTGCGCTCCTAAAAGCAAAGCCCACGTTGCGTAGGCTTCAAAAAAGCTAAAGATTACATCGCCCACGTCGGAGCCACTCCTTTTTGCTTTGCTCTCGACGCACTTTTTGAAGCCGCCGTAGCTATCGTTATTCTCCAGGCAATCAGCGAAGTAATTGATCCAAGTATCATCTTTGGCGTATGGGCATTGCTTTTCACCGATCATGCTCTGTCTTAGCCGAAGGATTGTGTCACGCCACTTGGCAAGTATGCTCTTCAAGCCGTTCACACCGCATTGGTATGTCTTCATCTGTTGGACGTATATGTTGTCGTACAGCATCTTTATCTTCCACAAGTTTGGCGTAGCGAAGATTATGGTTTTATCTAGAATGTTAGTAGATATTTCCCGCTCAAATATCCAGCCTCTGTATGTTCTGCATAGTCCTTTCAAACTCTTTGCAACAGTATTCTGGACCAAGACCTTAAGAGGTGCCTTCCAGTTACATTTATATAGCATCGTTTCCTTCATGATTTTATAAACTTCGTCTAGAGTCAATTTAAGTTGTAGCGAATATTTGCGTGTAGATGGAAATATGTGTCGCGGGGGATCTTCTCCTTTTACATCATAATGCACTAGAACTGGCAAGAATACATGGGCCCTCTGTGCCTTAGCAATTACCTGAGAGCCGGCATAGACGACCTCAGCAACCGCTGAACCTACCTCTGCAATTCCGTGTTTATTCTTCTCGAGCACATATGAAATTTCATCGATATATATCCTTGGATAAGTAACGAGATGGTCCAGAGGTATAGCAACAACCTCCTTAGATGTATGAGTCTGTTCAGACCTGCTGAACCTATTAGTCTTAACTCTAAGCTCTACGCAACGGCAATCAGCAAGCTCTTCTCCTCCTACCAAGAGGAGCCACTTAAATGTTGACTGCCGGTCGCTATTCGTGTCGCTGGAAGATGCTATTCTTGTAAGTGCGGCACAGTACTGCTGATTCTGTCCCCCACTTAAATTATTGCATCTAAACAGAAAGAATATGCCATAGGTGTTCCATATGTTATCTCCATTTTTAATGATGCCATAGCCGCAGATCTCACTTTTCCTGTTTCCTCTGCTACAGAATTCGCAGACGCGGCGAGCTAAGTAGTTAATATCAACAGACACAATCTCTTGCCTATGCTTAACTGGAGTATGTGTATGCCTTTCTCTATTAAATAAAGTTGAAAATTTTAGCATAGAAGCTTCTAGTTGAAACTTGCAACATTCGCCGGGGCTATCTCTTTTGCCGCTCACCAAGTAGAAGGATTGATAGTTCCATGCAGGTAAGTATACCTTCATATCAATACCTATCTGTTTTAAGCGGTCTAGCTTTTATATATCCCTCCGCGGTTTCAACAGAGCTTCTTCTACTTCCCTTTGTTCTGCCATCTATAATATGTGCGTCTATAGTCGGCCTTACAACACGCGGATCTGGCATTGGAGGTACGAGGGCGTATGTTAGTAACTTTTCGCGAGTTACATTCCTGCTAAGACTAGCAATAACTTCTTCTAGCTTTGCGCGGAGCTCGCCTAGTTCAACATATAATTGTCCACACGGAGGTTGGCCAGGCGTTTGACCGATTTTCACTATGTGGTTCACAATGTGGTTTATTCCGAAGTAGAGCTCCCATAAGTAGTACAATAACATTCTATTTATCTCTTTATCTTGTTGTAAATTTCCAATTTTATTACATATATTGTTAAATCTATACGGTAACGAACTACTCACACAACTATTTATATATCTACATACGCTTTTCAATTTATTTCCTAACCATGTGAGCTGATTCCTAGTAAGGTGATTCCTAGGGTACGAGACTGGAACGGAATACGACATCAATGAACTCATGGCATCTATGCGGGCATCGATCTCAAGTTGTAAGTTCCCCTGCCGCTGGTTCTTACCGAGCAACCAAGTAAGAGATGTCTCTATCATTTTTTTAGCGCAATCAGGTGACTGGTTGGTTCCTAGGTATTGATAAGCCACTAGCTCCTCAATACTTAGTATCCTCTCGTCAGTTCTGTCGTGTAGAGGCGTCCTCTTGTAGGCGAAGAGGCGAGCCGCTGCGTAATCCTCGTTGATCATAGCCACGTCCTCCCCTGTGTGTTTGGCGAAGAGCACTCCTAGCGCGGTATGAAGCGTGTCAGCACTTCTCCCGCCTCTTCCGAATCTCTGTATTATGCTTTCGGCCAGCGGGGGCACGCCGAGCTGTCCCACCACAGCAACGCCGCTGAGGTTCACGCCGAGTTCCAGGGTAGAGGTTGCAAGCACAACAGCCCACTCACCGGACTGCTCAAGCCTGCGCTCTATATCGTAACGCTCCGTCTTATCAAGATCTGCGTGATGAATAAGGAGATACTTGCGGTCTTTGCGCTGGGCATACACGTCGTCTAGCATGCTTTCTGCGACCTTATATGCGTGCGCATAGCACAGAGGTATGAAGACCGCCTTGCTGTAAGAGTAGAGGCTTTTAGCGGCGTTAAGTGCTTGAACGAGTTCATTGCGTTTTGTGCAGAAGAGCGGGAGGTGGTTATATGTAGCAATATCTCGTGCGCCTTGTGGTGCTGTAAGCCACATCTTCAGCTCTTCGTAGCCGCGCATCCCTGGCGCTTTGGATTGGCGGTAGTTGCCTAAGAGGGGTTTCGTTAGGGTTTTATCCGTCGGCGACATCTCCCGCTTTAACAGGCGGGTGAGCACGTAGTGTTCTATTTCAGCTATTGTCTCCTTGCTGTCGACGAAGATAATAGACGAGAAGTGCCTCAGGTGCGCATTTTGCGATATACGCCTGATATGGCGTGCCCCTGCTGCAAGTGCCAGTGTTATTGCGGCTTCTTGGACAGTACCTGTATAAGACTCTTCTGGCATCGTAAAGAGTACCATCGGTGCAACCAGCTTCCGTTGTGTGGCTTCTATGCTCCCAAGAAGCTCATAGTAGTCTATCGCATCCGGCTGATACGTTAAGCCGCTACCTAGCAACAGTTCTGCTAGCCTTTTAGCGAAATTCCAGGTCTCGTTACGTGCAGGGACTACTCTTTCTAAAGCGCCGATGCTTCTAAGCGTTATGTTTTCAACTTGTTGCTGGGTGAGGACGCTGGAAAGCGGGAGGCCAGAACTTGTGATCGTTGCGCTGGAAAGAATCAAGGCAGGTATCGTGCAATCGCTGGGAGTACCGGTTGTTAGATCCGCTTTGCTTGAGCCGCTTCCGCAAGCCTGCAAGTCGCCGCACCGCAGAGTCAATATTCGGTGAAGAAGCGCGGTTAAAAAGTCGAGCGTTTCGGCATCGAGGACTGTGTGCGCTTCATCTATGATTATTGCGCTGATTTGGCGTGCATCAATTGAGGCTTGTGAGGGTTTTAGCAGAAGTGACGAAAGCTTGTAGGGGTTCGTAATTATAATCTGTTTATCAAAGGCTCCCTCCTCCGTCTCGGTAAACCAGTCCACTACTGTAGTGCTTGCGCCTTCACAGACAGCTTTCTTTCTTCTGTATTTCACCACTCCACTACTGCCACATTTGAGCGACCTAACCTCTCTGCCGTCCACTATGTCCTGCTCACTCCGTGGGCTGTCTCCGTCGAGCACCGCGAGTTTAAGCTCCCCTTTTTGCTTCTGTTTCAGCTTTTCGTTAAGCTCCTCAAGCGTGTAGTAGAGTTGCTGGAGTTGCTGGACTGCTAACTTCTTCGTAGGGTACATAATGAGAATTTTTCCATTGGGCTCTTCAAGTGCCCTGTATAAGGCGTAGATCATGAACACCAACGTCTTGCCGGCCCCCGGTGGTGCGGATATGATAGTGAACGTGTTGCCTCTCTGATTCAGTAGCCTCTTTACAGCCTCGACCTGGAAGTCATTTAGTCCCTGTATCTGTCTTCCATTCTCATCCCGAAGAGAGCCTAGGACGAGCTCAAGGTGGTCGCGATTAATGCTTGTATCTTTTGCTAGCTGCCTCAGGGCCTCATTAATACTTACCTTCGGCGTGAGAATGCGGTCTATTATAATTGGTAAGAAGTAACCCTCTAGAGTCCTCCTTTCCGAGGGCAGGGCGGCAACGTTTCGGAGGAGTTGAGCAACTTTGCCGTGATAAGTCCTGTAGCATCTCAGTCTTTCTTTCAGCGTATCGATCAAGTTGGTAGCGCCGTAGACCTCTCCTGCCAGCGAGAGCAACTCGATGAGCAGGAAGTAGTCAAGCCGCGTGATATCTCTGGCAAAAAGCACGTTATCCCCTATTTTCTGGATCTTATTCAAGGCGGCACGATACCTGTCGCAGTCTTCTTCGATTAGCACGCCATCGCTGTGGAGTTTTTGCAAAGAGCTCTTGTCACTTATGCGCCGCGAGGCGTAGTCGATGTGCAAGTTTGTGAGCGGCAGATCATCCGTGTGAATTGTAGTCTGAGACAGGGCGAAGTAGAAGGGGCCACACCTTATGCAACGAGTTCCATGTCTTGCTAAGCACCACTCCATCAGGAGAAGCTCTTGATACGCCCTTTCTGGGTCGTTGCCTTTGTCAGAGCGCTGTTTTGCAACGCTGAATTCTCTGGCGAGCCTGTGAATCTCCTCTCTGATTGGACACTTTTCGTTGTTGCATCTGAGGCACTCGGGGCCGGGCTTATAGACGTCGCCTTTTGCAGAAGCAACAACAAGGTCTTCTATCGATTTGTCATCCAAGCTCGGCTCTATGATAAAGAGGCTGTCCCCGTTCTTTATGCGCCATCTATATACTAATACCGCACGGACTTTTGCTCCGGTGTCCAGCTTCTTCCGAATTCCATAGGCGTATAAAACCAGTTGCTCATAATCAGCAACATAGGTGCGGGTCCATTGGGTTTCGCAGTACTTTTCCTCATGTATGTCTGCAAAGGGATAGCTCTTTGCTTCAATCACTACATATGTATCTCTGCACCGAAGAACTGCGTCAACATTCCCCCTCATCCCCCCCTCTTCAATCGAGGTGCTTGCCCTCTCGCATCTGTCTAGTCCAAGCCATTTGGGGATTTCTGGAATAACAACTCCTTCTAGAAAATCATCGTGGCGTCGGGCGGCCTCTTGGCGGGCATGCGCTTCGTAGCTATCTCTTATCTCTTCAAATGCTGGACATACCAGCCGGCTGACATGCTTCCTGGCAAGCTCCTTTACCCCGGTCATACGGCTCTTCCTTCAAGCACCGCGATGGCAAGTTTAGGAATGCGATGCCTGTCCCTTATTTTAATGAGCACGCTGTTAAGAAAGAGCACGGCGAGCATCTTCCTAAGACCTTCGTCCTGTATGTTGCTTAGCTCGCGTACCAAGCCCCCCTCCTTGCTTTTTTGAAGGCTGTCGGCATAGAGGATTTCAATGCCTGATTCTAGCTTGTTAATATCTGTACATCTTGTTATATTTAACTGTGAATTAGCCGACACTATAAAGAGCAATTTCCTATCTACTATATTAGCGCATTTTGAGAGAATTTCTAATCTTTTGCACTGATATCCGCTCAGCCTCCCGCCTGAAGTTTCTCCTGCATGCTGGAGCATAATATAATAACGGGCGCCTGACTGGCCTTGGACGATAATGACTCCCGACTCCGGACCTCTCCTTCTCTTCTTCTGCGTTTCGGCATCAGCTTTCAAAGGCCCGCAGATTTTCTCGACGGGATAGTTTTCGGAGACTTCAACAATCGGCAGGCGCCTGATCTGCATGTAATATTTGAGCGCTTCGAGAATTGTATTTACAAGTTCGCTGGAACTTACTTGAATTTCCTCTAGTTCTTTTATTTTCTCAGCAACACGCTTGTATTCCTCTAGCCATCCCCTTCTCTCGACGGCATCGCTAGAGGCGCCTTCAAACGCACTTGCAAGTGCGAGCACAACGCCTCGTCCATTAAGTTCATACGCTGTTATATCTTCCGTAAGCGTAGCCTCATCTGCAGTTTCCAAGATGAAGACATAAGATGCCTCGCTTCTTATAACTGGCGGGCGCGCAAGCAGTGCTACAGCGACTGCATCGAAGAGGCTTGCAGCTCCGTCGGTAAGTTTCTTCGCCGTCTCTGACTTTCCAAAAACCCCGTAGGCATAAAACGCAGTCATTCTGCGGAGCAGATCGATTAAGCTACTTAACGCGCTGAAGCTTCGATACTTGGCCCAGAACGCGTCTAGGCTCACAACTGAGGCCGCTCTTAGCCGTTCAAATGACTTCCCGGATACGTACAGAAGCGTTGCAATGTAGTTTATTAGATTATCCTTTATCTCTTCTGCGGATCTAGAACCAAAAAACATCCATGGCCTATTAAGCAGATCGACAATCTTCCCGATGCTGGCAACAGGATTCTTCTCGCTCTGAGCGGCGATGATGATTTTGTACCCAGAAGGATTTTCTTCTAGCTTTCCAAAGCAGATCCTTAGGTTGTTAAGTAGTGCGTCGTCGTATTCGGCGAAGTCGTCAAGAAGAAGTGCCATCTTTCCGCTCTGCTGTTGTTTTGCGCACTCAATTTGTCTATAATTGGGGGTGACGTAGATAGTGTGATAGCCATTAGCTTCGAGATCATGAGAAGCTAGCGCAAGCAACGTGGTTTTTCCGGATCCGCGCGCGCCGACAATTATTGATAGCGAGGGATAAATCAGCGCGCTTTTCACTTCATCATATACAGGATTACCAGCACCAGCATTGATGGCTTTCTCTGCAAATGACCTTAAATCGCTGAAGTTCTTCCTGCCGCTTGCGATGTCGTATAATTGACCAGAGAATTTCGAGATATCATCTTGCTTTATCTCAGGTGAGAGCTTCATACCAGTATACGTCTGATGTGTTCTAAAATTTTATGGTGATCGTATATATATACGCTGTCGAACTTTGTTCTGCCGTCAAAGGTCGCGTACTTGTGCTCTCTTACAGCTGCAACGTCAAATAAACCTGAGGGCAGAACGTTCAGCAGGATATTTGTTGCGATCACAGCTGAGGCCACAACATCCCTTGGCTCTTCTTTGCCGCAAACCTCCTCGGCTATGCTTGCCGCCACATTCTCCAAGGCGTGAAAGCCGCTGTTGGCCTTTAGGACCCAGAGGAACATGTCTGCTGGAGTCACTACGCACCTCTGAAGCTTCTTGTGGATTATGGCTGAGGCGAGCAACAGAGTTTTGATTTGTCTCGCCTGGAAGCTTTCATTCTCACTGATAATCCTGCCTATGAATCCTTTGAAGAGCGGCGGCTTGCCCGCCATATGCAGAACCTCACCGATGTAGTACGCAGCTCTCCTGAGCATAACATCACGGATAACCTCACGCCAGGGTGTTGGACCTCGGCGTCTCCTTTCTGCCGCAACTATATCCGTTACTGCGATAATGGCGTTGCGCAACTTGTTAATATACTGCCCTCTAAGCTCTGCCGCACGCATGAGAAGCGCCTTATACGTCTCCTCTTCTGTATATTTTTCTTCAGGTTCCTCTCCTACACGTTGAGCAAACCCCTGCTCTATGCTATTAATGAACGAGCTTAGCAACTTGCTCGACCCCTCTGTTGCATCTATGGTATTTAGCATTGCCAAGACGCGCTCCATTACTTCACTTTCAACGATCATATTGAGAAACCAAAGATATACATCAACTGGATACTCTATATTAATCTTATTAAAATTTTCTCTATTAATATTATAGATAGTGCTTTTTATTTTAGTAAATAGCTGGCCCAGGTCTGCTGAGGTATCCCCAGCGCCTCCGTCCTTCCCTGGCAGATAGAGCTCTATATATCTCTGCAGGACGTCTGCTAAAGCAAAGAAAGTCACATTCGCCTTCCAGACCGATTCTGCTTTTCTCACGGCGATTCTCTGCAACTCTCTATGCTTTTCTACAATTTCAATAGTCTTAACATTTGATATATATTCACTATATAGTTTAGAGTCAAGAGAGTAATTCCCTGTTTTTAGATAAACCTGTATAATTAGTTTCAACGTATCTTCGGAAACGAGATGAAGCCAAACCCTAGCAAATGTGAGATCCGTCGCTATGAAGTCATTCTGAGGATAGTCCACCAGTCTCCGTCTTTGTCTTGTTCTCTTCTTCACAGTTGAAGAAGATTTCCGGCTTTAAAAGTCTTTCTCCGGTATAATCCGGGAAAAGAAAGAGAATTTCGGCTTGCGTGCGCCGAAACTGCTCTCTACGTTTATATAGAGTGCATAGCCGTAGTTGCATGGACTGTCGCCCTCCAGCTACTCTGGCGTTTGCGGAAGTCATGGTTGAGTGGTACCGCCTGCACGGCGATAAGGATCTGCCTTGGAGGGCCACCTCTGATCCTTGGGCTGTGCTCGTGGCGGCTCTGCTCCTCCGGAAGACCGCCGTGAGGCAGGTTGTGGGGGTCTACGGGGAGTTTCTGAGGCGGTGGCCTTCTCCGAGGGAGCTGGCCGGCGCGGCCGTCGAGGAGGTGGAGGAGGTGCTGAGGCCTCTCGGCATGGAGAAGGTTAGGGCCCGCCTCTTCAAGCGCCTCGCCGAGGAGCTTCTGTCGAAGTACGGCGGAGAGGTGCCGCTGAGCTTAGACGAGCTGAAGGAGCTTCCCGGCGTGGGGGACTACGCGGCCCGTGAGGTCCTCGTGGCTGTGGCGGGCGCCGCCGAGCCCCTCCTCGACAGAAACGCGGCTAGAGTTCTGGAGAGGGTGTTCGGCGTGAGGTCCCGGCGGCAGAGGCCGCACACAGACCCAGCGCTTTGGGAATTCGCCAAGAGGCTCGTCCCCCCGGAAAGCCCGCGCGAATACAACTTCGGCCTCCTAGACTTCGCGCGGAAGATCTGCACGGCGAGAAGCCCCCGATGCGAAACTTGTCCTCTCGCCAGCTGTTGCAGATATTACGCCGGTCGCGGGGCTCCTTCTGCGCCAAGCGTATTTAAAGCTAATCGAAGTTGATTTAAAGACTAGAAGAGAGGCGTGAGCGTGAGGGCCGTCTCGCTGTTTTCAGGCGCGGGAGGGCTGGACTGGGGCCTCAGGGAGGCGGGCTTCCGTATACTGTTCGCCAACGATGTAAACAGTGCGGCGGCCTCCACCTATGCGGCGAACTTCGAGCTAAAGCTAGAGGTATGCAGGCGCCGAGGCGCCGAGGCGCAGGCCGGCATAGCGCTGGCCTGCGACGTAGAGCACGTAGACTTCTCGCCGCTGGAGGATGCCGGCGTAGACGTAGTTGCAGGCGGCCCTCCCTGCCAAGACTTCTCCATAGTCCGCGGCCCCGACTGGGACCGAAGGGGCATAGAGGTGAAGAGGGGAAGGCTCTATCTGCACTTCGTGAGGGCGCTCAGCACGCTGAAGCCCAGGGCGTTTATCTTCGAGAACGTGCCCGGGCTCGTCACGGCAAACAAGGGGCTGGCCTACAGGGTGATCAGGGAGGATTTCCAGAGAGCGGGCTACGAGCTGGTCTTTTCAGATGTAGTAGACCTTTCCGTGCTTGGTGTTCCCCAGAGGCGTGAGCGCTTGATAATCGTAGGCGTGAGGAGGGATCTGCTCGAGAAGATCGAGGATCTCTGGAGCGCTCGGGCTGTCTTTGAGGGTGCGCTGAAGACTCCGTTCCGGAGCTACCCGCTGACCGCGATGGAGGCGTTGGAGGGACGGCCTCTGCCGGAGCTCCGGGCCGAGTATGAGAAGATCATGCGGAGCTGGGCCGGCGTCTGGGACGAGGTGGGCACTGAGGCCGCACGGAGGTGGAGGCAGGAGGTGTGGGACGGGCTCACCTTCGACGCAGTTAGGGACTACTGTCTCGCGAACAAGATAGGGCATTGCGGCGGGGAGGAGCTTGAGCTGGCGCTTAATGCGCACAGAGAAGTGCTCAGGGAGCTGGGCTACTTGGGCGTCCGCGCCTCGGAGCTCAGGCTCCCCGACGGCACGACAGACCTTCCGGCGGACAGCCCAGACGTGCTGGAGAGGCTGAGGAGGATTCCGCCCGGCGAAAACCACGAATTTGTGAGAGGCACTAAGTGGGAGGTTGAGGGGCGCGGCATAAGCCTTGTGTACAGGAGGCTCCACCCCCTCAAGCCCTCCTACACCATAGTCGCCTACGGCGGCGGCGGCACCCACGGCTACCACTACGAAAGGTCGCGGGGTACTCTCACCCTCCGGGAACGCGCCAGGTTGCAGACCTTCCCCGACCGCTTCCTCTTCAAAGGCTCCAAGACAGAGATAAGGGCGCAGATAGGCGAGGCAGTCCCCCCGCTGGCGGCCAAGAGGCTGGGCGAAGCGCTGAGAGCCGTGCTGGAAGCCTTAACGCAGGCCTAGAGCAGTTGCAGGAGCGTACTCCACTCACCATCTCTGCGCTTCAGCCTGCCGGAGTTTGCCAAGAAGTGCCAAGCCCTAGTGAAGTCGCGTATGCCGGCGAACTCCACCTTCTTACCCTCCACATCTCTGCCCTTTCTTTTTAATATGTCTACAAGTTGCTCACGGCACTCCTGCCGGCCCGGATGCCAGAACCCTAGGAATGAATTCACTTCAGCCCTCTTCTTCTTGACTTCACAGTCTGCGTCATGTATGACGCACTGAGTGGACTGCGGAAGCGCACCCAACATGTCGGGGAAGTCCGCTGTGTGGTCGCCTCTCTTGACGGGGAGGAAGCCAGCCACGTAGGCGGGCACAGGTCTGAACTCTGGCAGGCTTTCCCAGACTTGCTCTAAGAATTTTTCGTCCGCTACGCCGTGCTCAACCGCCCTACTGAACAGCTTATCTCTTATCACGCTTATTGCCTTCAGAAAGGCTATGAAGTGCTCTCTCGTGACGCCGACTCTCACGAGCACGTAGACGTCGCTGTGCATTATCTGGGCGCCGGGCACGTCGAGCCAGATGCCGCCCAGCTTTGTGGTCTTTATACTTATATTCAGCCTTGGCTCCCTCCCGTCTACGCTTTTGATGTCGCGCGGCAGATACTCCTCTAAGGGCCCGACGCTGTAATCGAGCTCTACCCTTTTGCGATGCCTCTCTCTTAGCCACTTGACAAAAGCAATCTCGCCTAGGAAGCCCCGTATTGCGTCGGTCCACAGCTGGCCCAAGTCTCTCTGCCGCGCGGTGCCGTAGTCAGTTGCGGCGAGCCTAGGCGCTAGACCCAGCGCGTAGACCGCCGCAGAAAGATAGTCCTTTTGTTCTAGAACAACTTTGGCTGATTTGAGCCATTCGAGCCAATTCTGCAGACAGCTGAGCCAGTTCTGACTCTGCTGAGGACCGCATAGGGCATCTACATCAAGACCCCTGACCGCGCCCTCGCATACCTCGTCCTCAAATCCTGAGAACGCGCTTAACTCAGAAGAACTTTCCAGCTCTGTCCGGAGGAACCTAACGCAATCTGAGACTCTGCCCATACTTCTACTTCGTGAAGCGTAAGTATATTAAAGTATAAGACGAACCGCGAGGACAAACGTTTTGATCTCAAAATGCTCCATAGGGAGAATGTGCAGTGCCCCTACTCTAAGGGAGCCGGCTCTGCCACCTATCTTTATTTTTCGTTATTTGACGGCCGTAAGGGGGCGCCTGAGCTATAGCCCTCTGTGCTTCGTCTGGGGCGGCAAGGTCTTGAAGGTCACGGCGTGCGTCCTGTAGATAAAGCTCTTGGCCACGGCGACCCCGCTCTGGGCGTAGGCCAGCTCCCCGGCGTATTCGGACATGTCCACGCGCTCAAGCACCTTGGGCTCGCTCCTCATGGCGATCTTGGTGTTGGTGAGCTGGATCACCAAGTCGTTGAGGTCGGCGGGGCTGTGGGTGGCGAAGACCACGCCCATCCTCCTCACCCTCCCCAGCCTGGTGAGCTTGTTTATCATGGCCTCCACCACCTCCTTGTTGAAATCCTCCCGGGCGCCCTCCTGCGGGAAGTAGTAATGGGCCTCGTCGATAAAGATGAACGTGGGCGAAGGCGCGGCGCCCCTCGCCAGCTCCTCATCCCGCGCCTCGAACACCCTAGAGAGCACTCTGTACACCACCGCCGACGCCACCGACGGCGCCTCCCTAAACCCGCGGAGGTCGACAACTACGAGGCCCCCCAGCTCCATGTAGTCAGGCTCGCCGAACGTGGCGAAGACCCTCCGGCCGGTGGGCTCGGCGACGGCGTAGGAGACGTCGAAGAGGCCGGTCTCGTAGATCATGTTCATGCCCCTCACGAAGTTATCCACCTGGCTCTGGTGGAGCCTAAGGTCCTTCCACACGCTGTCCTTATCTGCATCTTTAGCAACCTCAGACTCCAGCCTCTTCATTACTGTGTCTATATCCCGCAGGTCTTTCCCCGCCAACTTCTCCAACAACCTGCGGAACAGCATAGACACCCGCTCGCTGAAGAAGGGGAAGAACCGCGGGATCTCCGGGTATACCTCTCTAAACCTCATGGCCCATGGCAGAAGCCGAAGCGTAAAGACCCGGCCCCCGGCATCGACCTTGGCCACCACCTCCACAAGCCGTTTGTCCTCCGTCTTAGTCTCTGCGTTTAGGACCTTGGCGCCTGGATACGTCTCCTCTACGAAGAGCTCAGCCAAGGCGCGGCCCACGAGCTCCGCCGCCTCTCTCTCATCTATCACGTCCAGGAGGGTGTCCTCTGCGCCGAGGTTCCTGGCGGCGATGCGCTGGATGTCTTCTCTATGTCTGTCTATGAGGTGCCGCGTCACCGGCATCAACACGGTTATTTCGTCGAGCGGCTGGTAGACGCCGGGCGCCTCCGGCGGGAGGGTCGTGAGGAGGTAGTCGCCCTGCAGGTCGAGCGCGAGGACCGTGGCGTTTCTCACAGCGTCGATGGTCGACAGCGCCATGTTCTTCAGGAGGACGGTCTTCCCGGCGCCGGTGGTGCCCACCACCAGGACGTGTTGATACATCGCCCTCTCCGGCAGACGTACCTCCACGGGGAGCTCGAAGCCCCCCGCATACAGCTTGCCTAGGAGTATCCCCTCCTTGGGGAGTCCCAGCATCTTGGCTATGAGCTCCGGCGACGGCCTAAACACGATGCTGAGGGGGTCGACCGGCGTGTAGACGGGAGTCGGCTCGCATTTATCCAAGGCGTCCATGGGGCACTCGGTCAAGGGCTCCAGCACTATCTGGGCGGGGGTCTTCAGCCCCTCGGGGTCCTCCACCGGGGCGTAGAGAGTCTGGATGTGGGCTATGTGGGCCACATGCCGCCTCCTCACCTCCACCACCCTCCCCAACATGACGGACCCCAGGATGGTGGCCACCCCCAGGTACTCGCCGATCCTTGCCCCCGCCCGGAGGTACGTCTCGAAATCCACGTCGATGACAACCCTCCGCTCGTCGGCCCCCACGGAGGCCACCTCGCCGGGCGACACCCTGCCCAGCACCTCGCCCAGGCCCTTTTCCTCCACCTTCTGCCTAAGGGCGTCCACCCGCGGCTTGAGCTCAAGCGACATGTTCCCTCAACGCGTTGAGGAACTCCAGCTCCGAGTCGTAGGTGAGGGGGATGTCCCGGCTCTTCACCGCCTCCCTCAGGGCGATCAAGAGGTTGGCCGTGAGCCTCCTCGCGTGGGCGTCCACCACGTCGATGACGTAGGGGATCCACCTGCTCGTGGCGGTCCAGGCGAGCCAAGCCGCGACCTCCTCCGCCTCGCCTCCCAGCCGCCTGAAGTCGTCGTGGAGCATCTCCACCCTGAAGACCGAGCCGTGGACGGACGCGTACCAAAACACCTTGTCCGGAAAGGCGTAGTACCTGAGGTCTCCCCCAGCGTAGCTGAGGTGGAAGGGCCCCATTAGGTATATGCCGGATTTAGGCGCAGCGTTGGAGGCCACATAGGCGTCGTTGCAGTAGCGGCGGTCGACTTCGACGGAAAGCGCGTCGAGGACCTCCTGAGCGCAGAGCTTCTGCGACTTGTCCACGCGCTTCACCACGCCCACCGCGGCGAAGCCCGCCCTCCTCAGCCCCTCCACGGCGGCCATGCGGACATTCAGGAGACGCGTCTTGGCCCAGTGGTCGAAATATATCGGCCCGTCCACCACGGCCAAGCCGCCCCCGCCCCGCTCCGCCACGCGGAGGAGGGCCTCGCTCTCCATGGAGACCCTGACCTCGTCGAAGATATCCTCGTCCGTGCAGTCGCAGCTCTCGTCCAGATACGCCCCGTCGCTCCTCTTGACGATCAGAAAGTCCAGCCTCCCGTCGCGCTCCACCTGCGTCAACACCTCCCGCGGCGCCCTAAGCGCGAGGAACCTCCGGCCCAGCCCGCCCGGGATGAAGTCCACGGCCTTCTCGCCGAGGCCGTACACGGCGACGCCGACCACGTAGGCCGAGAAGTGGGGCCCCGCCAGCTTCCGCGTGGAGCCGTCCACGGCGACCGGGGCAAAACGCCAGGCGCCGCCCTCCACCCTCCTCACCGGCGCGCCCTCCAGGGGCTTGACCGCGTAGGGCCGGGAGTCCTCCGCCTCGCGGAGGGGCAGAGGCTTGAGGGCCCTCTTGGCCGAGGCCAGATAGTCGGCGAGAACCCTAAACCCGTTGACGGCCACGACATACGCTCCGCAGCTATTTATATCTCTAGTATGATACAAAAAGGGCAAAAAACTGCGTATATACTCAACTACGTGAAGATCCGCCTCCTCAGACGGGAGGAGCAACGCGGCCACTACCTGCTCCCGTTCAGGCCGGACAACCCGGCCAGACCCGCCAAGGTGGCCGTCAAGAGAGGCGGCCAGCTCTACATAGGCGAGGCTTGGGTGGATTACGTAGACGGCCAGTGGGCTGTGGAGCTGCCCTACACGGACGAAGAGGTGGAGCTGATATACCTAGAGTAGCGGCTCTATCTATCGGCCCTCGCCAGCTCGGTTCCGCCGTCTATATCAATGCTAACATAACTGTCAAGCTATAGCAAGGGCAACTGCAATATGTAGTCGCAATTCGCCTAAGAGCCGGACCGTCTTCTAGCGTTGTACTTGTACTCTATGCCGCGGACCGTCTCCAGCGCCCATTCCTTTTGGAATTGGGCGAAGGGCTGGCAGGTCAGCTCCACGCACTTATCGCCGTCTGTGTAGGCGATGCAGACCATATACCGGTCTGGGAACCGCGAGGCGTCTACTTCGTCGGCTGTGAGGGATATAGCGGCGTGTTAGCCTCCTCGGCGCCCTCTGCCGCCTCTTTCCATTTCTTCACCAGCATCGACGCGACGTCGGTGAGCCGGACGAGGCGGCGGCCCGCGACGTCAAGCGTGTAGAACTCTACATCGTGATGCTTCCTCAGCTCTCTCCGGGTCCTCAGTAGCAGTGGCAAGTAGATAACGGCCTGTGGGTTGGGCACCACGATCCACATCCTCCGCCCCCCGGCCCTCTCCACGGTCTCCACAAGCTTGTGCACCACCGTGCCTGTGCCGTAGAGGGTCTCCACCTCGACCACAAGCCCCTGGAGGCCGCCGCACGTTACAGCTACGTCGAACACGGCGGCGCCCTCTCCCTTTTCGGTCTCGACGCAGTTGAGGCCCACCATCTCCGCCAGGTGGCGCACCGCGAAGGCCTTCGCCAGGTAGTGGAGCTCGGATTCCCGCTCGCCCGCGCTCGGCCTCGTCCTGTAGAGCACCTCGAAGCCCACCTCCCTCAGCCTGCGCCAGTACTCGTCCTCCAGCCACACCACAAGCTCGTCGAAGTCGCGGAACCCGAGGCGTCCATAGTCGAGGACGGGGTCGGAGACCCGCCCCCACATGGCGTTTGCCAGCAGGACGTAAAGCGGCG
>Ga0081473_138978_pt1 | contig 16606 bp, 17 predicted proteins | sample CisSprmetagenome_FD_70977 | JGI IMG/M metagenome (GOLD analysis project Ga0081473, IMG submission 70977) | Hypoxic/sulfidic aquatic microbial communities from Cistern Spring, Yellowstone National Park, USA v2 (version 2) | ecosystem: Environmental > Aquatic > Thermal springs > Hot (42-90C) >...
TCAACGAATTAGCCATAGCCAATAGAAACCCCACACCACCAACCCTTCTAAAATACATCACCCACTAACGATGATTTCCCAGCCTTAATAAGCAGTATTCCCCAATCTAGAATAGAAAATCTAATGAAACACTGATATAATGGAACCGAAGAGTTATTTGTATTCATTAAAAAGATTATATATATTTATATTGATTTTTAACTCGTTCAATATTCTTTCAATTATTAGCCTTAATAAATCCCCTTTCCAAGCATCCTTTTTAATTTCATTATAAATGTGTAGGATTTCATCATCTTCTAAGTTTATGTTAAACTTGTATTTAAAATACATCTTAACAATTTTTACTATATAATTATCTGGAGATATGTCATTTATCTCTGTTGTCGAATTCAAATAGTTTAACAATTTTACATTCAAATAATTACTGCTTAAATTCTGTTTCCCTTCTACATAAAATTTTACTGATGCTGGCATTACACTGCCATTGTTTCCTAGATATAATAATAAAATGTGATAGTCATCATGATATTTTCTGTATAAAATTTTTTAATTTCTTTAGTATTTAAGAATTGGTTCATCTTTATTTCATCTTGTATAGAACTAATTTTGATTTGTTTATCTACACCTAATGGATAAAGATCTATTATTAAATTATCAGCACCTAGGCATTCTTTATTCGATACCCTTAAACTTAGAGAATTGCTATTCAAGTCAATAATACCTTCAGCTTTAGAACAATATTCGCTGGCTAACTCTATTTTCGCCAGAAAATTATTCTTCGGCACATCCCCTCCTACAGCATATACTATATCACCATTTACTTCAGGTGTAGAATATGGCGCATAACCAATTAATAAGCTATCTTCGATATCTAAGGATTTTAGATTGATCTTCAATAAATAAGGTCTACTATATACAATTACACTATTTGTATCAACGAATACTGGCTTACCTGTTGGTTTACCCGGTAAAGGCAGTACATTTTTAACGGCTTTACTACTCAAGTCAATAATATACAATTTTCCACTATTGGCGGCTAATATTAAATGGTCGTTATTTGGATCAAAAATAGGTGGAGTAATATGCAGGTTCTTTTCTCCATCGAGCTGTACTATGTTATTTATCTTATTTTCATAAACATCAAATAAAAATATATTGTCTCCACAAGTTATTATATATCCCAATTTAGTGAGTGTAATTTCAACATTATTATATGCCACCAGTGGGGCGCTACATAGTTTAAAATAATGTTCTTTGTTGTTTTTTAAGTCAAGCATAAGAAGAAGATACGTACTACCGTGCACATCATATGCATATGATAGTAGAACATTATCTACGTATTTACATCTGGATAATAATAATATTCCTTTAAGTTTTATCCTATTTTTTAATTTAAATTTTGAATTTTCACTAATTTCTATTATATTAATATACGGTCCTAAGGGGGCAATTAGTGTCTGATCATCTAACAAACATGGTGTAGCTTTGTTTCTCCATGAGGTTTCTTCCTCAGATAATTGAAATGTATCTAATACGATTCCACTATTTTTATCTACTAAGGATATTTTGTTAAATGAATGAGGAATAATTAGTTTTTCTTTAGCTTCAATTAAATCATTATACATCCCACCAGTTGCCTGGAATTCTAACTTCCAAATTAAAGCAAGATTATCTTTCGAAAAAGCGTACACAGGTTCCTTGTAATTGAATCTATCATGTGTTATTAAAAAAATTTTATCTTTATACCATGAATCCAAATGAGGGATCCCTCCTAATGCATGCAATTTGAAGACACTCCTTATGATCATCTTAATCCCTAACTTATCACGAGATCTATCGTTTAATCAATTATGGCATAAGTCAACTCATTCATGTTTATTTTTAAGGTTTGTTTATTGAAGATATCGTAAACTATAAAACCTTGGTCATCGTAACCTATAACTATATATGGTTCTCCATTTCTATCAAGAGCCCCTATATGACTCTCACTAAATTCTCTAGGTATATTTCTCGGATATAGCCTTATAATTACGAACTTATCGCTAGCAATTAACCTTTTTAAACTCTCATAGAATCTCTCTGATACTGGGTCGTAATGTATAACTACATCGAAATCTTCTATTTCCTTTACTTCCTTCTTTAGCTCAGATATTATCGGTAGTAGTTCGGCCGTTAAGTTATTTTAATTCCGGGGGTTTTTATTCCTTTCTCTACAAAAGCTATGTTGTGGATTAAGCACAAAACGGAAACACTAATTGCACACGTAATATTAGTAAGGAACAAACACACAACACAATAACACGCACTAAGACAAACCATGGAGAAACTACTGAAGGTGGTATTAACGTGAGGATTACAAGAGGCATAATCACCGTAAAACTAAGCATCATTGCGAGAAGGCCTGCGTGGGTTTGAATACCCACACCACTGAAAATCCTGGTGCTATACATTCCTAGTAATCTACCAACCACATGTTAGTAGGATGCCATTTACGCACAATCCATTAACAGCAAAGCCACCAAGGATTAAGACGCTTAACCCAACTCGGGCACCCCCGCAGGCTTCATTGTATATCGCAGGCTTTTAACTTTTTTGCCTCGGTTTCCAAGTCACCGATATCTATTCGATACATGAGAAGGATTTTTAAGCTGGTTTTCCTATGCTGTTTTTCGATGGATCCGATATCACTATCTATAATAGTGTTGGCTCACTGGTTACTGAATCAACCTGTGGCGCCAGGTGAGGATTCGTACCTAGTGTTTACTGTGTTCAATCCAACGCAAACCTATCTGTTCAACGTAACCATCTACATAAATACATCCCTCATAAAGCCCATCTACTACGTGAACTCATCAATGAATTATTGCCAAATACCCGTGGTACCGCCCGAGGGTAATAGCTCATGCATAGTCTACGTACAGGTCGACCCAAGCGTATCCATGGGTATCTACCAGGTACCCATAACGGTGAACTACACCGAGGTTAACATAACAACAAGCGTTAAGCCCCTCATTGTTTATCAGACGGTTTCCATACCCGTCACCACGTTGGTGACGACAACACTGTACAACGGTGAACCTGTGATAACAGGTGTAAAGACTGTCCCCGTGACGATACAGATACCCGAGGTAATGGGCTCCATACCCTCAATATCGACATCCAAGAGCTCGGAGAGCGTTAATACGAATGTTTCCATCCCGGTGCTTGGTTACGTGGGCTTTGAGGCCACGGCAATCATTGGGACTCCCGACAATGTTATCCAGGCTTTACCTGGGTCCTACGTGCCATTGACCGTGTACCTCACGAATTATGGGAACACTCCAGTGCTCAACGTCACCGTGACGTTAATGTCTCTGCCACCTCAGCTGGTGCCGGTGAACGTCACACAGCATATACCAGCCCTGCCTCCTGGACAGCCTGTGCCCGTGACCTTCTACGTCTACGTGCCTAGGTATGTTCCGCAGGGTAATTACACGGTTGAGTTGAGGGTTGACTATTTCACGGGTGTTGACGACGTGATAAACGCAACGTTGATAGTACCGCAGGAGCCCATAGTGTATATACAATCAATAGCCACAAACCCGCCCGAGGTCTTTCAGAGCTACCCAATGTCCCAGTTAATACTTAGTATAGTCAATATTGGGTCTGGGATGGCTTACAATGCTAAGTTGTTCATAAATGGCTCAGGCATAACGCCGTTGGTTAGCAACCCATTGATACTTGGTGCGATACCTCCTGGACAGCCCGTGCAACTAACGGTACCAATTAGCCTACCTGATTTGCCGGGTAATTACACGGTGAATGTCACGATAGTGTACGACGGAGGTGAGTCAATGAGGAGTTACCTACTCGATATTAGGCCCAAGGCTAACCTGGCGGTGGTGAGTGTTAATTACCCACAACCACCGAACCCAAGCCTATCAAACCTAGGTGCCCTGCTAAGTACCATAACCTCACCAACACTCTCCCCTGGCGCTTCCAAGGTTCCAATAACAATAACGATAATCAATGAGGGACCCGTGGAGGCTAAGAATGTGATGGTTACAATATCGACAGGCCAGGTAATCCAACCACACGTATCCTCGAGCAACCCACTCTCGGCTCTGACGGCATCCCAGGCATTCATAGGTGACCTAAGGCCTGGGCAGGAGATAAACGTCACATTCCTGGTCGATGTTGACTCAAGTGCAAGACCCGGTAGTTACCCACTGGTACTAACCTTTGTGTGGAATCAAACTGGTTCTCTATATCCATTAACGGAGTCTGTGACCACCTACGTCACGGTAAAGCCGGCACCCAACGTACTGCTCTGGATAGTGTTTTTGCTAATAATAATCGTTATAATAATAGGTGTGATAGCCGCAGTCAGAAGACGTAGGGGGTATGGCGTTAATAATAACCGTGGATTGATGAGCAGCGCTAATAATCAACCACCAGGTAGTTACCAAGGTAGATTAGTTTCCCTCGAGTTGCTGTGCGGTGGTGATGACAAGTGCGTGGAGGTGGAGTTAATCTAGGCTATGGTGAGTACGACATTAGGTATGCATGGAGGGCTACCGCCATACTCGTTACCCTAACCCTAGTCGTGATGTATACCGAAGGTATGCTAGTTCCATCGTTGCCAACAATTCAAAAGGACATGAGTATATCAACCGCAGATGCATCCTGGATATTATCAATATACATCCTGATGGGCACCCTATCCTCCGCAATAATGGGTAAGTTAGGCGATATGTATGGTAAGAAGAGAATGCTCTTCATAACAATAATCATATACACCATAGGGGCCTTCATAACAGGCTTCTCGACGAGTTACGACATGCTACTGGTGGGTAGGGCATTGCAGGGTGTTGGTATGGCGATGCTGCCCCTAGCCTTCGCCCTGGTTAGGGAGGAGTTTCCACCACACATGATACCGCAGGTACAGGGTTTAATAAGTGCAATGTTTGGTGTTGGCATGGCTGTATCACTACCACTTGGTGCATACGTGTCCCAAACCCTCGGTTGGCAAGCTACATACCACACGGTTTACCCCTTCATAATACTTGAGGACTTGCTCGTTTACCTTTACATTAGGGAGAGTAGGGTTAGGAATCCACAACCAATTGACTGGGTTGGCCTCTTCCTATTATCGACGTCCCTAGCAAGCGGCTTGGTTGCGGTCACAGATGCGCCAACCTATGGTTGGACTGACCCACTAGTAGTGTCATTATTAGTATTATTCGTGCTAGGTTTCGGGGTATTTATTTTATACGAGAGTACGGTGTACAACCCAATCGTACCAATAAGCCTATTGAGCAATAGGAATGTCTTAGCATCAAACCTGGGCGTAACCCTAGCGGGCTTTGCACTATTCCTAATGGCTCAAGCACTCACATACCTATTGGAGTCGCCAAAACCCCTGGGTTATGACTTGTCAATACTCGATGCGGGCATAATGATGGTGCCCATGGCTCTCGTGCAGATGATTGTGGCACCCATAGCTGGTAGGGTTATAACGAATGTTGGTGCTAAGAATATAGCCGTTGTTGGTTCTGCGATAGCTATAATAGGGTTGATACTCCTAACCTACACCTCATTCTACGGCTTATCTTACGTCATAGCCTCCATGTCTGTGTTGGCGGCTGGGGTTAGTATGGTCAATGTCTCGGTAATAAACATCCTAGTGTTCTCCGTGGGTAGGAAAAACATGGGCCTTGGCACGGGTCTAAACACTGTATTCAGGAACATAGGTAGTGCCTGGGGTCCTGCAGTGGCTGGTTCAGTAATGAGTATGTACCAAGCATCGGTTCTAATATCACTCAAGCCGATACTATGGATAACACTCCCCGCAAAATACTCATACCAACTAATGTTCCTAATAACGAGCGCGTTATACGCCGTAGCCATACTCGTAATATTACTGCTCGCCCAGGAAATATTCGTGAAGGGTGAGATTAGGGCCATGGAGGTCTAGGTACCGTCTCTCCGGAGATGGCGGTTGAACCGCCATCTCCTTCTCGACGGTCTCCCCGAGCCCCCTCACCGCAGCGGCTCCCCAACGGTCGCCCGCGGTTCCCAGCCTCTGCGGGTCTCGGAAACCCAGGGGTACAATTAATGTTTCTAGCGATGGGTTTTATAAGCCTGTCGTCTCACTACCAACGGCAATAAGCGTTACGAATAATCGTGAAAACTGAAACTGCCCCAACCAATGAAGTAGTCCCAACCCTTATACCTAAGTGTTGAACCTCCGTAATATACACCAGAGCCCTCCTCAACCTTAGCAAAAACCTCAAAGCCAAGTCTTCTAAAATCCTCTTCACAATCACTACTTATGGAGAATATGGGTAGGAACTCCTCGCCGCCATTAAATACAACCTCCTCAATGGTTATGCCAGGTATTGACTTAATTTCCTCAGCAAAGTCATTGCTTATGGGTAGCTTGTTGACTATTACCTTAACATTACCATCCGTGGATAAGGTCCAGAGAACCTTGCCAAGCCCATCGCTTGAATCCATGCTTGCCGATATGCAATCCCCATACCTCAGCAATTCGCTCAACATATTAATAGGAGGCTCTGGTCTCCTCAGCATATTGATACCTCTCTTAACGGCATCTAGGTTTAACCAATCATTGAGCCTACCATCATAGTAAAGCTTGAAGACCAACCCAGTATATCCAAACTGTGGAATAGTAACCAAGAAATCACCGATCCTGGGCCTCCTACCTATTGTGCCAATCATTGGTACGCCAACGGCGGCCACATCTATTACGTCATCAAGGCCCTCGTTTAAATCGCCACCGAGGTATCTCACACCGAAATGCCTAGCCCCATCATCTAAACCCCTAATAAGCTCCCTAAAGTCATCAATCCTAGTATTGCCTCTCAGGGTTATGGAAACCATGGTGTACAATGGCTTACTCAACTTTACGAAAAAGTCACTAACTACTGATGCCATAACCTTCCAACCCATATCGTAAAACGTCATGAATGGCATCCTCGATGTTGATAGTGACAGTCCATCAATCTTCACGGCAAGCCTGTACCCATTAATTTCTATGTACTCCAGGTCATTATCCTCATAATAACCTATGATGTCCCTAATGATGTTTATAAGCCCAGTCTCCCCAATCCCCTTAATTACTACGTTATTTCCAGCATCTCGACGTTTCATGAACCTACCCAGTACCTTGTTGTAGTATGTTATTTAAGGAGTTTTACTACTCAATAACCTCCTCAATGAATTTGAGGACGTCCTCGGGCCCACCGCTCTGTTTTATTAAATCCCATAGTCTGGAGTCCCTACATAACCTATACCTAACGATGCTCCTGCTACTATCCATCTGTAGGTAACCCTCATCATTGAGCTGCTTTAGGATGTGCTTAACGAGGGTTAAGACCACGGGTATAGCCTCATTGAATTCTGCATACTCAAGAACCTTCTTTGGCGTAAAGCTCACGCAGGTGCCCCTGGCATACTTAACGGCAACCCACAAACCCCTGGCGACCAACTCCTCAATTTTCTTGAAGTCGGCATATATGTTCGTTATTTGGGTCATTAAGTATACGTGGACTGCTGGCTTTAAAGGGCTCATGGTTAAGTACGTATACGTATTAGTCCTGTATTTCCAGGCATATTTATTACATATTTACGCCTGTAGTTACGGTAATCCGTGAATAAATGATAAATTGCGTAGTGCTTATAAATTCATAATGATTAAGTGGGGATTGAATATTAATAGCATCGTTATCAGGGCTATCATGGTTATTATGACCGAAACCAATAAATTCACATCCTCATTCTCAAGGTCGTAACTACCCATAACCCTAATAGCCCTCTCGCCGCACACATGAATGCGCCTATCAGTCATGACACCGCACTTAGGGCATTTGTATTTGGGCTGAAGCACGGCACCGAGGGCGCTATCCATAACCTCACCTAAATAACCAAGCAGTAATACAATAACCACGAACCAGAGATTAACAAGGTTAACGTGATAAATAAAACTAGTTAAGTACTGTGCGCCCAGGTATATAAGGGCTATGATCGATGAGCCGAGCAGTGAACTAACCTCACCCATTAACGTAACCCCACCAGATACGCCAGGGTCAACCTTGACCCACGGTTTTATCAGTAAGCGGGGCTTAGATTTACTTAAAACACCGAGTTCCGAGGCCCACGTATCGGCGTTCGAATACGCCATGCCCACAACCGATGCCGTTAGCAATAGCTGGTAAAGCGATGTATCGTTTGTGAGGTACGCCGTGCCCGCTAATAGTGCCAGTGTACCTGGTACTAAACCCACGGCGAGCACCTGCTTCCAATTCCTGCCCCTAATATCCTCCGCGGTACCGAGCTCCTCCTTCCTCTCCTTACCAACCCTAGTAACGAAACTGGAACTACCCAGGAAGGTGGCGAAGGGTATGATTGCCGAGGGACCGCCAATAAGGATCATAAAACCCACGAGTGCTGATGGTACTAGGGCATCCCTGGTAATTACTCTAGCCCTTAATGCGGCGTATGCCAATAACGCTGATAATACTAGTGATACTATAACGATTGTTGCGTATAAACTTACTTCATTATTAATAATTATTAATTCATGCATCAGTTAGTGGCATAGTTGGATTTTTTAAGTATTATTTCGAGACTAAATAGGGTAGGGAATGCGTTAAAAGTTGGTGATGTATTAGGTTTTTAGTGATGATACAGAGTTACGCAGAACCTGTGACGACAACTTGCCCGGCTGATCTTGTTAAATGTGGAAATCCGCTAATAATAAGGAAAAGGTATTTATATTAAGAAAAAGCTGAGGCAACGATGGGTCGTAGGAGGAAAAGCCGTAAGAAGTTACTACTTAAGCCAAAGAAGACATTACCCAAGGTATTCACATGCCCACACTGCGGTGCACCTCTAGTTAACGTTAAGATTGATAAGAAGGAGGGGAAGGTCTTGGTTAATTGCGGTAATTGCGGTCTTGAGGCTGAATTCAATTACATACCTGGGTTATTACCTGTTGATTACTTCAATAAATTCGTCGATCTCTATTACCAAGGAAGCATTAAGCCAAAGAAGGAGGTAACAATATCCTTAACGCAACTAACGCCGCAAACCAACAACCCATTGATTAATGAAGGCGAAACAGAGACTAACGAAGGTTTAGGTGAGGAGGGTAGTTTGGGTGAGGGTGAGGGGGGTGGGGAGGTTTATGGCGAGGAAGGCGAGTACACGGAGGATGTCGGCTATATCGAGGAGTGATATTTAAAATAATCATACCCCTTTAAATCAACCAATGGGGGTTAAGGAGCACTTGCTGGGTAGAATCTCTGAGGTAGGTACAATACACATGACCTTACTCGATCCAGACAAGGTTAGCGCCAGGGAATTTAGGGAGTTGGCACTTATGGTTCAGGAATACGGAACCGACGCATTGATGGTTGGTGGTTCCCTAGGCATATCGGAGAGCCAATTAGATGAGTACCTAAGCATGGTTAAGGGTTCACTAAAAATACCAGTAATTCTATTCCCAGGTAGTGTAGCTAACCTAAGCAAGCACGCCGATGCAGTGTTCTTCTTAAGTGTATTAAATAGTGCGGATCCATACTTCATAGTTGGAGCTCAAATACAAGCCTCCGTACTACTAATAAAGAGGTTCAGGAACCTGGAACCAATATCGTTAGCATACATAATCATTGGTGACGGTGGTGCCGTCGGTTACGTAAGCCATGCCAGGCCCATACCATACGACAGGGATGACATAGCGCTAGCCTACGCCTATGCAGCCCAATTAATGGGTTTCGATATGATCTACCTAGAAGCCGGCAGCGGTGCGCGTGAACCCGTTAGGCCGAGGATGGTTTCTCGGGTTAAGTCTCTCGTTAATAAACCCCTCATTGTTGGCGGTGGCATTAGGGACCCCCAAAAAGCCTTTGAATTAGCGTTGTCTGGTGCCGATGCTGTGGTCACCGGAACGATAGTTGAGGAGAATCCCGAACTTCTCAAAGACATAATAAGATCCGTCCACGAGGGTGGGTTAGCAAGAAAAAACTCAGGGAGGAGAGGCTAGGAATTTCAGTAATATCACCACTATAGAAATCGCTATTCCAAGGAATATCACGGTTTGTGGGCTTAGCTTTATGCGTTCTATCTCCTTAGCCTCATTGAACTTCACAAGCCCTGCTGCGATGAACGGCGATATACCTGACGTACGTCTACGTCTAGGCATCGTAATTTGATTCTGAGACTGTTTTTAAATCTATCTAATTTGATTCTCCTTATCCCAAGTAGCCCCGTGGGTGTGGGTTTGTGGGGCCGCTCGGGCGAGGACCTCCAGGCCGCGGCTCCTCTTGATGTCATCCTTCCCTTGTTCGTACTCTGTTGGTTTGTAGAGCTCCATGAGCTCCTCACGGCTTATCCTCCCGTCATAATACGCTAAAATCAACTCGGCCCTCAATCTCCTGAGCGGATGATGTACGTATTTCACTATACGCCTAAGCAGCCTAACGGCATTTCTACCATAAAACATTAAGACATCGGCTGTTTCAAGTTGGTTAATAGTTCCGATGATGCCGAACCTCTTAGCAATAGTATCCCTCAACACATCGAGTACCATCCTCTTTGGACAATCCTTACAAGCCGTAATCAGCACAGTAACGTATTCGATATGCTTATAGCCTGCATCGCTATAATTGCCATACAGTACTGCCCCATCGCCATCTACTTCGCCGGCTATGTACTCCGCAAGCTCCTCATCGCTAAAGCCGTTGAGTACCCTCTCGAGCTCATTGGTACTGAGCTCAATGGGCCATGGCCACTCGTTAACGCCTAGGTATACGTAGTATGTCAAAGCGATTGGTTTTTGTACGTATTTCATGCCCGGTGCTCCCCTTTTCCGCTTAATTTTTAGGCTCAGTGTCTTTATCGTGCCTAGTAATGTTAGGAAGAATATGGCACTAATGGCATTCGTCGTCTTTAACTCCAACTGATTTTATCATCAAGTTTCTCTATTGCCATGTCACTAACCCTTAACCCAAACCAGTAGGGCCTCCTCAAGTCACGCAGTGACTCCAAGCCCTCAAGCCAAGCACACGGCTCTATCCCGTGCCTTCTAAACTCATCAACATCGACACTGACGAACCGCCACAACTCCTCGCACATCTTGACCTTGCTCCAACCCATTCTCCTTAGTATGTCCTCGGCGTTCTTGACAACTTCATACCTCGTTGTCCTGTTCTCCCAGCTAATTCTATACCTAATAAGAAGATATTCATTTAAATATCGCGGTGATGTACGTACTGCATTCCTAACCCATTTTTTCGTTATGCCAAGTTCTTTAAGTATCTTTAGTAACTCGCACCTACACTCATTATCGCTTACTAGCCACAACTCATGGACAACGCCCCTAACCCCGTCAGCAACCTCCTTGCCGATTAGCCTACCATCGTGGCATTGGTTTCGAACCAACTCCTCGATGAGTCTCGTGACGCATTGCTTGTCGTTGTTCTCTAGGCACTTCTTTGCATGTCTTATTAACTCGGTGCATGTTTCTATCCTCCCCGCCTGGGTGGGTTTGGGCAGGGAGGCTTCGTTACTTGACTTTAAACTCTCCTCGCTCTCCATCGGACCTTTACCGTTTTTCGGCGGCCCATTGATTTTAAACCCACCCTCAGCCAAGACAACAATGCACCTAATTCGGCGCATAATTGAAGCACCTATGCTTCTCAAGCTCATTCATGAAGAACGTGGTTAATGACAAGTTGAGCCGTAAACGAGGCTCCACAGGAACGAAGAGCACCAATGACGCACACCATACCGGCTAAAAGCAACCACAACACAGACAAACACCCAACACAAAGACACGCACCAAGGAAACAATAGAGGAACTACCGAAGGTGGCGTTGGTATGAAATTGAAGAAGCTTCAAAACGGTTAAGGCAAACGGCTCATAAAAACCTTTTATACGATAAAGACTTTCCCCAACCATTAAGGGCTAGGTTAAAAATCTTTACTAACCCTGATTGAGTGGTTCAATGTGTAGGTTGTTTTCGCGACCTTGTGGTGGTTTAAGTGTGGAGTTCCCTGTTGGGTCTTCAATAATTACCGTGAACTTAAACCTACCCTTAAGGGCATCCCTAACCCTATTCTTAAACTCTCTCAACTTACTTACGACAGCATCATCGCCCTCATTCAGAACCTCCATACTATCCGCAACATCGAGTAATCTCAGTAATAATCCTTCCATAGTTGTTATCATGGCCTCAGCCTCAGGTCCTGGATTAATTTCAAAACCCAATTCTGGACTAAACACTTTAGCGTTTTTCGACCTAAATATGTAGGTCCTATAGACATCCTCCTCATCCCTAACCTCATAGGTTATCCTAGAGGGACCCCTGGAGTTTAAGTACTGTATATCGGTTCTCCTATACCCACAATTATCGCATTGATTACTATACAATATTAAATCGCCAAATACTGGGTCATTGTAAAGGATTTCCATCACATGTAATGTATCCCTACCGCATACGGGGCACCTTTCAATACCTGTGTAGAGGACTCTACCGTTAAGTCCAACATTACCTTCATCACTCATCACTAAGCCATAAATCCCTCTAAATTTAAAATCTTGCATATGCGATACCCGTATTAATGCCTCCATTAATCGCCCAAATCCTATATTCTTAATCATCATTTAACGAAAAGCCCCTCTTTAAATCAAGACTCGCCATTATAGCATGAATACAACCGTTTTCGACTTTGGTAGGAAACATTAACCATAATGAGTTAGGGAGGTTATTCTTAATCATTATCGTAGTCATATCGCTTTCCTTCGTTGTGTGAATAATACTTAAAAGGGAGATGGTTCATTGACGTATTTCGATGAGCACAATGACACCCAGCAGATGGCTTACGGCATTAGCGATAGTGGCCATATTAATACTTGTACTATTCATAATGGGCTTTTGGCAGGCGGTTTATACACCAGGCGCTGCCCCCGTATGTGCTGCGCCATTCACGTTAATGGAAATACTGGCGCTCATAATGGCGATACCCGGCGCGCTTTTACTCATTAGCTACCTAAGTAGGGGTGAGGTGAGTGATTTATTGTTGATGGTCTTTGCAGCACTAATTGTGGTATTCTCAATAAGCCTTTATCTTTTATCCACATCCTCATACGCGGGAATATGCTGAGGCTTAAAGCTCAAAAGTAATTCCACTCCCTGATTTACTGATGGATTGCGTATTTTGTAAAATAGTAAGGGGTGAGGAGCCTGCATACATCGTCTATGAGGATGAGTACGTGGTAGCAATACTCGATAAGTACCCAGTAAATAAGGGCCACACCCTAGTAATGCCCAAGAGGCATTACAGGGATATAACCGAGATACCCGATGAGGAGTTATGTCGTGTTATTAAGATTACTAAGGCCGTTACTATAGCCGTAATGAGGGCTCTAAAGGTTCCTGGGGTTAGGGTGGTTCAGAACAACGGTGCGGAGGCTGGTCAGGTTATTTTCCACATACACTTCCACGTAATACCAATGACAGGCCACATTAGCGGTAGGCATTACCTAACGGATGAGGAGGGTCGTGAGGTGTCATCCGTATTATCTAGGGAAATTAAGGAAGTACTTAATGATTTATGAGGAGTAACTTTTTTATTTTAATTGACGTATTATAATGCGATGGGGATATTTGGTTTAACCCTAACCCAGATAGTTAGCATAATAGGTTTATTCGTTCTTGGGTTATTGGTTGGTATATTGATAAGGAGATTGCTGAGTGTAGCCCTGATATTGCTAGCCATAGTGATACTAGCCATGGCCCTGGGCTACCTAAGCCCCTCATCATTAGTCGCCCTACTTCACTACGCTGGCTATGCCCTAGCAACAGCATACGCGAAGGCCCAACAATTTATTAGCGTAATACCTTACTCCTCATTGGCATTCATAATAGGTCTTGTAATAGGCCTTATACGTGGTTGATTGGGAAGGATCCGGATTACCAACCGTATGTGAGAACCAGGGGATTTTACGAGAGGCGTGGCTTCACACCCATACTATTGGTCGACCCATACCCAGATCGGGGTGAACCCATGATACTCTATGCCAAGCCGATTTGCTAAAGCGAGGCTCCGCGTAGATCCATGGTGAGGTTGGTGAACCCTAGCCTAGTCATTATTCGCCGGGTTACGCGACTAGAATAGGTACATTAATTAAGGATCGGCTTAAGTATTGATTAGTTTAGATACGTTACCTTAAGGTTTGACCTGTATAGAAAATCAAGGAATGAATCGAATGATTTACTTGAGGCTCTTGGGCTATAGACCATGGCCTCGTTATTACTTAGAAATACGAAACCAGTACGTGAAGGCAATTCCTCAGTGTGCCTCCTCATCAATTCAGCAAATTCATTACTAGGGCTTGCGCCCACGACAATAACCCTCTCCTCACGTGAGTGATAATCCAAAAACCTCCTGCTTGGTATTACCCAGGGACATAGGAGTATTAGTTCCCTACCGCCCTCACCAAAAACCGTGTACACAACACCGCACCTAGCAACCCTACTGTACATGTATTGGCCATGGGGGCTCAGGATCCTCTTAAACGACCTGGCTGCTGAATCCTTCATCTCATGAATTAAGGCCCTAACCGCCTGGACATCAATTGCAGGATTAAGTATTAACTCGCCCACTGATCCGTCCAGGAGGCCATCGATCCTAGTTCCCGTAATAAGTTCTCTAAAATCCATGCCATAAATAGCCCTAAATAACCAATTAACTGGTCTCGCACCAAAGACGGCAGCCTCCACAGCTATCAACTCCCTAATGTTGGCACCACTGAGGAGTTCCTTCACATCAGGTATTGTTATGTCCCCGGAGATCTCGAGAAGCCTTGGGATTAGGTATTCAGGTACGAACAATACGTCCCTAGACCTATGCATTAGAACCCCAGCCCTTATTAAATCCTCGACAATGTCCTCCGCGAAACCCATGAGCCTAAACTGAACCCTTAGCACAACCTCACGTCCACCAAGCTCCATGTACCTGGCTAGGGCATAGGTGGCGTTGCCGAACCCCCTAATCCTACCCATAGCGTGGTCAGCCAATAATTCGTAAAACCTCCTAACCTCCCCATCAGCCCTATCGCCCAATGATGATAGTAAGCCCCTGGCCTGATTACATATTTCCAGGTAATCATTACCGTACCTAAGGGTTGCATCCCTAATTAATGCCTCATCATCCTCATCGACGTAATTAAGCAACTGGTAGAGGCATTCCAAGGTCTCAGCGCTACTTTGATTTGACACACCAACCCCCTTGATACCAACTGAATTAGCGCCCGGCTTTTAAATGCGTATTACTACATAGCTCATGTGAAACCCCACGAGTACAAATTCGTAGTACCACACGAGCTAAGTGAAGTAATGAGTATAATACGTGGTTTAAGCACTGTTGATGAGGTAAAGGTTCCAACGTGGGAGTCGAGTGGTCGTGTACTGTCTAGGGATGCGGTTGTGCCAATCGACATACCGCCAATGTCTAAGGCGGCCTATGATGGTTATGCCGTGAGGAGTACAGACGTGGTTAAGGTACCCATTAAATTGAGGGTGGTTGGTTCAGTTAGCATAGGTACGGTACCCAATATTGAGTTAGGGCCCATGGAGACGGCATATGTAACGACTGGTGCGTATATACCGAGGAATGCGGACGCCGTGGTACCGGAGGAGTACGTGGAGATTGTTAGTGATAATGAGGTTTTAATAAATAAGTCAATAAAGCCCTGGGAAAATGTAGATCCAGCAGGGAGTTTCGCCAGGAAGGGTGAGGTCGCGCTTAGGGAGGGTACGGTGATAATGCCCTGGGACGTACCAGCCCTACTGGAGCTCGGGATTGGCGAGGTGTGGGTTAGGAGGAAGGTTAGGATTTACATAGTGGCAACGGGTTCAGAGCTTGTTGAGGCTAAGGAGCCCAGTGATGTAATTAACGCTATAATTAATGGTAAGGTGGTGGAGAGCACGGCGTCCATGATAAGAGACTACATCAATGTTTACACACCATACGCAGAGGTTGTGGGTAAGGTGATAGTACCCGACGATCCCGACGCCATCAGGAACGCCGTGACTCAAGGCATTGATAGGGCCGATATAGTGATAACCACGGGTGGTACAGGGCCTAGTGGGGTTGATTATGTCTACGAAGTCACCCAATCACTAAAACCACAGGCATACGTGAGGGGCTTAAGGATGAGGCCAGGGAGACCCACAGGCATAGCCGTACTGAGTAGCAACAAGGTCATCATCAACCTCTCGGGGCACCCAATATCCACACTAAATGCGCTCACGATAATCGTTAAAGAAGTAATTAAACAGATGGCTGGCGTTAAGGTGGATATGCCCGAGCCCAGGGTTAATGCAAGCCTTGTTAAGGGCCAATTGGGTGATGAGGAGTTCGCTAGGCAGTATAGGGTTAGGGTTACGAGAAGGGGCAATGAGTACTTAATAGAGGAGATACCAAGGCAGGGCAGTTCACTAACACATACACTGCTCACAGTTAACGGGCTAGTATTCACAGGCAAAGGACAAATAATCAAGGAAGGCCAACAAGCCGAGGTCCTACTCCTAAGACA
>Ga0081473_138537_pt1 | contig 16545 bp, 16 predicted proteins | sample CisSprmetagenome_FD_70977 | JGI IMG/M metagenome (GOLD analysis project Ga0081473, IMG submission 70977) | Hypoxic/sulfidic aquatic microbial communities from Cistern Spring, Yellowstone National Park, USA v2 (version 2) | ecosystem: Environmental > Aquatic > Thermal springs > Hot (42-90C) >...
TCACCAACACTAGTATCATGAATCAAACCACTCAACGGACTAACAGCACCAACAATAGTCTTAGCAGCCGCAGGAGCCAAACCAGCCAGGGCACCAGCGGCAATAACAATCTTATTACCGGGCGAAAAGGCATCAACACCCGGGGTTAATTCCCTACTCAATAACCCATAGACAAAGCCCTTACCACCAATGAACAACTCAATTAACCAACCAGGCACCTCCTCAACCTTAACAAATCCATTCGTTAAATCCACCCTAGCAATACGCCCAACGTAACCGAACATCGCAAACCACAATGACAAACCCACTTATAAACGTGATGCTAGAAATCGTAGAAAATAATCCACCAACGAAACACGCATTGTGCCGATAACCTGCATGATAAGTAAGTTAAATACTACCTATAATTAAACAATTCACCTTTACGATATATGACGTAACGATTACGATAATTTTAGAGTTAAGATTAAGGAAGGACAAGCCACGAGCAATAAGGCTATGGAGATCATCATGTAGTTACTACCTTTGTTAAGTGACGTGGGTTATCCACATCGATCCCCCTAATAACCCCTAAATTATATGCTAGCAATTGTATTATTGGCGCATAGGCTATTGGCATTAATAAGGAATTGATCGCCTCATTAAATGTTAATGCATAATCGCCAAGCTTTCTTCCATACTTATCGCCCACGATTATCACAGTCCCCCCTCTATACCAAACTTCAGTTATCACAGTCTCCATATCGGCATTAACATCACCACCGGGTAATATTGCTATCACAGGGAATTCTCTAGACACCAGAGTTATCGGTCCATGCTTCAACTCCCTGAAATTGTACGCTTCAGCATGTAATTGAACTGCCTCCTTAAGTTTAAGCGCAGTCTCCAGTGCTAAAGGCATGCCTACAGGACCTCCAGAGATTACATAGGCACCAATGGAGTCCTTAATTTCCTCAGCAATTTCATTAGCACGTTTATTAATACTATCAAGATTATTAGCAATGAGTTTTATTACGGTATTAATACTACTCTGTGCCCACTCTAATTTATCGCTCACCATAGAGGCCAGTTGAAGCAGTATCGAAAGCGTCGCAGTAAACGTCTTTGTGGCTGGAACAGCCATTTCAGGCCCTGCACCAATTGGTAGATAAATGTTTGATTCCCTCATTAGAGTTGTGCCTAATCTATTAACAATGCTGAGTATCGCAGCACCCTTCCTCTTAGCCGTTCTAACAGCCCTAACGACATCCGTAGACTCACCCGACTGGCTTATCGCAATCACCAAGGTGCCCGGTTCGACAAGATCTAAGCCCTCATATAGGAACTCACCGGCAGGTATTACGTCTGAACTCACATTAGCGAGGGCCCTAAGATAGTACTTACCAATCAATGCTGCATGATAGGAAGTTCCAGATCCAGTGAGTATTATATTCTTAGCCTTATCGATGAGGTGGGCGGCGTCTCTTAAATACTCGACTTGAAGTAGATTAATCGATCGGGCTAAAGCTTCTGGAGTATCGTAAATCTCCTTAAGCATGAAATGCTTAAAGGAACCCTTAACAACATTAATGAACACACCAGAGATAGTCTGTGGGGCTAGTTCAACCTCAGTGAGTGTTGTTAAATCAAAGCCCTTAACACCACTGTTACTGAGTACTGCAAGCCTGCCTGGCGTTAGGTAATAAACATTCCTCACATCATTTGGTAATGCTTGTTCTTCACTGCTTATGTAGTATTCCGATTGTGATATTCCGACAATCAGTGGATTACCCATGCTGAAGGCATATACGTTACCATCAATTCTGTAAATAAAGGCAGCCGCATAATAACCTCTCAACTCCTTAACAACATTGGATACAGCCTTAAGGACATTACCTTCCTTATCTATCGCCTCTTCAATTAGGTGCGCAAGAAGCTCCGCATCCGTTCGGGAAGAAATTTTATGGTGTCCCTCAAGCCTGTCCCTCAACTCATCGTAACCAGCGATGACGCCATCCATAACAAGGGCTATGTTACCTTTACAATCGAGAAGGGGGTGCGTATTCTCATATACAGGTCTACCATGGGTTGCAGACCTGACATGGCCGAGTCCAACGTAGCCAGGTAAATCATCAAAATTGAGCTTCTTGTGAACATCGTCAATACGGCCGGCATCCTTCTTAATGAAGAACTTACCTTCATAAAGCGTTACAATTCCAGCACCATCAACCCCTCTATGAATAAGTCTCTCAAGCCCGAGTCGGATTAAGGGCGCGACGCTCCTAAAACCGGAGATCACACCAAATATGCCACCCACATGCGACTCTGGTTCTAATATGCCTTATAAATAGTTGGGTATATTTACTTAAGCACAATAATATATAGGTTATATAGAATATAAGTATTTCGCCTAAATACTTAAATTTTAAATGAAGCAAAATCTCTCTTTTCTTCATTTGGCATCATTTGTACAGTAACCTTGATACCTTTTTTAACTAATTCTCTCAAAATTTGAATATCATTATCGTCGAGATAAACAGATTTTGTTAATTTCTTTGTACCTGGTTTCCCACCACCTTGGTTGCCTAAGTTAACTTCGTTTAAGAGAACTCCACCCTTAAATAACCTATCTAGCGACTTAACGGTATCAACAATAAGCATTACTCTTTCTTTCTCATATGAATTGTTCAAGATCTTCTTTACAGCATCATCTACTGACAATACTTCTACACTAACACCAGGTGGCGCACTTGCCTTAAGTAATTCCTGGGTGAACTTATTCTTAGCCGCTGGGTCACTAATAACAACTATCTTCTGTACATTTAGGGTCTTTGCCCACGCTACCGTGACCTGTCCATGGATTAATCTATCATCTATTCTCGTATGTACTATAGGCATGCCATCACCCTTGCTCGATGCTATAGATACTTTATCAATTTTTTATATTTTTCCCAGAGTAACCTATTATATTCATGAGAGCCAGGTATATTAGTACTTATCCAAATATCAGGCTTTACTCCCTTCTCCAGAAGTTTCTTTACAATCAATATCTCAAGACTGTGAAGAATGAATGCGTCAAGTATTGTGGAAATCGCTGAGATCTTATATCCACCAAGCTCATATCCTGTTTCACCCTCCGGTACCTTATCATCAATGATTATATCAGCAATTTCATATAGCCTTTTATTTAATGAATTATATGGAGTCAATTTCTTAGAATAGTTTACTGATGTTATAGCTATAACTTTAGCCCCTCTTTGTTTTGCCTCATATGCCATTTCTACTGGAACGTTGTTTACACCGGATCTAGATACTATTATGAATACCGAGTTAGGGATCAAATCTACAGAATTTAGTAATATCTTAGCATAACCTGGAGATTTTTCCAGAGAACTGGAGAGAGCTGATCCATTAAGTCCTAATAAATTCGCATCAAGTATAGGATAAATATAAGCTAACCCGCCAGCTCTATAAAAAAGTTCTAACGCCATGAGCATTGAGTGGCCCGATCCAAAAATATAGATGAGTCCGCCTTTTAAGATCGATGTGACACATTCCTCAGCTGCACGATTTAAATTCTCACTCTCACTTTTTATAATCTCGCTGATATAGCCATCAATCACATCCTTGAATTTTACTAGTTCAATCTCGTAACTCATACACTATCATTAGCGTTTCTGCGTTGGTATTAAAAGGATTAATTTATTTATGTTTTTAAATACTATATATAGGTATAATAAATATATAAGTCAAATTTTAATAGGGATTTCATTTAAGGAAATTGATAGATAAATATGTACGGAATACTTGTGGTGTCACATGGAAAATTATCTGAAGAATTCATAAATAGTGCAAAAATGATAGTGGGAGATATCTCTGGAAAAATAAAGGCTGTTTCGCTGGTTGAGGGGTTATCCCCAGAAGATTTCATTGATAATGTTATTTCAGCTATAATGGAAACCATGGATAAGGATGGAGTACTAATATTAACTGATCTATTTGGAGGAAGTACTACGAATTTTATAGCATCTAAAATCTTTGAGAAACTGAATAAAGATCTTATGAAGAAAATAGTAATAATTTCCGGAATAAACCTAGCCATGTTATTATCAGCGATAACAAATAATGAGGATAACATTGATATTCAAGCTATAGCTGACCGTGTAATAAATGACGCTATAAATAATATTGTGAATGTTTCTAAGATGCTTAATAAGGATAAATATATATAATATATAAAAATAAGCATGTTGTACATAACCAAATACTTAAAAGTACTTTCTTTAATATTAAGTCTTTTGATGGATCCAATATCTCCTTTAATACCTGCTTTAGTACTAGGAGGCCTAGCATTTTACTTTATATATGACAGCCTTACGACGGCGTTATTCTTCGCCTGGTTTTCACCATTAGTTGCGTCATTCATGACAGCGTTTGTCACGATGGCGATCTATCATACAGATCCCGTATCGGCACTAGCTGCAGCAGCAACGATAGGTGGTACATTACAATTGGCTGCACTAGGTCTTTATACATATGGTGGTGCTTCAATACCTGATTTCATGAGCGCTTCCATGATTGCTACGTATTACTCAATAGCTTATGGGATATCTCCAACTACAGCTATAAGTATAGCAGTACCAATAGCAGTATTCTTAATAGAATTAGACGTACTGGCGAGAACACTTAATGTACCTTTTATTCACATGGCTGATAGGGCAGTCGCTGCAGGTAAATTATGGAATGTGAGATGGATCGCATGGTTAGGACTATTTCCATGGGGATTCAGCAGGTTTATACCTGTTTTCCTCGGGGTGTATTTTGGACCAGTTGTTGCACATTTCATAACTACAGTGATACCCGAGTGGGTTAATCATGGCTTTGTAGCTGTAGGCCATGTATTGCCGGTTGTTGGATTGGCATTATTACTAACGTATCTACCCACACGTAAGTACTTCGCATATGCTCTCATTGGCTATGCATTAGCAGCGTATCTTCACATACCGATCTTAGGTATATTCATAATATTGGCAGGCTTAGCCTTAACTTACATGAGTATAAGGCAGGAGGCAGCCAAGACCACCGGAGGTGCCGGGAGCACGGCTACGGACGGCGATGCTGTTGGTGAAGTTGTTGCTGGAAAGCCTTATACTAAGATAACTCGTAAAGATTTATTATGGACATATATTAAGGGTTTACTTCACTTCCAAGTTGCTTGGAACTATGAGAGGATGCAGGCCTTAGATTACTTGTACAACATTACCCATATACTTGACAAGTTATATCCAGACCCTGAGACTAGGAAGAGAGCTTATCAGTTACACTTACAGTTCTACAACACAAATCCCAATACTCACTATATAATCCAGGGTATGGATATAGCGATTGAAGAGCAGCGTGGTCTTGATGAAGATGCGATTAATTCCGTAAAAGCTGGATTTATGGGTCCATTTGCTGGCATAGGTGATTCCTTATTTTACACAACTCTGGACGTATTGATATTAGCCCTGGCCGCATCCTTTGTACTGTCAGGTATATGGTGGGCTTGGACCGCGCAGATACTCTATGGTTTATTCGTTTTGATACCAATAAGATACTTCTTCCTGAAGTGGGGTTATGAGGGCTTTACTGGTGTTGCAAGGTTTACTGAGACACTTAAGTATCTCACTGAATTCTTAGGAATGGTTGGTGTCGGCATTGTTGCAGCATTAATCTACCTATACGTCCCTGTCACTATTCCTATTACAATAACAACCGCAACACATACCACGGTATCTGTTCAATCGTTGATTAATACGATATTACCAGGGCTAATACCCGTTTTATTCGCAGGATTTGCGTATTGGCTTTACACCAAGCGTATTAGTGTGGCGAAAGTTGTTGGTATAATCTTCGTTATAGCATTCATATTAGGCGCCCTAGGTATCCTTGGATAAATAGATTATATATTAAGGCTCATATTAAAAATATCGAGAAGTTTTTATATTTTGATAACGCGATAAGTCCTAAATGCTACAATTAAAGGGTACAGTAATATCTCCAGGCATTAGTTTAGGAAAAGCCTTTATTTTGAAAGAAGATAATAAGGCAAGTGAAAGAACGAAATATACTATTGAGGATTTTTATAGTGCTAGGAATGTTGTGAAGAATTTCATATCTACATTAATGAGTTCGTTGGAGATTCAGGCAGCTGTTAGAGATATACTTGATGTTCAATTATCAATATTAGATGACCCAGAACTTGAAGACCAGGTAAAGAAGCTACTAGATAATGGTGTCGACCTTATTAATGCTATTCATACGGCTTTTGATTATTATGTTAATGCTTTAGCGAATACCTCTGAATATTTAAGGGAGAGGGTAATTGATATAAGAGGCATTGAGGATTTACTCATAAGGGCTTTGAGGAATAACCTTGTTATAAACATACCAACGTCTAATGAAGATATTATACTTATTGCAAAGGAGTTAGATCCTATTCGAACCATAATGATAATAACTACGCAAAACATTAAAGGCATAATTCTTGAGCAGGGAGGGGCTACATCACATACTGCAATACTACTTAGATCGAGAGGAATTCCCGCGATATTTAATGTCCGAGGTATTTTTGATGCTGTAAAGAATAACGATTACATAATACTTGATGCTTACAGAAACGTTATCTATGTAAACCCTGACAATGAAACAATATCGAAATACTTTAATATCATAAACATAATAAATAACATTAATGAGGAAATACTCAAGGAGATAGGGAGGGAAGGTTTAGATATTAATTATCCTATTCGAATAATGGCAAACGTTAATAATATAGCGGATCTAGAGCTTGCTCTTCATTATAACGCCAATGGCGTTGGATTACTAAGAACGGAATTTCTATTTTTTAATAGATCATATCCTCCGTCTGAAGATGAGCAATTCAACGTATATAGGCAGTACTTTTCACGATTTGAACCTAAAACAATCATCATAAGGTTACTCGACATAGGTGGTGAAAAAATACCACCATATTTAAGAGTACCAAGCGAACGAAATCCTCAATTAGGGTTAAGGGGGATTCGATTATTATTAAGAAATGCCAGGGATATCTTAATTTCACAGATACGTGCTATTGTGAGAGCTGCCCGTGAAGTAAAAAACACTATTGTCATCTTAATACCAATGGTATCTTTTGTTAATGAGGTTTTAGAAGTTAAAAAAATACTCAATAATATTATTGGAGATGATGAAAGTTTAGTTACCCGTATTAAACTTGGTGCAATGGTAGAAACTCCTTCAGCGGTTCTACAATCTGATGTATTAGCAGAGCATGTCGATTTATTAAGTATTGGGACTAATGATTTGACACAATATATTCTTGCCGTTGATAGAGAATCAAGTACTGTAAATGACATGTATAGTCAGTTTTCACCTGCAGCTTTACGTGCTATAGATATTGTGGTTAAGAACGCGAAAAAGATAAAGAAAGACATCGAAATTGATGTCTGCGGTGAGCTTGCATCAGAACCATTAGCAGTACCACTATTAATAGGCCTTGGAGTTGACGCAATAAGTGTTGAACCACCAAATCTTCCAATAATTTATTATGTATTGAAAAGGTTAAATATTAATGAGGCACGTGAATTGTCATATAAAGCCCTCAATCTATCAAATCCAGATGAAGTGATAGAATTAGTGAAAAATTTCTTTATAAAGAAAAATATTAAAGTACCTCAAGTCATCGGTGAGTTTGTATGAGTAATAATATTATAATTAGGGTTAAGATATTGAATAAAATTGGTTTGCATGCAAGACCTGCAGCTCGTTTCTCTGAGACTTGCAGGAAATTTAAAAGTAAGATAATCGTCAAGAAAAATGGACAACAGGCTAATGGTAAAAGTCTACTTGATATTCTTAAGCTTAATGTTGTGCAAGGTGATGAAATAGAAATAGAGATCATAGGTGAAGATGCTGAATCTGCAAAAAATGCAATATTGGAAATAATAGATAAAATAAACAACGGTGAGATTCAATGATAATTAGTAGCTTAAAAACTAACATAACACCTACCCAGAGGCATTTAAATAATATTAGGTTAGATGGTTATGCAAACAGAATAAATTATGCATCCGGAATACATGACGATATTTATTTGAGAATTTTACATTTAAAGGATCAATCAAAAAATATTGTTTTGGCATCTCTTGAGTTACTCGCTGTTAATAATTTATGGCAAAAATCTGCGGAACGTATCGTTAAGAACTCTGTAATTACGGCTACGCATACACATTCAGCACCTCGTATATGTCATGATTACCTTATGTGGGGTTTACAATGTAATGAATATGAAATTGATTATTTAAATTACATCAATAATACCCTTTCATCCTCTCTCTCATCTGTATTGATGAATCAAGCTACTAGTTCTATAGTTAACAATATACTTATTTACGAAACTGAAATAACAAGTATATGTCGAAATAGGGATAACCCTCGTGAAAGTAGCGAAGTCAAAGCATATATAATTAATGATGATACTGATATACCATTTATTCTTCATTTTCCATGTCATTCAACTGTGCTCGGATTTAATAATACATATATTTCAGGTGATTTGATAGGCTATGTAGTATCACAGTTAGAACGTGAAAGCAAGAATGTGGTATTGCCACTAATAGGAGCTGCAGGAGATATAAGTACGCGGTATACACGTGTAAAGCAGGATTTTAGCGAAGTCGAAAGGTTAGGGAATCAAATAATTGATTTAATAAATAATAGAAAAAGGTTAATAAACGAGATAGCCGTTAAAGAGATTAATTATAAAACCATAAATTTTTCAGCAAAAACTCGCAAGAATATATTGATCAATATGCTTAATAGTATTAATAAAAAAAGTGATATAGTAAGAGATTATGAATTGAATGCTATAATGAATACGCTAAAGGTATTACCAGAGAAGGTCTCTGTTAAAATTGGCTTATTGGCATTTAATAAATCGCTTCTCTTTGTGTTTGTACCATTCGAACCTACCTATGATGTACAGTTACTATTAAACGAGTATATACATGATAAGATAGTTTTGCTGGTTGGATATTCATATGATTATTTAGGTTATTTAACATCACAGGAGGAAAGTTATACATACGAGAATCTAATGACTTTTGTGCATTTTAACGAAATCTTTAATAAAATAGTAAATTTAATAAAAGATATCTTACTTTAATTTACTAAATACTTTATCACCATTTATATACGTCTCATATACTTCATAATTATCCTTAGACAATACTACGAAATCGGCCTTGCATCCAGGTCTTAAGCATCCCATATTATTAATATTTAATGATTTTGCCGGATTTTGAGTGGCCATACTAATTGCTATCCTGGGCTCATACCCTAAACTAATTATGTTCCTTACAGCCCTATCTATAGTTAATATACTACCTGCAATCGTTCCATCAGGTAACGTGGCTTTTCCGTTCTTAACGATAACCCTTAATTCGCCAAGTTTATACTCACCATCACCGAGACCAGCAGCAGCTATAGAGTCTGTTACTAAAATGATTCTTTGCGGGCCGGCATAGTTTATGGTAAATTTAATAATTTCTGGCCTAACATGTATGAAATCCGTTATTAATTCTAAATAAACATCCTCGCTATAAAGTAATGCAAATGCTGCACCTGCCTCCCTATGGTGTATGCCGCTCATTGCATCGTATAAGTGGGTAGCTCTGTTAGCACCAAGGGCTATCGCCTTCATTACAGTATTAAAGTCCGCATCGGTGTGCCCTATACTTACATAAACACCATTACCCACAGCCTCCTGAATTAGGTCAAACCCACCCTCCATTTCAGGCGCCATATGGATTAACTTAAGTAAATTGTTCGATTCCTGAAGATACTGATGGAATTCATCAATATTGGGAGGCCTTATGGCGTTAGGATCCTGGGCTCCTTTACGTCTTGGGTTTATGTAGGGACCCTCAAGTGCAAACCCTAATATCTTTGCACCATTATTATTGTTTATGGCTTCCCTCAGGATACTGAGAGTCTTTAATATTCTCTCATGCTTCGCAGACACTAATGTTGGTATAAATGCCGTTACCCCAAACCTAGGTAAGGAGTTCGTTAGTTTCAATATTTGTCGTGTATCTTCAACATTCGTAATGTCTATGCCGCAACAACCATGCGTATGTGTGTCAATAAAACTAGGCGCTACATAATAACCTCGTAAATCAATATCGTAATTAATAGATGAAGTAACTAGTCTCTTAACAATATCATTTTCAATAATTAATGATGCATCATAAAGTATATGTAATGGCGTAAACACAGCCTCAGCTCTTACGACTTTAATTCCCATCGCTTCTTGAAATAGTTTCCCTCCTTAATATTTTTATTGCTATATATATCACATGCAATAATACATAACTTATTACTACATCCTCAAGGCATTCTTATGAATAATTACATTCATTTCATTGAGGTGCACAATGATAAATTAATACGATTAACACAATAATTAATGCAGAAAAGGAGACTGAAAGTAACTTAATAATACAGGGAATTAGACGAAATTAAATAAAGTAATAATAAAAATTTATTTTATATAGACAAAACTGCTTGGTAGAAGTTTAGTAGTTGTTCCATGTATCTCAATCTCTGCCATAACTCACGCGTGAATATCATAAGCTATAGCCCAAGCTTCCAATGTCACAGTCTCATTAAGCCTATCAGTAATTGACTTAGCGGCTTCACCAAGTAGTCACGTGAACCACCTACCGTTTTTCCTTGCCTCCTGGGTTTCGGGTGTGTCTAGGGTTTCTGCGAGTGCCTTTATGCATTCCTCAACAACCTTGTACATCTTCTCTGATGCTTGAATAGCATCTCCCTTGGCTATGTATTCCCTAGTCTCCTTAAGGTATCTTTCTGCAAGCACAATCCTAGCCTCCGAAGTGAGTGAGGTATCGACTTACCGCTAAGGGCATTCGCGATGACATTAATCGAATTCAAACCCATCGGTTCAGCCTCCTCAACAAACCTCCTAAGCAGAACAACAGTCATTACGTAACTGGACACGGAATAAAGGATAACTATTCTATATTGACAATTTCTTTCACGGCGATCCCTAGATATCCTGTCCCGACTCAGTATGGATTCTTACTAAATCATTGCTCCCGTCCCCAATACCAATTATCTAACAAGCAAACAAGTTCATTGCTTGAATCTGCCTTATCACGGTATCTTTGGCTTCTCCCAGCCGCCTATACGATATGTTCCATGATGATCTTATAGTGAATACTTATTGTTTATCGCAATACATGTGCAGCATAATAATATTTAACCTTAAGAATTATAAATTAGCCCTAATCATGTACTTATTTATTGCAATGTTTATGTGCTATGAAAATTTAGGTGTGTGGTTGAACTTTCGTAGAATACACCATCGCCGCTACGCACTGACAAGCCCATTGATCCTTAGTACCAGAAAACCATGCCACCCATAAGTCTCACATGAAACTCAAACCATCAATACCAAGCACAAATAAGCCCTAGCATGCATAATGATTTGGCGGGCCCGGTGGGATTTGAACCCACGACCTACGGGTTAAGAGCCCATTTTAGTCTACTTGTTGCTTGTACGGGGCGGTATGCTTAAATACCCACCCGTGCATAATAGCCTTGATGTGTAAACCTGCCAATCAAGGACGGGGTGGTGTGCATGGACCCGTCAATGGTTAGGGTCGAGGCTATTCCGCAGGACGTTAGGCGTAAAGTCCTCGACTACGTGACCCAGGTCAAGGGCGTCAAGCCGAGCGAGTTGGGCTACGACAAGACCTACATCTACAAGGTGAGGCACGGGTTGGTACCCATCAGCGATGACTTGTTTAGGGCACTCCTGAGGTTTATCGATGTTGAGGAGTACGCGAGGTTGGTAGGTTCAGCCCCACCGCTTGTTGATGCCACTCCCGATGACATAGTCCGCGTTATCAAGAAGGCACTCGTGGATAGGTCCTTCAGGGACTTCCTATTCAACATGCTGCGCCAAGCCTTCGGCGAGGAGTTCAGGGAGTACAAGACGTCCTGGGTGGTGACTGAGAGGGACATTGAGGAGTTCATCAGGGCTAAGCGATTAAAGGGTCTCAGTGATAAGACTATCCGTGATGAGGTTCACTACATTAGGGAGGCACTTGCCGAGTTGGGTTGGAATTTGACCCCCGATGGTATACGGGAGTACCTGGCAGGGCTTAAGGAGGAGGGGGAGGAGTACGTCCTAAAGCACACGACCTACAGTCTCAAGTCATTCCTAAAGACAGTCCTCAAGCCCAGAGACCCGGCCCTGTTCAGGGCCCTATACGACGTGTTCACGGTGTATAGGCCAAAGACTAATAACCACATTAGGTTGCCTACACTGGATCAATTGAGGCAGATTTGGCGAAGCCTACCAACAATAGAGAGTAGGTTTTACTTTGCCTTACTAGCAGAGACTGGGCTTAGGCCAGGAGAGCCGTTCCTGGTTAGTATTGATGACCTGGATTTAGAACATGGCATGATACGCATTGGTAAGGTCACGGCGACAAAGCGTGCATTCATAGCCTTCCTGAGGCCGGAGGTTGTCGAGTGGGTAAGGACCGTGTACCTGCCCCATAGGCAGGCCTGGGTCGAGAGGATGGCTAAGGCGTGGCTGGCTAGCAACCTCTTCAGCCAGGAGGTCATTGAGAACGTAAAGCGTAAGTTAATCCCGTTCGACCAATCGAGGCTAAGGCGAGAAATCAAGGACGTTGCGAGGCAGGTGCTTGGTAGGGAGTTCGAGCTCTATGAGTTGCGTAAGTTCTTTGCAACCTACATGATTAGCCAGGGAGTTCCAGAGTCCATAGTCAACACCCTGCAGGGCAGGGCGCCGCCCTCTGAATTCCGCGTATTGGTCGAGCACTATTGGTCCCCTCGTCATGAGGAACTTAGGGGGTGGTATTTAAAATACGCGCCGCGTGTTTGTTGTTGAATATTCACCACCGTTGATTATCAATTAAAACGCACTATAATACTGCGTACCGGGTTGTTGAGGTTTTCCATGTCTCATTCCTGACCTGCCACATACCCGGTGCTGATCAAGTTGCACATATTGGGATATAGGTAGCAAGGTTACTCCAAGTACCATGGGTACTTCCAGATAGGTGGCACCAATGGCGCCTAGAGTACAAAAGCCCCTCAGGGTCTATCGAGGGGCCCATCGCCATCCAAATTACTTCCTATCCCAAGAGCAACCAAGGAAGGGGGGATTGAATGATTACGTGCCCACCCATGCAGAACTGAACGTGGCCGGAGAAATTTTTAAACTTTACCCCTCGTCGCTTCCCAAGTGAAATTGAACTTAAACACTAGGCAAAGTTATCATTGTTCACCATACAAATACTCAATTGACCGGTCCGGTTGCTGGGGTGTTCTACTAATGTAGTTGTTTATTTCCATCAAACGATTTATCGTGCACGGTCATCATTCCATTCCTCTTGAACAACTTCTCCATTAGATCACTGAGGGTATCGCGTACCTTCCAAACCTCGGCCTCTAAGTTTGGGGGTATAACCTTCCGTTTGGTGAGCTCTAGGTATAGGTCGAAAAGTGCGTACGTTGCCTTAGCCAACGTCATCAGCCCCATGGACCTAGTGGCGTCATTGTTTATTAACATTCTGATGGCATTAATGGATGCCATAAAATTATAAAGGCTATACAGGGGCAGTAGGTCGATGGCCTGTTTATTACCACTTAGCTGTTGTAATTCGCGCCTACTGGCAGCCTCTAGTAAGGCAGCTTCGAGGTTAATTTTCGTAAAGGCCTCCTCCCAACTGCTCGACTTCATCAGTTCGTTTATGCAGTTAATAGCACCTCCATCAATCCCTAGGCTCCTAACTGTTTCGGGGAGTTTACCCAGCTCGTTAGGACCCAAGCCTAGGCACTTCAGATACCGCACCACGAAGTCCCCATATGGATGCCCAGGTGGTGTTTGAGTGGTGCTTTGTTTATTAGGTGTATTAAGTAGGCCTCCCTGCTTGAGTATGATATTCCCTAGCCCCATTTTTCGTCACCCTCGTCTATTCTTGACATGCATTGATCTTCACTGGGCTCGAAAGCTTTAACTCGCGGTATAACCTCGACCTTATCTCCTAGTATCACCTTGATATCTCCCTCGGTCATTTCCTCAAGCTCCCTGATCGCAACATCCCTAAGGTATTCGAACGTTGACCTAGCCCTTTTACATGGTTGCTTAGCTTCAGGTAGCTCCAAGAACGGAGAAACGCGATTAGCATCTATTGTGGCCACTAACCGTCCTTTTGTGGTTCTCTTCACATCGTCATATCTCTGTAGGAGTATGGCCTTCTTTAACAAATCTTCACCATCGTGGAATGATATGACGCCATCACCCACGACAGCAACCACGGGATAAGCCTTAACATAGGGTGAGTTAGATACAAACCGTGCCAAATTGACCAAGGTTTCCAATTGGTCTACGCGTACCAGTGCCTCATTGATTCCTTTAACTTCTATCAGCCAGATTTCTTTAATCCTCTTGAGTAGATCTACATAACGTGTAGCGATTATATCAGGTGATGGTTTAAGGTTCAAATAATAGACCTCGAATCCCCTACAGCCCAGTGTGTTCAATACTAATTGTTCTGTAAGCCAAGGCACTCTAATCACCTGCCATACCCTCTATGAGCCTCAACAAACTTTCCCTGCGTTTATGATACAGGTTAGCCACTAATGCGAATGCAAAGTCACCAACAGGCCTATCCGTGGGTGCCTGGCCATTAGGCCTTGCTGGGTTTGGATCACTGCCGCTGGCGGTAGCCTGAGGATTGGGATTCCTGGTTTGTGAATTAGCCGGATTACCAGCATTGGGTGAACTAGTAGTAACCAATTTTTGATTCTCCGGCACGGAGACAGCCCCCGCAGCTTTAGCACCACTTCCTCCGTCGTTACTCGCAGGCTTACCCACTGCCTTTGCGGCAGTAGGCCTAGCGATGGGCGGTGCGGCCCTGCCACTAGTCACTAATTTATATTTAATAGTCTCAGGGGTAGCGCGGGGAGTGCGTTGATGAGTACCCCTACGTATAAGCACGGGCATTTGGGAAGCCCCAGCACCGCCAGTATCCTCATCCTCACCCTCCTCCTGCTCTATCTCCATCTCCTCCCTCCTCACATCCTCCTCGACCTTACTCCGAACCAATTGAAGTAGCTGATTACCGATCTTATCGTGGTGGCTGATCAATACCACCCTATTTCTGACCCTAACCATTCCTATTAAAAAGTCTGGGAAACCGAGCACGTCAACGTTACGCCTCACGAACCTAAGCACCAGGGTTGGGTCTAGGATTATCGATTCAAGGGCGCCAACAAACCCCATCATCGCCCACCTTTTTCGTTCCCTCTCCACCTCCTGCTTGAGCAGTTCATCGAACCGGCTTATTAAGTCGCGAATGACGTCACTACGAGTCCTCCCCATTCGTTGGGCGAGCTCGTCAAGCTTATGGAGCTCCTCCTCATTCATCCTAATTGTTACGTTAGTGGTGCCCACAGGCCCTGACTACCACCAGGGAATAAAAGGGTTTCCAGGGCCATGCAATGCATTGCAAGGCACGAACGTGGAGGCACGAGGACAAAGGCACGACTACGAGGACGTGGGGCCAGCCCGGGGCAGCTTATAGGGGGCTCATTAGGGAGAATCAAGTAGTGCAGGGTTCTCGGCTCATTAAGTGCATGCTAACCACCAAACTTACTCCCTGCATCACCCTCACTAACCCCCACTTCCCAGCCTGCCGCCTCCCACCCACGACCCCACGATATATACCATCAAAATTGCCCACCTTTTACTGCTCCTTTAAGGCCTCCCCAATTAACTTAGCCTGACAGTGCCCGGCCGCCAGCGCTGGGCCTATTAATAGGTGCTCATATCCTGGCTTTCTTTCTATCCCTAATTGATTCCAGGCGTACATCGATTTCAGCAATGCCCCTCAGCAACGTAACATTTATGAGACTTGGTTTATGTCACGTTTCTAATGCCTCCCCTCTGCAACCCAAGGAGGTTTTTGGCGTCGGTGCCGCAAATACCTGAAAGGCCTGGGTGGTCTTGGGCCATTGGTTCCGTGGAGTATAGTCAAAAGGAAGATCGTTATAGATATTGCGCTTTGGTAGGCCCTGGCTACGAGATCCTCAAAAGTGGCCAGTATGGACGGGCCCTCCTTGATTTGCACGGTATTGTTGTTGATGTATCGGTTGTCAGGGGAGAGAAACGCAGAATCTGTATGGTATTGCCAAGGGAATTGAATCACATTTGGGCACCCCTTTATGGCGGTTGCCATGTGGCGTATATAATCCCAAAGCGAATGTTCCTAATGTTGACGGATCAAATTGTGAATGAGTTCATGATCACACATGTATACAGGAAATACATAAGCCCAAAAATACGGACATAGTGAGTGCACGTGGTTCATCGGCGCAGGCCCTTTGTCTCGACAAAACTGCGCCATGCTTGGTTACGTTTAAGGAGTATTCTCGGGCCGCCTAAGGACTGCGCTAGGGTTTGTT
>Ga0081473_118847_pt1 | contig 16513 bp, 19 predicted proteins | sample CisSprmetagenome_FD_70977 | JGI IMG/M metagenome (GOLD analysis project Ga0081473, IMG submission 70977) | Hypoxic/sulfidic aquatic microbial communities from Cistern Spring, Yellowstone National Park, USA v2 (version 2) | ecosystem: Environmental > Aquatic > Thermal springs > Hot (42-90C) >...
GATGCCGTGAAATACTTCGCAAGGAAACACGGTAAAAGATTCATTGAAAAAATAAGAAGGCATAGAAACTGCTGGAAGAGGGCCGCATTAATCATTGGGCACGCCCTGGCTGGGATTCCTATAGTGCCTAGGCTCGAGGACTTACCTAGTGATGTTGTTGGGTCTCTCGGTGATGCTTTAAATAAATGCGAAATCGACGATTACCTACTCGTTGGTAACGTAATCTCACCATTAATATGGTACCTAATTAAGAATCACGCACGTGCCTTGATCGAGACATTCGTCGGTAGGTATAACGAGACTGTTGCCGAGGTGAGGAAAGTCCTTGGCATCACCAAGGATAGGGGTGGTTTTCATCCTGCTGAGAGACTTTATGGTCTTGGGCTATCATCAATAATCGCCAAGGCTGTTGAGTCAGGCAAGCCCGTCGAACCCGGTGACGCTGATGTTGCATTGTACATAGCGTCATCCGCCATACAGCACGTTGCATTGACAGACCTCATTATGCCAATACTAAGTGCCTTAGAGCCGTTGCGTGCTGAGGCACCGCATAGGTACCTCGAACTACTAGCCCCCACATCAAGTATAAAGAACCTCGACAGTGACACGGTTAGGTACATATTTAAGGAGTTGAATGAGATTTTAGACAATTACGGTGATGTGGTTAAGAGGTATGCCTGGTCCCTCGTAAATGCAATAACTGCCTACACCAACCTGCTTTGGTTACACAATAATTATTTCGATGATGATGAGGTTAAGGGTGTGGTTGGTAGGGTTACTGATCTACTCAATGAGTTGGATAGGTTCAAGTCCAGCCTAAGCGTCATAGCATGGGCAGATGCGTTAGGCCCAGCGTTAATGCATGGGAATGTGAGGAGACTTATGGAGGAGGCGTTACACATCGATGTGGTTGATAAGGCTAATGGGATCCTTGAGGAACTAAGCAGGTTGAGGGGGTTGGTTCAGGATTTAATGAGTGATAAGGAATTCATGAGCTACATCGAATCCAGGTCCATAAAGATTGATGAGGAGGTAGTTAAGGAAGTAATCCTTGAAGCATCATTGCATCTCAAGCACGCATTGGCACATTATAGGCTTAATAATGATGAGTTTGAAGAGGCAGCGAAACTATTTAACGAGACAGCTAAGGAGATTAAGGAAATTGCTTACGAAAACTACTTAATTAATCGTGGTTGGGTATTGCGTGTTGAGGCGATTAAGGGCTCGTTGGTTGGCGATGAATTGGTTAATGGGTTTAGGCAATTGTACGAGGAGACCTTTAAGGAGGAGCATTTCATACCCACGGCCAATTATCTCAGTATTGCATCGGGTACACTTGGTGAGTACCTCGTGTCCCTAGCCCTAACGGGCGATGACAAAAAGATCAACGAGCTGCTTGAGGAGCATTGGTGGGTGCTGGACGCCGATGAACAAGTCTCGGTCCTGACTAGGCTTATGCTCAACGCCCTACTCGGCCATAGGGTTGAGTTAAGTGGCAAGCTTAAGGGTAAGCTTAGTGTTAACCCTGGGGAGTTGATTGATGCCTTCGAACCTTATATGCGTAGTGAGTTTCTGCCCGCGTTGATGGTTGCTTTTGGCGTGAAAACGCCTGAGGATGGAATTAAGTCATGTGAAGAGTTTAACAATGAAGTTTGCGTAGATTCCGTCTTGGCAGTTAAGGGAAACAGTGCCGCTGTTAAACAGCTAAGAGAATGGTTAATCAACGCTTTTCGGGAATTATTGTTTAAAAATTTGGACTTGCTTAAGGAGCTCGGTGCTGATGTTGACACCAATAAGTTGTTTAATGAGTTTATGGAGTTGGTGAATGAGTTTGATGGCAAGTCCCTAGCCCAACTAATAGCCCCCAAAGGCTCGATGGCTCGGTTAGCCCTAATGCTCCACGCACTACTCTATACAGTAAGTAATGATAATGAGAAGTTAGCTGAGAGGTTAGCCAAGGCACACGCACTCATGGGGGCTGTGGACGTTGGCGAAAAACTACCCACGAGACTGTTCCTTGAGGCCTATAAGGAGTGTTGTGACTTGAAGAATAATGAGTCGTTTAGGCGTGCCATCGCAAAGCTATTCTTCCTCCACGTTTGATCTTGGGTTGGTTAAGTTTAATTGCTGAGTCGTGTGTTTAGAGGGCGTTAACAGGAGTGTTGGTGATTGTGTGATTAAGATAATGGGTGTTGTGCATGTTAGGAGTCATAGGTGACCCTCAACCACTGAGTCCATGCCGTTAAGGATAGTCCACGTACTATTCAAGGAGACTGTATTAAGTGTGAGGTATGGGAGGGATGCATCAACGGTTTAGTTCTAACTAACCCCCTCCCCGCCCTTAAGGGGTGAGGGTTCCTTGGGGTCTTGGAGGTTACCCTGCCTTATCGGGGCTACTGAATACTTCAGCGAAGTTGGGATTAATAACCCATTGCCGAATCCCCATGCAGTGGCGCAACCCAGCCATGAATGGCGAGGTTTGCCCACTTATCAACATGCCTGATTGAGTTGAAGTTGGCACAATTAGGCTAACCATCTACACGTGGCTACTTAACAACTACACAGCCTAATGCACTTGCAGTGATATGCTCAGCCTAGAAGTGGCTGAAACAGTGAGGGGGAAGGCAATGGTGATTGACCCCATAGTAGATGGGCAACAATCAAGGTCCCCGTGATGGAAACCTCACCCTTAAGGGCAGGGTAGCTCATAATACTATTAATATAGTGATAATATGGTGAAGCCTGGGAGGGTTAGGAGGGTTAGAGCCTTGAAGCCTCTACCCTAATTAACCAAGCCAGGGTAGGCCCATTATGAGGCAGACTGAGAAGCGTGTTACAAAGCACAATGATTTTAGTGAAGAGTACAGTGGCAGGCAAATAATCATAAGCCTCGCTGATGGTAGGAGCCTGAGTGGGGTACTGGTGGAATCAAGGCGGTATTGGATTAAGGTTAAGGCTAGTAATGGTAGTATTGCCTACATTAACAAGTCGTTCATTGTGAGCGTGATGCCAACGTCTAATTAAAACATGATTGAGCAACAGCAGGATGAGTGTTTCAAGCCTACTCACACTCCCATACGGTATTGGGATTGCCATTGCCCTAGCCGAGTTGGCATGGGGCTTCATCAAGTACTACCTAGCCCCAACGCCAGGGCAAAGGAGGGAGGCTTTGGACGAGTTTTATGGTGTAGTACTTGGTGCAGTCTTAACGGCTGTTGTGGCGTACTACATGAGTGTTGGGCCGAGTATTGGGGCATCTATTGCTGAGGCAATGGGTGTTAGTGTGCCCAGCATACCATTACCTGATATTTATAGTGTAATGTATGGGGATTTTAATGCCGTGATGGCTCAGTACATTGCTGGGCAGGTGTTGAGCTTCGCCTTCAGTGTTGCTGGAGCCATTTTAGGGGCCACTGAGGTGCTTAAGCCAATTGGTGCACTGCTCGGTAGTTTAGCCGGCTTCTTTAATGTGATAATGGCACCGTATAATAGGGCGTTAATCGCCACAATGATGAATACCATAGCCCTAGCCGCATTGGGCCAAGTAATGGGCTACATGTACAATTACGGTGTTGGAAGCCTCTCAGTGGCGTTACTACTCCCTTCAAGGACTAGGCGTATTGGGGCATGGCTATCATCATTCATAATAGTCTTCAGTATCCTACTACCAATGGTGGTTGGGTATCAGCATGTGTTGGTCTTCAACTACGGGAATGTTTTAACAATGTGGGAGTCTACGATTGAGCAGCATTGTAGTGGTAACCCAGTCATCCAGGCTGGCATCAGTGCAATTATTAGTGGTGCACCAAGTTGGCTTAACCAAGCCCTCAAGATTCTTGCTGACATTGCCTGTGGTATCGCCTCACTACCGTGGCTGATAGAGAATACAGCCACCCTGGTGAGCATTGGCACATTCAACTTGCTGGTGGGTGACATTGTCATTGACATTGTAATGGGCATTGGGTTCGCTATCACGGCATGGTTAGCTGACCTGATTGATGCCGGTGCGAGAGCATTATTCGAAGTTAGGCACCTGTGATGAACCATGAACTACGCTAACATACTCTGGGGTGCTGTGCTGACTGGGGTAGTCTTCTTCTCAATATACATTGCATACATTGTAATCGTGAAGGGTAGGCTTAGGGGTGCTAACATTACACGTGAGTTGTATAGTGCGGTTGGGGCTTTTGCAGCATTCATAGTAATGATGGCTCTCTTAACACCACTATTAAGCAACCTACCAAGCCTAGCCACACCACCGTCAGGAGGCCAAGTACTGGCTCAGTATGATATTACAGCCGCAATACTAAGTGCTGTTAAGATGATTGTGGCATTAATACTCCTACCAGCCGAGGAGTTTGGCACATACTACTCATTATCAGGGGTAATCAACAGTGTCATAGGCTTCATTGGTGGCTTAACCTACCTCGCAGTAATGGTAATCGCCCTCTATAAGGCGTTACTGGCATTATTCCCATGGGCGCCACTCTTCATTGCAATAGCATTGGCAAGGCCAAACAAGCCTGGTAGCATTGTACTAATGGGTATTGGTGTAATGGCACTGGTAACCACACCACTGGTGGGTTGGGTTGCTGGGTTACTTTACAGTATTACAGTGGGTGCAATAAGCTCACTACACCCACCATGCCTAGGCATTAAACTACTTGGCATAGCCTACTTTGGGCCTTCTCCAGCCTTGGTTGCGATGAGTCAAGGTGTCTTCATGACTAATGGTACTGGTTACATTCCAGTGTGGGCATGTGAGGAGCCTAGTGTTGACCAGGTTGCCTGGGATTGGTTAGTGTTAAACTACACCTACGCTATGAGGCCGGTTGGCTTCAGCCTCCTCACCCCATTCCTGAAGGGGACTCTAGTAATCAACGCACACCTACCCTTCACCACAGTGGGCATTGAGAATTCAAGTGGTGTTTATGGTGCTTGGGCTCAGTTGAGGGTCCTCAGGTATTGGGCTAATGGGACTGGTTACGTTATTAACGATACCGCCTTCTACATTAGGAATGAGAGTGCCTTATTCTGGGCTTGGGCTGATGGTGTTAAGGCTAACTGTAGTCTTAAGATTAATGAGGTAAGCATGGTTAAGACAACTCTTGTTAATGGGCCAATGGTACCTTACCCACTAGCCCCATTAACAGGCTCATACCCGCCAGGCTACCCAATGGGCTATAGGCAAATGCTCATTAACGCCACCGCCTACAACGAGTCCTGCGTCATTGTTTTTGAGCCTGGTTCCAGGTGGAGTGGTTACACTATACTGCCGGTTACCGGCCCTTTGGAGTGGGTGCTGGCTGGCCCGTTCAACATTGTTAATGGGCTTAATCAACAGTGGGGTAACGTTGAGTCTGCCTTCACTGCTGTTGGAGTCCTCACTGTAGCTGTTACGCTACTAGGCATCCTACTACTGCCATATTTGGCCGTTGGTACGGCTTACCTTGGAGCCATTATTGTTGAGTTCATTAGCCCGTTGTGGGGTGTTATAAGCCAGCTACTCCCATTCTAATGGGGATTAAGGGTGAGGGGAGGTTTCAGGGGGCTTAGGCCTTGGCTTTCTGAGCTTTAGGATGATTGATGCTATGATCATTGCAGGCGTTAAGTATGCGCCCCCAGGTGCCATGAGTAGTATTACCCCAATGAGTATTGGCACCCACCAATGCTTAACCTCCCCCTTTTGGTTTCGGGTTTCCCCCTCGGGCATTGGGGTTTAGCATGTGGGAGTCTAATTAGCCCACTAAGCCTAGGTGCATGTGTTGAGGAGGATGCTAACACTACTCCTAATAGGCTTCATTATAATGGGCGTAATACTCCTAGTCTCATTCATAGCCACCCAAATGCAGTTACCAAGGGTGAGCCTGAGGCAGATGGCCAATGGTACAATCATCATTAGCATTGGGAACAGTACCATGACGGTGGCGATACGGGCTAACCAAACCACGCCGGTGAATAATACGTGAGGGGCCTACTGGCATTAACAGTGGGTGCAGTGGTAATAGTGGGGGCTATTGCGGATGGTTTAGTCAAGTGGCCTGCCTCCGTAGTAATGCTTACCGTGCTCTATGCTGTAGTAGTATTATGCGGTATGGTCACGAGCAGGAGGGTTTAGGGCCTGAAGAGTAGGCTTAAGGCGTCTGGTGTGGTGAGTTCGAGGTAGTTACCCCTCGCCTTAATGAACGTGACCTCGAGTGAAGCCCCCTTTAAACCGCCTGATGCCAGGTAGAACCATTCCCCATCCTTAATGAGCATTACGCCGTATTTAGGCGTCATAATGGTGAGCACGAATGGCTTAACGCTCATAAGCAACCCACCACCCATTACCCTAAATAACTCGAGCGCATAGCCAAGCCTCTTGACAAGTTCCCCACCATTAGCCTCAACCCACGGCGCCTCACGCCAGTCGTAATTAACACCGAGTAGCTTGAAGAATGACCTAACCAACTCCTCACCATCATCAATTACCGCCAATCCATCAACCTGGTTTTGAGGCCCCTTAACCCTGGGCATGCATTATGCATTACCCATTCCTTAATTAGCCCTTGACTGGCTCAAGCTTAACGAAGACCCTCCTTGGGCGTGGTGGGTAGATTAAGATGCCTGGGGTGTACTCACCACCGAATATCCTCGGGTTACTACCCTGTCCCAGCCAATCAATATTCGCCTTCTCCAGGCTGAATGCCTCACCCACACTGAGGGCGTGGGGTGTCAGGCCCTATGCCTGGGGTGTACTCACCACCGAATATCCTCGGGTTACTACCCTGTCCCAGCCAATCAATATTCGCCTTCTCCAGGCTGAATGCCTCACCCACACTGAGGGCGTGGGGTGTCAGGCCCTGGAGTAGGATAACGAAACCGAAGTTTTGGAGTACCTCCCTCCTCACGTCACCGAGCGTCTGCGTGGCAACCCACACGCCGAAGCCAAGCTTCCTAACACCCCTAACAATGAGTTCTAGGATGGGGCTTTCAATAATTAGGTAAGCCTCATCGAAGGCGATTATTGTGTTAAGCCTCTCCACGAGGGGCCTCTGGAGGTACTCGTAGTAAGCCCTGTAGAGGAGGAGTTGCATTACAAGCTTAGCGTACTCCGTGTAATTCATGACCCTGCGTAGGACTAGCACACTCACCCCATTGGTTAATTCATCAATACTCAATAGCCTCTTCGGCATTAACTCCCTAGCCACAAGCCAAACCCTGGAAGCCTCCCCATTCTGGGCAAGCCAATCCAATGCCTCATGGAGGCCAGGGTACCTGGGGAATGCATTATAAAGCCTAACCAAGTCCTCAAAGGCTTGGTTGGCTAATTGCCTGTCACCATAGGCGAACTCAATAATACTCGCCATCTTGTCAGCGTGGGTCGTGGGGCTTGCCACGGGTTCAAGCCAGTCAATGAAGGCATCAAGGATGTCAAAGGCATTGTACTGGACGCCAGCCCTCCCGAAGTAGCCTAGGTACTCACCCTGCGGGTCTACGACCAGCAGGTTCACGCCAAGCCTATGCGCACGAAGCATTAGGCTTACCGCAGTCCAGGACTTACCTGAGCCAGTTGGGCCTACAATAAGTGCGTGTGGGCTTGGGGCAGTGTTGAGGCCAATCTTAACCTCGCTACCATACTCATCACGGCCAACATCAATGACAACCTCATCTGACTGCGCAATAAGGCTACCACCGTAGAGCACTGGCACTGAGCAAACGTCAAGGCTCAGCCCATTCAACTCAGGCTCCATGAGCCAGTGAACAGCCCCAAAACCAACCTTCATGCCAGGAGCCTCAATATCGCCCAAAATGTTAAACCTGATGGGTACTTCACCACTTAAAACACGCCTGTGCGTAACCTGAAGCGCATCAATCCTAGGAGCATACGTGCCCCTACCAGTCAGCTGATACCTATCAATGGCACGGGCTAGTTCACTCGCATAATTCTCCCTACCCATTAGGCTACCTGTGATTGTTAAGGCGAAGTCCCTCCTCGCATTACGCTCAGCATAAGCCAATAATTGACCTGGTTCAAGGCTCATGTGCCTAGCATCACTATGCGTTACGCCACTCCTGAATGGAGTGTACCTTGCCAGGCTTAACCCACCCCCAGCCCTAAGCAGGGCAATCACAAGTAGGATGCCCGTTACGATGCCTACCCAGAGCCATTGTTTAGGCAAGCCGTATAGTATTACTGAACCAGTGAAGGCAATTGCCATTAATGCCAAGAATCCACCACTCCTCACGAGGGGCATTGGGTTTCCTAGGAGCCTGACAGCCTCCTGTGGTGTAACTGGTTCTAGTAGGAAGTACCTGTTTAGGATATTGGCAATATCATTATTGCTCCCAATGTAGAGGCTCCCACCAATCCTAACGAAGCTAATCATAGTATTATCAAGNGGTAGTGTTGTGATTAAGCCGTTAAGCGCCTTGATGGCGTCCTCCCTGTGAACCTCAATGCTGAGCCTTGGGTAGGCTTTATAGAACCTCCAGTCCCTCCCACCAACACGGATAATTGCCCAGCCACCCCTGGCTGTGGTTATGGTTTTAGGCATTAGCCTCGCCCCGTAGATGAGCTTGAGGAGTTCAATGATGGATTGTGGGGCTAGTATGGCTATAACACCGCCGAGTATTGCGATTGGCTTAACCTGAGGCACTATGCCGATTATTAACGGCGTCAGTGGGAGTATTAGCCTAATTGGCTTCATTACGTAACCCACCTCCTGAGTAGTGAGGTGAGCCTCTCCAGTAGGCTTGGCTGTGGGCTGGGTTCGGTGATTGGGCCGAATTCACTTGAGGCATCCCTGATCGTGTACTCCCCGTTGAGTAGGGGCTTGGTGTTGATTAACAGCGTGCCCTTGTGTATGATGCATGGTGAATCCCCAGCATCCTCAATCCTAGCAACCACTACGCAGCGCCTAACGGCGTGGGCAATGTAGGCTAGGGCGACCTCATACTGGACGCCAGCCTCCACGGCCTCCCTAAGAGCCCTACCAACCTCACTGGGGGTTACCGTGAGCAGTATGCCCCTGGCAAGCCTCATGCACAACTCCCTATTACCCTTAATGCACTGCCTAGACGCCTCCCTGGCTAGGGCCTCAATGCCGGGTATCCTCCTTTGGCGTATGGGGATTGGTTTAAGCTCCTCAAGCCTAATGACCATTGGCCTCGATTTAACAATAGCCTCAACCTCCCCCTCGGATAGGGGTAGCCTAGGCTGTTGGCTACTCACGGCTTAACGTGGGTTATTGGTGTAATTAGCCCTACCAAGGCTTGGTAGTACCATTTGAGGCTTGTTAATGGGCCTACGCCGTGGAGCCAATTAACAATGACTACGGCCAGTAACACGCCCACGCCGAGTTCAATTGTGATTACTGTGAACGGGTGCCTGTAAACAATGAGAATGGGTACGCTTACCAAGCTGGCTAATAACGCCAACACCGCACCGATGCCCGGCCTCAATGGGCCTGTTGAACCCAGCACCACGGTGGCTACGCCCACCCCAAGCATCACCGTGAATGCGGCCACCGGGGCCTTGGGTAACCGGCTCATTAAGGTGCCCCTAGGCGTCGGCTAATTAGTAGTTGAGCCTAGCCAAAGCCGTGTCGAGGGCTGTAATCACGGTGCTAACCCGGGGAGTTGAAAGGGTGAGCCTGGGAACCTTCAGGGTTTTGGCCATTGAGGGGGTGGGCCTAGCGGAGGATGGCTCCATCAGGTGCCTTGGCGGTGGCTGCAGCGCAAACGGCACGGTGATTGTACTTGAGGCGGTTAAGGGATTTGACGTTGGGGAGCTTCACTCGGCTTTAAGTAAAATGCGTGTTGTTAAGCTTGAGGTTGAGGTTACTGGGTTACCCAGGCCAATCCTAACCAGGCTTGAAATCCTGACTGGTAGGCCAATTAAGGGGGATGCTGTCGTCAAGTACACTTGGCATTCAACGCCGAGCCTAGAGGAGCTTGCCCTAGTGTTAAACGACTTGAACCTGCCATGAATTCACACTCACCGGGTGCCTAGTGTAGTAGCGCATAATTCAATTCCAACACATTATGTTAGAAATACGGTTTATAAGCATGAGGCTTGGCGTTAGTAATCATGAGGATTGGTGTTAGGCCCCAATTCCCCTGGGTGGAGACTGGGCAGGGGATGGTGGCTGTTAGGGTGTTGGTTAAGTGGACTGGTGGGGGGTATAGGGCCTACGTCCTATGCGGGGGTGGGAGGGTTAACCTTGATGAGGCTATTGATGCGCTTTGGAGGTACCCAGTCTTAGGTAGTGTAATCCATGGGGATGACTACATCGTTGAGTTAGCCATCCCACCTGAACTAGCCGAGGGGTGGGGTGTTGTGGATTGCGTTAAGGGTGTGGTTAAGGATCCGCCTAGGGAATACCCAGTCATCATAAAGTAGTGTTTTAGGGGTAGGGGGCTAGCAGACCAGGGGATTATCATGCAGTGGCACGTTGAAGCCGTTGATTACGGCAAGGAGCCACGATTGTAATTGGCGTACTCTTCTGTCACCCCTCGGTAGCCTTACCGACACCCACCTGTTCTGCCTAAGCCTATAACCGTACTCCGACAGCAGCCTGAATAGGAGTGCCTCAAAATTCTTGGCTAAGCAACCACTCGTGTAGGTGCGTATCCCCTCCTCGCCCCTCGAAACAACAACATTGATGCCCAGCACCTGTATCTCAAACCCCCCTGACCTCACCCTAGTGACACCACCCTCACTCCTAACGGCTAGGTTCAATGTGCCGTACGTCCTCAAGGCCTCTGGGGTTGTTGGAGCCAGCGAAAGAAGCTCCACCCTCTCACCACTCTCAAGCCTCCTCATGATTTCTTCAAATTCAGCCCCCTCCCCTTTGGTTTCGGGGGTTTTGGGATTAGCCATACTGGGCCTCAAGGTGGCTTCGGTTAACGGGCAAATTAGGGGGATGGCTCAACACAATTACTAGTAATACTAACCATGGTAACCATGCCTCACCCACCCAAATCCACCACTACAAAACACGGGTGGGTGAAGCCATTATGCAATTAGGCAAAGCACCGTGAAGCAATTGTACACTCAATCAAGGTGCCATTAGCCGCAATTCGCTGGCCCACGGTTAAACGCCCTCACCCACTCACCCACCGGAGGCTGAATACCCCTAGGGGAGTGCACTCCATTAACCCAACCACGCCTCAGGCCCAACCCCACGTGCTGTTTAATGACCCCACCCACTCTGGGGAGTGTGGGGGTGCGTGGGTGAGTGGGTGAGGATAAATAACCGTGAAGGTTGGGTGTTTGTAAGAGGGGGTTTAGGTGCATTACTCATAATTCACATCCTCCTTAACCTCCTCACGTCTCCTCCTCCCATACTGCCCCCTGTTCTGGCTCCCCTCACCCCCATAGTACAGGATGCCTATGATTTCCTGGAGTTCCCTGTTCACACGGGTTAAACGCTTATTCACCCTCATGAGCATCCTAACCAGCTCCTCCTTGCTCAAGTCCTGGTACTTCACATACCCCTGCTTGGTTTCGGAGTTATTCCTGGGCATGGGTGGTAGGGCGTGAGCCGGCTAATTAGGATGAACCTAGCTTAACCTTAATGCTCCCGAGACCAATCCTAAAACCAATAGCTGAAGTCCCAGTAACCCCACAATCCAATTGTGGGAGAAGGCCGATTGCTAGGTTTGGTAGGTTCATTTGGCTTGATGGGCCAAGCAACCCAGGCCCAAGCCTAGCTGGGAAGCCACATTGCGTGGTTTGGAATACTCTACTCTATGGTTCATGGGTCATTGAGGGTGGGGAGGATGGTTTGGAGTACGGTGAAGCCATTCACAAAGCCTACGAGGATTGGTTCGTTAAGGCTAATAGTGGCCTTTACGATGAGATACTTTTAGAAGCCCCATTCGCACTGGCGCCATTCACGTTGAGGCCTGATATCCTGTACGGGAAGAATGGGGAGTACGGTGTCGTTGAGGTTAAGTCCTATGGTGCTAATAGGCTTAGTGAAGCCAAGCCTCAACTAGCCTTATACGTCTACGGTTTGAGGAGTATCGGCTTAAAGGTAACCCAAGCCTACCTTGCACTTAGGGATGCTGTCGTTGAGGAGGATGTTGATGAATTGCAGGCTATTGGTGAGTACTGGTTTAGGGCTTTGAGGAGCATGATTAGGAACCCGCCTGATAAGCCAAGCCGCTCATGCTTCAAATGCCCATACGCCCTAGTATGCAGGATACCAAAGCCAAGCCTACCCTAAACCCAAACCCCACCCTACCAAACACCTCAATACCAGGCACCACACCCCCTAGAGGCATTAGCAACACAATTAGGATGCGAGCGGTTGTAGTATGGGTTCTGGTTGCTCTTCAGGTTATTATGTTAGTATATTGCGGCATTTTCAATTACTCACTTGTTTCAGAACAATACATGTTAGGAGAGAATTGTGGGTGGTTTGGTTTGGATTGTTCTCCATATTATGCATACGCAATACCACCAAATCCACCAGCATCTACAAATACAATAACAGGAGAACCAATATTTGTACAATCATACATAAACACATATAATACGGCGTTTAATCAACCTGTAAATTCTCAACTAGCTTTATATAGATATTATAAATTTTATCCCACTTCACAATATATAAATAACAATTTTGTACCTGGAACATTTGGATATTTTGAAGAATATAATACTTTTTCACAAACTTTTTATATAAATTATTTACAAGATGATGCAAGTATATATTCTGGAACTCCTTATTTGTTTGTTTCAGCAGGTTCTGGAGAGGGATCTGGATTTATGTATTTAGATTGGGTTATAGTTACTTATGGAGTACCCTATATAATAAGCATATCTTAAAAATCGCTAAAAATTAACTGGAAGGATTATATACTTTGTATGGAGTAGTAAAGTTAGAGAGGGCTGAACCTGAGGGACCAGAAGTTGTACCATAGGAAATTATAGGTCCATTAGTAGGTACTAATAAATCTCCTCCAGCAAATCCTCTAATATAATCTTGATATATCTTTGTTTGGTAGACTAATGTTCCTGTTACATTTGCCCAATCATATACTGGTGAGTTTCCTGGTAATACTGCTGCATATGTTCCTGGTGTGTTTATTGCTACTACAAAGTTAGTTACCCATCCTTGGTATGTGTAGAATCCAGCAATGTTTGCTGGGTTTATACTATTTGCTTCTATTACATAGTATGTTTGTCCATTTATTGTTACCTGCATAATTGATACCTGACCCTTGATCACGTAGAAGTCCTGTAGGGGTACATATGGTTGATTATTCACTGGGTCAGTTTGTCCAACAAATTGATTATTCAATTGAACTATTTGGTTATGATTTTGAATTATTGTATTTGCATATTGACCATTCCAAATAACATTACTTAATGTTGTTCCATTGCTTAATATTAAGTCACCTACTGGGTCTTGGCTTCCCTTGTAACTCACCGTTTGGCCACTCGGCACGAAACCCTCAAAACCATTGGGTGAGCCAACGTACTGTACTGGCGCCTGATGTGCAGTGTGCAGTATAAGGACCAAGGCAACAACAGCAACGGCAAGGGCAACAACAACCACATACCAAACCAACCTCACCCCACCCACCCCGAAAATCCACTTATGTGTTAGTCTTTAAGTTTTGCTGTTGGGTAGGGGTGGTGGGGTTTGGGGGTTAGTTTAGGCTGGCAAGCCTACTCATACTGCTTATCGCACGCTCACTATTTCTACTTGAGCCGTGGGTTGCAATGTAGCCGAGCGCCTGCATTACTGCTAGTAAAGTGTCCCCATACTGTGCACGGTACCCGGCATAGAGCCTTGGGAAGTCGCTGAAGCGCCTACTCAAGTCCTCAATGACCTTGGGCTCAATGGGCACCATTAGGCGTTCGATTTCGCTAACACTCGGCTTCTCCATGCTTATAATCCTCCTAATCCTATTGATGACTTCCCTTATTTTCTCACCAAGTGGCTTGTTGAGCCTTGAGTGGAAGACCCTGGTGTAACTATCCTCACCAGCCACAAGCCCATTCTCACAAACCACAACCCCAATAGTCCGCACTATATGGAATGCAGTGTAGCCATCATCACCCCACGTTACACGGAGCAGGTACTTGAATTCCCCAACCCTCGGGTGGCTACCCCTGCCGAGAACCCCAGTAATCGACCCATATAATGCACCCTCATACTGCCAAAGCCCCTCAGCCTCCCAACGGCCAAACCCCTCAACACCAGGTAGAGCATCCCTAATAGCCCTCAAAACCACCTCACCAGGCACATCAACATAGGCTGGAGAGGCAATACGGTAAAGCCAATAATCACCACGCCAAGGCCTAATAGCCGCAATCCAGTCACCTGGAGCCTTCAAGACACTGTCAATACCCTTGAAGCGTTTAATAACATTACCATTCACAAAAACATCCCCAAGACCCCTAACCCTCAGGTAGTACCTACCCCAGTACTCATCCTTGTCAAAACCCTCCAACCTCCTCCTCAACTCCCCCATGGTTAAGGTTTCGGGAGTTTCAAGGCTCAAAGCCTGGGGCATACGATAAGGAAACAGGAAACAGGGTAATTAGGGGTGGGGAGGTTTAGGAAAGAGGCTTAAGTCTCGCTTAACACAATCCCCTTCCCTGGTTGTATTTCTACTTTGTATGCTTTTTTGGAGTGGTTTGTCATCCTCATCTTCTTTATTATTAACCATCTTCTAACCTCCTTGGCTTCCGTCACATTATCCATCCACATGTGTATTATGCCGTCTGCAATGTGCTCTAGCCCGAAGCCGAAGCTCATTTCTGTTGTTGGTGCGTATTGGCTTGTTAGGAGGGCAGTAATGTTCTGCCTGTACAATGACTGCCTAAGCCTGTAGCTGTACGCCCTAGCCATTGCCGGTTTATCAGCCCAAAAAGCCGTCATTGAATCAACAATAAGCCTACTCGGTTCACTTGGCCTACCCTCCTCGAAGCCAAGGAGCTCATACGCCTTAGCCACACTAGCCTCAAGAACCTCAATGCTAAGAGCCCTACTAGGCCTCCTCCCACCCTTACCCTCACCCTCTTCCTCACTTGCCTTAAGCATCTCCCTATACTGCCTATAAAGGCCGAATAAGTCAATGACTACTAGGTTTACTTCACCTGGCTTAACCTTAACACGCCCAGTAAGCGCATCAACTAGGTTCACTGGTTTGTAGTCAGTGAACCTCATGTTGAATTGACCACCCTGCCTAACAACATCACGAAAACTAGACTCCGTAGTCACGTAAATCACAGGCTCACCATTAGCCAATCCACTCCAGGCGAAGTGCATTGCCAGGATGCTTTTCCCAACACCAGGCTCACCAGTAACAACAACCCAAGTACCCCTAGGAACACCACCCTCAAGAGCAAAATCAAGAGCCTCAACTCCAAACTGCTCCCTAACAACACCCTGACCTTGGACTCCCTGAGTTTGGCTTTGGTTTTGGGCACCAGCCTGCGGAACCTGAGCCATACATCAAGCCCCTTGAACAGGGGTAATTAGCTGAACTTACACGTAGGGGTCTTATTTTTGCGATGCCTTAATGGATATTGCAATACGCCACACTAGCCTGTTAGATCCACGTCATGGTTGATGCTGGAATGCTTAAAAATGTTGTTCATGGTTTTGTTTTCATGTATTCCTCTGGTTTGCCTAGTGGGGATTCGTGGAGGGTTCCAGCCGTCGTGTTCATTATCCTATTCGCATTTGCATTAATAATGTGGATTCACACGGCCCAGTCAGACATGGCTAGGATAAATTACTGTCAATCCCAGTATAATAGCCTTCAGAGTCGATACTATTCACTTCAATCCCAGTACAATACCTTAAGTAGCAACTACACGACACTTAAGAACCAGTACATTATCTTAAAGAATAACCTAACAACGTTGACTTTCTCACTTGGAAACCTATGGAATACGCTCAACTCCCTCGGGCAGTATAACATTGAGGATGATACGCTGAAGGCAGGTTACTACAGTGTTGTATGGGTTGTTGTGCCCAGTGGCTTCACTGGCACCATCCACATTACCATGTCCTCCACAAGCCCACTACACCTCTACGTCTTTAATAATATAATCGATTTTGTACAGTGGACGCAGGGCTCCTCATACTCATACATATATTACCAGAATGGGAATTACATCGACTACACCTCTCTGAAGGACCAGGGCTATACTTCATAGTTATTTATAACCCATCAAACGGCGATGTAACATACTCCCTCACAGTAACAACAACATACACAGGAGGCTAACTGCTCCTCGCTCGCTTCACCCGTAGCACCATTAAGTAGCCCTAAGGCATGTTCCTCAGGTGCATGTAGAGGAGTTGAGGCTTAGTATGCCTAGGGCTTTGGGTGGTTTCAGGGGGTTTATTTTAACTGGGGTTGGTGAGGTTTAGGCCTGCCTCCGCTTGGATTAGGGGTGTAATGCCCCTGGCTATGTAATCCCTAACCCTACCACCCTCGTAGCTTGGGAGGCCGGCGTCGACACCCTTAACTATGAGTGCATTCTCCCTACGCTTAA
>Ga0081473_156613_pt1 | contig 16494 bp, 15 predicted proteins | sample CisSprmetagenome_FD_70977 | JGI IMG/M metagenome (GOLD analysis project Ga0081473, IMG submission 70977) | Hypoxic/sulfidic aquatic microbial communities from Cistern Spring, Yellowstone National Park, USA v2 (version 2) | ecosystem: Environmental > Aquatic > Thermal springs > Hot (42-90C) >...
GCCAATTTATCCACTACAGCCGGCCGCTCTACCAGGGCTGAGCTACGCCCGGTATTTATTATAATTAAGATAATATATATTAAAAAATTTTAACTTTTACAGAGTATATCCCAAAATTTATATTAAATATTTTGTTTTTTATAATTTTGTTAATAAAAAATCTTTATATGTTATATTTTTTCTATTTTTATAAAATCTGTTCTTCCGATTTCTGATTTAGGGTCTCCACCTAATATTAATATATATCCACTATTAATATATTTCTTAGCTATTAATTTGGAATTATTTATTATATCGAGTATATCTTTACTTTCTATGCTTTCTAGTTCAGGATATACTCCATATAATAAGTATAATTTCCTATATAATTCTTTATTTGGTGTAATTCCTATTATAATTTGTTTTGGTCTTAATCTTGAAACTCTTATTATGGAATTTCCAGTTCTACTATGTGCAACAATTAGTTTTATATCATTATCAAATTCTGAAGTACTTACTGCACCTACTGCTATAGAATCATTAATATTATTTGGAGGTAATAATTCTGGCTTTACCTCTTTTTCTACATTTAATATTATTTCTTCTAATACTTTTACGGAATCTATTGGATAATTACCTATTGCTGTTTCATCACTTAACATTATAGCATCTACACCTTCTAATACAGATAAAGAAGCATCTATTACTTCAGCTCTAGTTGGTATTGAATTATTTACCATGGATTCTAATACTTGTGTAGCCAGTATAACAGGTTTTCCATATAATCTTGATGTTTTAATTATTCTTTTTTGTGCAAATATTAAATTTGAAAATCCTATATCTACTCCCAAATCTCCTCTTGCAACCATTACACCATCGGATACTTTAATTATGTTTTCTAAATCATTTAAAGCTTTTTTAGTTTCTATTTTAGCAATCACCCAAGCTTTATTTTTTACTATTTCTTTGATTTTTATTATATCTTCTTTTGATAAAACAAAAGATACCCCTATAAAATCTGCACCTAAATCTAAAGCTTCTTTTAATAGTTCTAAATCTCTTTGGGTTACTCCAGTATCTAAATTTATATTTGGAATATTTATTCCTTTTCTAGATGTTAATATTCCTCCAGTTAGAACAGTTCCTTTTACCTTATTATTATCTACTTTATCTATATGAACTTTTATATTTCCATCATTTAAATATATATCAGTATTTTCCTTAACCACTTTATAAAATAATAAATCATCTACTGGAATGCCTTCATCTTGAGAAAATGTTATTTTATCTCCCGGTTTTAATAATATTTTTTCTTTTAGATTTCCTATCCTTAGCTTTGGTCCTGGTAAATCTACCAATATGGGTTTTTCGCTATTTTCTCTAATTATTTTAAAATATTCTTCATGACTTTTTCTATCTCCATGCGAAAAATTTATCCTATATACATCTACATATTTATCTAATTCTTTTATCTTATCTATACTACTTGGACCTATTGTAGCAACAATTTTTGTTTTCCTCATAAAAGATATATAAAAATTGAAACTTTTAATTACAAAAAACCAAAAATATTATTTAACCTTTAATATATCATCATAAATTTATATGTTTGATAAGATATTTAAATATCAAAGATTTAAAGTTAATCATGAGTGGGGTATTTAAATTATATGACATTAGAGGTGTTTATGGGCAAGGCTTAACAGATGAACTATTATATAAAATTGGATATGCATTGGGGAAATATTTCAATAACTATGAATCAATTGGGATTGTAAGAGATATAAGATTATCTTCTCCAAGAATAAGAGATATTTTGGTAGAAACATTAGTTTATACACATGATGTATTAGATTTTGGAATTGGATCTACGCCAGAAGCACATTATTTAGCAAAAGTATATAATATTCCAGTATTAATGATAACAGCATCACATAATCCTCCACAATATAATGGGATAAAACCTATTAATAGTAATGGAAATGATCTACCAAAAGAAGAAATTGATAAAATTGAAAAATTAACATATGAAAATATAAAACCATCACAAAAAGAAGGAATGTTAGAAGTTATCGAAGGAGCAATAGATATTTATAAGAAACATCTAAAAGAGAAATTTAAAGGAGTAAGTGGATTTAAAGTTGGTTATGATCCTTCAAATTCCGTATTAACTTTAATGAAAGATGTATTGACAGATTTGGGAAATGAAGTTATAGCAATTAATGATAACATAGACGGAACTTTTCCAGGTCATGGGCCAGATCCTTCAAAAGATGAAAATATTAAACCCCTACAAGAACTAATGAAAAATAGAAAAGATTTAGATATTGGATTTATGTTTGATTCTGATGGAGATAGATTAGGTATAGTAAATAAGTATGGAAATAGAATTAGAATGGATAAATATATAATACCATTTATTAAAAAGGATAGGACATATGTACTAGAAATTTCTTTACCAATTTATTTAAGAAAATTGGTTGAAGAGAGAGGAGGAAAAGTAATTGTAAAGAGACCTGGTCATACTTTTGTTAAATTTGCAGGTCAACAAAATAGAGCATATTTATGTATTGAATATACTGGTCATATTTATTTTGCTGAAAATGATTATATTGATGATGCATTATTTGGTGCATTGATGTTATTAAAATATATGAAAAAAGGTATAGATATAAAGAGCATATTTATGTATTGAATATACTGGTCATATTTATTTTGCTGAAAATGATTATATTGATGATGCATTATTTGGTGCATTGATGTTATTAAAATATATGAAAAAAGGTATAGATATAAATAATTTAAATATTCCTGAATTTATATGGTTAGAAAAAGATATACCAAGAAATAATCCAAATTTAATTGAGAAAGTAAAAGAATATGGAAAGAGTAATGGATTTACATTAAATGGTTTAAATGGAGATTTGGATGGCATAGAATTATTAAAGGATAACTTAAGAATATTGGTAAGATATTCAGAAACAGAACCTTTATACAGAGTTGTTATAGATTCTTATGATAAAAGTATAGATGTTAATAAAATATTTGAGGAAATATCAAAAATGAATGCGTAAATATTTTTTAATATTATTAATATTTCGATATTATTTTCTTTATATGATATCTAACTTTAAAATTAAATATCTTTAAATCTTATATTGATTTGATTTATTCTTATTAATTTTTTATTTTAGCTAATTTTTCATCTAATTTTTTAGCAAAAGTATCCCAAGATATATCAATATTTTTTATATAATTTATATTTTCTTTTCCTTTTTCCATTAATTGATCTTTGTTTTTTACAAAATATTCTAATGAGTTATATATTTCATTAATCATTGGTTCTTCATAGAATCTTTCCCTTATCCAATAGATTCCAGGTGCATTCTTTAATAATTCGTAGTTTCCAGAAGGATAAACATTAATTAAATATTTTCCAGCAGCTAATGATTCTAAAGGAACTATCCCAAAATCCTCCATATATGGTATATAAATACATGTCAAAGACTTTGCATATAATTCTCTTAATTTTTCATCAGATAAATTTGAATACAATTTTATATTATTTTGTAAATTATATTCTTTAATTAATTTTAATATTTCCAAATAATATTTTTTGTTTTCAATATTTCCAACTAAATATAATTTATATTCAGGATATTTTTTAATAAACTTTGCAAATGCTTTAATTAATATATCTTGCCTTTTCGATAATCCAATTCTGGCTACATATAAAAAATAATCTTCCGGATTATCATTATAAAAAGTAGATAAATCCGCTCCTGGATATATAACATCTGTTTTTTCTTTATCTATTAAATTTTTATCTAATGCCCTTTTTCTAGATAATTCTGAATTAAATATTGCAAAATCTATTTTCTTCCATGCTTTTCTTTCTAGATAATTATAAACATTTAAAGCTACTTTATAAGGTAAAAAATAGTATTTTTTAAATCTATATTTAAAGTTCCAATAAATATCATATTTGTATGCGGCCCTTAAAATTGTATGTGTATATGTAACTTTTGGCATATCGAAATTCTGATTTGTTAACATTAATTCTGCAATACCACCTGTAGATATTAATAATAAATCAAAATTATCAATTTCATATTTTATTAATAAATTTATTAATGAAAATCCTCCTCTAATTAAATATCCTCTAAAAATTTTTTCATATTTCTTATCATATAAGCTAATAATATCTTTTTCTTTGAAATCATAAGTTTTTTCTTTAATATAATTCCAAGTTAATATCTTTATTTTATGTTTAGATCTTTTATAATATTCATAAATCACTCTCTCTGCACCACCTTTTGATTTTAACCATGGATGAAATAATAAAATTTTCATAATAAAAGATAATTATGAAGATTCATAAACTTTCTTAAACATCTCTTCTATCTTTGGTAATATTATATTTGAGTCAAATTTACTTGCAATTTCTCTAGCTTTTTTGGATAATTCTTCGTATTTATTTTTATTATTTTTCCATATTTGATAATATTTTAATATTCCATTAATATAATCTTCTATATTATTAAGTTTTGCATAATAAATTGATTCAGATTCTCCGAATGCACTTACTACATCTGGTAAATTTGATACAACTACAGGATTTCCTACTGCTAAATTTTCTAATACAGAAAAGGGAAATGCTTCTTGTCTAGTTGGTAAAAACATTAAATTTTTATCACCTATAGTATTAATATATTCTTCTTCGTTTAGTAATCCTAAATATTTAACATTCGATGGTAGATTTTTATATATTGGCTTATTACCAGTAATATAAAATTCTATATCATTATATTTCTTTAAATTTTCAGCGACTTTTATTAAAATATCTATTCCTTTTTCAATATTAACAACACCTGAACAAATTATTTTAAATTTATCGTAACTTTTTTCTTTTGGTTTATATTTATCTAATTCGATAAAATTTGAAATTACAAATATATTCTTAAAACCTTTTTTTCTATATATATTTGCTCTATATTCGGTTAAAAAATGGTGATAAGAATCTTTTATTTTTCTAGCAATTATATTTTCTAATAAATAATAATAAACTCTTTGAATAGGTTTATTCAAAGGAGAATGATGTCCAAAAATAACTTTTTTAGAATATTTTAATATTTCAATTTGTGTTCCAAACCAAACATAAAATGCGTAGGTTATGTCTATATCATTTAAATAATCTTTTATTTCACTTATATCATGTAATAAGCCATATTTATTCTTATGTTTAATTACTATATAATCAAAATCTAAATTATTTAAATCATATTTTTTATTAAAATCAGTAGTTATGACTTTAACATCATATTTTTTAGATAAATAAGATGCAGCTTTCATTATCCATTTTTCTCCACCTCTATTAAAAGATAAATGTGGCAAATTAAATATAGCAATTTTCATTAACTTATTGAAGATAAAAAAGTTTTATAAATTTTTAGACATTTTGGGCATTTAAATCTGTATATGTATATTCTCTCAAATAATATTTCTTCAGATAATTTCTAAATAATTTATATAAAATAATTTTTGATAATCTTTTTATATAATTTTTATCAAATATCGATAAGTATTCTATGTATTCTTTTAATGATATCTTATAATTAGTATTATAAATAACATTTAATTGAATTTTATAGCTTATTATTCTATCTATTTGATTTCTGCATTTTGTTTTTTCATAGATATATTGATGATCATATAGTGCCATTTCCAGCATTTGCTTGTTAAATTTACCACTTGTTAAGTTTTCTTCATGTCTTCTAAAGTAAGTTAATGGCTCGTCTAATTTTATAATTTTTTTATTAAAATAGCACAAAAGACCATTATCTACAGCATAGTTTAGTTTTCTTAAATAAGATATTAATTTATCTTTATCTTTAATATTTAAAATTATACAACTGTCATTACCTCTTATATATTCTGGTTTTTTTAGTGGTCTACCTTTCCAATCATGAGTTACTATAATTTTATGAAAAATTATATATTCATCATATTTAATATTTTTTACGATTTCAAATATTCTACTAATTTTATTTTCAACAAACATATCATCATCTTCCAATAAGAATATTAGATTACTAGAAGCTGCTTTTATTCCTTCAGAAAATGTTCTACCAATATAATGATCTGGATCATCTGGATCTAAATTTATTATTTTATAATTAGGAAAATTTTCTTTAATATAATTATCTATTTTTTCGTCTTGATAATATTTTACAACAATTACTTCAATATCATTTAAATCTATTCCTTTTTGATTTTTAATACTTTGTAATGCATCTAATATATATTTTTTCCTTTTATAGTCAATAACTACTACTGAAGCTTTCATAAAGAGAAATATAAAATAAAAATTTAAATAATTTGTGAATAAATTAAATCATCATATAATTTAAGTTTTCATCTAAAGAGTAAAAGTCGATAGATAATAATTTTTTAGCTTTTGAGATATCTAAAGATGAATCAAAAGGCCTTTTTGCAATCCAATTTTCTACATTATTTACTTCTTTGATTATTCCATTAAGATTGAATTTTTCCTTTATTTTTAATGCAAGTTCATATCTAGAAATTCTCTCTCCAGCAATATTAATTATTCCAGTTTTTCTATATTGAATTATTTCATTGATAGCTTCAGCAAGTTTTCTTGCAGATATTGGGGAATAATAACCTTTGAATGCATTAACTTCCTTATTCTCTTTTAATGTTTTATAAACATAGATAGGAAAACCTTTATTTCTAAAGATTCCGGAAGTTCTTATAACTAAACTATCATCATATGATAAAGCATAGGTATCTCCCAATAATTTTGTAAGTCCATAGTAATTTATTGGATTAGGTAAATCTTCTTCTTTATATAAACCTATTTGCCCATCAAATACATAATCTGTACTTATTTGTATAAAATATGCTTCTATAACTCTTGCAGCTCTTACTATATGTTTTACTACCTCTGCATTAACTTTATATGCAATATCTTTTTCAGTTTCACATTTGTCAACATCTGTGATAGCGGCAGCATTAATTATAATATCGGGCTTTTTCTTTAATATAAAGTCTTCAACCATAGAAAAATTAGTTAAATCTAACTTATATCCGTCTTTTATCTCATTTGAATTATAAACCTTAATTAAATCTCCTTTTAAAATATTAGATAGTTCTAAACCCAATTGCCCAGAAGCCCCGAATATTAATATTTTCATGTTAAATTGTTTAAAATTAAAAATATAAAATTTTTCTTAAAATTCAAAAACGTCTACTTTATCTAATATAGGACACTTAGAATCCTTTTCACTAACTATTATATCTTTTATAGGCCAATCTATTATTGAATAATGAATACATCTTTCATGTTGTGGCGAATATTCATTGTTTGTTACAAAATATAATACTATTGAATCTTCAAGAGCTTGAAATCCATGAGCAAAACCCGGAGGTATCCAAAACATATAATGATTTTCTTCACTTAATTCTACAGAAACATATTTTCCAAATGTTTTAGAATTTTTTCTTATATCTAATGCAACATCCAATATTTTTCCTTTTATTACAGTTACTATTTTTCCTTGTTCTTTTGGAGGTATTTGATAATGCAACCCCCTAATTACTCCCTTCTTAGAGTAAGATATATTAACTTGTAAAGGCTTTGAAATCCCTCTCTTTTGAAAATCGGATTCTTTAAATATTTCTTTAAAATATCCTCTATTATCTGAAAATACTTTTGGCTTAATCAAAATCAATCCTAGATCCAATTTTTCAAATTCAAATGGCATTAAATAATTTATATAGATAAATTTTTAAAATAAGATTTGAATAAACTATTAATGCAAGCAGTAATATTACATGGGGGTCAAGGAACTAGATTAAGACCTTTAACACATACAGGGCCCAAACAATTAATAAAAATTGCTGGAAAACCCGTATCACAATGGGTTTTAGAACAATTAAGAGATTCTGGAATAAAAGATATAATAATTATTTTAGGTAATAATAATCCAAATAGAGTAATTGAATATTATGGTGATGGTTCTCAATTTGGAGTAAATATTACATATGTATATCAGGGAAAAGCTAGAGGATTAGCAGATGCTGTATATAGAGTAAAAGATTTAGTTGAAGATAGATTTATTGTTTATTTAGGTGATAATATAATACCTTATCATAATCTTTCTTCTTTCATTTCTTTTAAAGGTTCCGCATCAATACTTTTAGCAAAAGTTCCAAATCCAAGTAGATTTGGTGTAGCTATAATAAAAGATGGAAAAGTTATAAAATTAATAGAAAAACCAAAGGAACCAATATCAGATTTAGCATTGGTAGGCGTTTATGCATTTACAAGAGATATATTTGATATAATAGAAACATTGAAACCATCCTGGAGAGGAGAATTAGAAATAACAGATGCTATACAGGGTTTAATAGATAATGGAAAGGAAGTTGAATATAAAATAATTGATAGTTGGTGGAAAGATACAGGAACTCCTGAAGATATTTTAGAAGCAAATTCTTTTCTTTTAGATATGTACATAAAAAGAAAAATAGAAGGTGAAGTTATAGATTCTAATATAGATGGAAGAGTTTATATTGAAAAGGGAGCAATAATTAAAAATTCTATAATTAGAGGACCAGCTTTTATAGGAAAAGGAAGTATAATAACAAATTCATATATAGGTCCATTTACTTCAATTGGAGAAAATTGTGAAATATCCAATAGCGAAATAGAATATAGTGTGATCTTAGACCATGTTAAGGTAGATGAAATATCTATAATGGATTCTTTAATTGGAAATAATTCAAATATAAAAAAGGGAAGAAAAAAGAGCAAATTAATAATAGGAGAAAATTCTCAAATAGAAATATGAAGATCGTAGTTCTAGGAGGTGCTGGATTTATAGGATCTGCTTTTGTAAGAGAATTAAATAAAAGAGGAATTAAACCTATTGTAATAGATTTATTAACATATGCAGGGAGATTGGAAAATTTAAAAGATACGGAACATGAATTTATAAAAGCAGATATTAGAGATCCTTCAACTCAAGAATTGTTACAAAATGCTGATATAGTAGTTAATTTTGCCGCTGAAACCCATGTTGATAGATCTATTTATAAACCTCAAGATTTTGTAACTACAAATATTTTAGGTACAATAAATATTTTAGAAGCTGCTAGAAGATTTAATTTTAAATATGTGCACATTTCTACAGATGAAGTATATGGAGATGTATATGAAATAAGATGTGCAGATGAAAATTCCCCATTAAATCCCTCATCCCCCTATAGTGCATCAAAAGCCTCTGCAGACTTATTTGTTAAAGCATATGTAAGAACTTATGGTATTAATGCGATAATAATTAGACCCTGTAATAATTATGGTCCAAGACAATTTCCAGAAAAACTGATACCAAAAGCAATAATAAGAACTTTAATGGGTTTAGAAGTTCCAATATATGGAAATGGTAAACAAGAAAGAGATTGGATGTATGTAGAAGATACCGCAAGAATTATTTTTGATATAATTTCTAAAGCAAATTGGAGGGGAGAAATATACAATCTGGCTGGAAAGCAGATAGTCAATAACCTTGAATTACTTAAATTATTAGGAGAAGTAATGGGAAAAGAGATAAAAATAAAATTTGTATCCGATAGGCCAGGTCATGATAAAAGATATTGTATGAAAACCTCTCTATCTTATGAAGTAACACCATTAAAAGAAGGATTAAAGAAAACATATGAATGGTATGTTAAAAATGAATGGTGGTGGAAGCCATTAATAAATGATAAATTCTTCAAAGAAGATGAGCCTTGGAAAAAATAATTAAAATTTTAATATAATAAAGTATTTAAAAAATTTTATGAAGAAACGTTATTTATAATTGTGTTGCCTTTTTTTGATTCTAAAACTATTAATGGAACATAAGTTTGTCCTACATTATATTGTGAATAGTTCTGATATGTATTTATAGTTCCCTCAAATATACTATAAGTATAGATTATTCCCTCACTTGTTGGATTTGGATTATTTGGACTATTTATAATCTGATCTGCAATATTTATCATATTCTCTGCTAGATTATATTGATAATTATTTGAGAAATTTATAACAACACTACTTCCAGATGTATAACCCCATAATTTAAGGGAAGAATTATACATGGGAATGCCATCCTGAATTACTATATCATAATTGGTTAAGTGATTTAGTACATAATAAGTTTTGAAAGGATCGGCTGGTGTTGCAATTACTCCAATATTTACTGATTCATTAGGCTGAATAGCTATTACAGGTATATTGCTCTGATTATTTAATAAATTTAAATATTGTAGATCTCCTCTATCAATAACTATATATGAGTACCAATTATTTTGTTGTGCAGCATTAAATATATCTTGTATAGTAACACCATTATTTTCTACATAAGACTCTGGTATTTCTAATTTTATCTCATAGCCACTAGGATATATAGTTCCTTCTATGTGTGCAGTTCCATTATCTATTTTAACAGAATCAATTTGTATTATCGAAATATCATAAGAATTACCTTTACCATATAATATTCCTTCTAGAGTTTTCATATTCTGCAATGGCTGTAATTGACTCTGAAGTATATTTATTGTCTGAGTAGCATTGTTTAATTTATCTTCAAGTGAAGATATTGTTATATTATCTCGATTTAATTGTTCCTGAAGATTTTGATTCTCATTTCGAAGTTCGGATATTGTCATATTATATTGTTTTAATTGTTCTTGTAATTGATGAATAATATTAGAATAATTATTCAAAGTTTTTTGATATATATTTATTGTTTGAGTAGCATTGTTTAATTTATCTTCAAGTGAAGATATTATTAAATGATCTTGTTCTAATCGTTGATTTTGTTGTTGAATAATAACATTATCGTTATTAATAATTTCTTTATCATGCTGGATAATTGAATATAAATCTTGATTTTGATGAGTTAAATTATATATATCCGATGCTAATATTCCCATAACAATTCCTATAGCACCAGAAATAGCACCCACTATAAGAGAAGTTTTACTATCCCATTTTCCCTCTATTTTTCCTTTTGACATTCTATTATAAATAATTGCTCTACTACCATAATATCCAATTCTACCATACATAGTTGACGAAAGTGCTGTCATTAATGCGGATGGTATAACATATTTAGCTATATCTACATTTTCTCTAATTCTTTTTTCTAAACTTTCTATTCCATGTTCAATTTTATTTCTTGTATTCTTGAGTAGTTGTCCTGGGTTAAATACCAAACCCCTCATATAAGAATCTTTAAATAAAAATTTAAAAGAATTATTTTTACTTTTATAACTAAAAAATAAACAATCAAAAAATGTATTTCAATAGTTTATACTTAATTAGTAAATATTTAGATTTAGAAAACATTATTATATTATGATAAAAGCAATAATACTTGCAGGTGGATATGGTAAAAGGTTAATTCCATTAACTTTAGAAAAACCAAAACCATTGATAGAAATAAAAGATAAACCAATTTTACAATGGCAAATAGAATGGTTAATTAAACAAAATATAAAAGAAATTGTTTTAGCTGTAGGATATCTAAAATCTAAAATATTTGAAACTATAGGTGATGGTTCTAAGTTTGGGATAAAAATATATTATAGTGTTGAAGAAGAACCTCTAGGAACTGGAGGAGCTATTAAAAAGGCAATGAGATATATTGATGAAGATATATTTATTGTATTAAATGGGGATATAATTACAAATCTTTCCATAAAACCTTTAATAGAAAATATAAATAAAGATGTTATTGCATCGATTGCTCTAGTACAAATGAGAAGCCCATATGGAATAATTCAGATTGATAAAGAAAATTATATAACTGAATTCAAAGAAAAACCATTATTAGATTATTTAATTAACGCAGGAATTTATGTTTTCAATAAAGAAATATATGATTATTTACCAGATAAAGGTGATATTGAAGTATATACTTTTCCGAACTTGCTAAAGAAAGAAAAATAAAAGGTGTTATTTATAAAGACATTTATTGGAAATCAATAGATAGTATAAAAGCTCTAGAAGAAGTTAGCAAAGTAATTGATCAGATATATTCTTTATAATAAAATAAGCTAGGTTATTTATAATTAAAGTATATAAAAATCTATATTAAAATCACAAGGATTTATTCATTAATTTTTGTTATTTAATTTTAGATAATCAAAATATAAAGAGATATAAGAAAGTGATTTTTTATATTTTAAACCTGTTATTAATTATAAATTATAAAAAGAAAAATCTATTGAAAAAATTTGAAAAATGCTTACTTATATCTAACGAAATATGCAATCGGATACAAAATCATGCCTATTACTGCCAATATTGCCGCACCATAATATCCTACTGAATACCAAGGATTAATCAAAGACATCAAACCACCTGTAAACCACATAGATATTGCAAATATTCCTAGAGCTATTATAGTTCTAATTAGATCTACATCTTCTCGAGGCATATAAATATTATTACAAAAAGTTTTAAATGTTTTACGCAATATGCATCTACATCTGCATGATATATTACAATATAAATCGATTAACTTTGCTTAAACTTATTAAAAATTAATTAAAAAATTGTGTCAAAGTATGCGCTCACACTCTAGGACTCATGTCGGATAACGTTAGTTATCCGACATAACTAAGCCAGCAATAACTATAGATCCGATACTCTTTTTAAGACTGCAACAAGATTAATGTTAAATATTTATACAGGTTCTTTAATTGTTGATGATCGAAACTTCTTAAAAATGAACTCTTTTGTCAAAAGGGACATTATAATATTGATAATAATTATGATAGTAAAGGCAAGAAGGACTTAGCACTTCTTCGGAATAACAATATGTTAGAATTGAATGCTGTTGACAACAATTCTTAATAAACCGTAAATATTATTTCTTTAAGAAAGTTATTAAAAAACTTTCTATATTAAAAGATGAAGCAAAATATCAAAACTTCTTCAAATTAGAATTAAATTTAGTTTGTCGAATTCTTCTTTAACTTTTAAGAAATCAGAGTCCTTAGTTACTAAAGTTAATCTTCTATTTATTGCTTGAGCTGATATTAATATGTCAAAACCTCCAATTAACTTCCCTCTATCTTTTAATTTCTTATAAATTCGTGAACCTATTATCGCATCCTTCTTAGTAAGGTTTATGATTTTAAATGCCGATAGAAAATCAAAGATTTCACTTTCTTTAACCTTACCTAACAAGATCTCATATACAGTTAAAGAACTTATGTAGAAGTCCTCTGAATTTAAAATGACTTCCTTTACTTTTTTATTCCCCTTTAAATAATCAATAATTGCTGAGCTTTCTATTAATACTTTCATCACTTTTCTTTCTCATTTCTTTAATTTCTCTCTCCAATTCTTTAGCTTCTTCTTCACTTAATATGCCAAAATATTTCTCTAACTTTTTCTTCCTCAAACTTAATGATTCTTCTATTAACTCCTCAATTATATCACTAAAGCTTTTATTACCTTTTATCTCATTCAACTTTCTATATACATCATCCCTTATCATTATTGTTTTCATAATATATTATATACATACTATGGGGTAGATAAACTTTTAGATAAGATACTGTTAAGTATGTTTGCCATAGAATTTTTACAATGTTCGTTTGGAATAGTCGGATCAATAATATCATGATTATTAACAATTACGGGATATATAGCAATAAAATACTATAAAAGATCAAAAATAGAAAATTTACTAAAAGAAAGTTAGTAACAATTATATTATTTTCCTCTTTTTATACCTATAAGTATATACTAATCTACATACTTCTAATTTAAATATCTCTGAATTCATTTTTCTTTGTATATCTTTTAGTTAGGAGTTTGTAAGTATTATCTTAAATAGAATGTTAAATAATTTCTTAAGAGAAGTTATCGGGCATATAAGTTTGTAGCATAAAAATTTTTATTTTATTCTAAATATACAAATTAAATTTATAAATTTTTTAAAAATGTTTATTTGGAGGTTTCTAATTTTTTAGATTAATAGTCAACTTGACGAAACATAGAAAAATTTATTTAATATAATAAAATGCTTATAATCATTAGAAAATTTTGAAAATTTATATTATTTATTTTCTAAAGCTCTAATATATTTTATAATTTTTTATTGCATCTATAACATCTTTTTTAGACAAATTTTTAATTTCTTCTATTATATCCTTTATATTTATATTTGTCAATTGTTTATTTTTATGTATAATAATATTTCCATAGCAGCTTCCAAGTTCATATCTATTTAATCTCTTGTTTTCTTCTATGTATGATTTACATATTTTTATATTTTCTTCTATGATTTTATATACTTCAGGGTATTTATAGAATTCATTTTTATAGAAATATACTATATATTCGAATGCAGAAGCTTTCCATTCATTATTAGAACGGATTACAGCATGTCCAATTTCATGAGTTATTACAGTATCGGTAACAGTCTTCATTATGTTATTTTTTATATTTTTAATATCTACATAAAATGGATATGATATTATACTATTTTTCGATAATTTTATACCAATAATAGAAGAATCTTTTATATTATTATTACTTAGCTTATCTAATATTCTATTGACTGTTTTCTCCAATTGTTTTTTTATAATAAAAATTTTTTTATCGAAGAGAAAATTAATCCCTATAATTCTTTTATATAAAAACAATAAGTAACCTGATGTTATAAAAAATGCTATTATAAATATTATTAAAGGATTCCTTATTGGAATATTTATTGCATAATAAGGAAGTGAGCAAATAAATACTAAAATAATAAATATATATACGAATATATCATAAAGTGACCATAGTGATTTTACTATTCTTAATCTTAATCCTTCAACTTTTATACCATTCTTATTGAAATATTCTATAGCTTCTTCAAAACTATTTTTTATAATATCAGCCAATTTGTCTTCTGACATTACTATATAATAATATCAAAAGTCTATAAATTTTTATTATTTCAAAAATTTAATACATTCAAAAAATATTTCATTATCCTTTAGGCTCATAACGTATAATTTCTTTTATAGCACCTAATGCAGATAATTTCTTAATTTCTTCTACAGCATCTTTTATATTTAGATTTTTATTTCTATCTATAATAATATTCGCATAACATTCTCCTAACTCATAAGGAGCCTCTTTAAGTGCATTAGCAGCATATTTTAACGAACTTTCTGGAAGATCCTCAATAACCATATGATAACCTAGGAGTGCAAGTATCTCCACATATTTTTTACATTCTATTATATTTTCTTTTACGATTTTATGCGTTTCTGGATATCTTAATAAATCATTCATATCAATGTACATTATATATTGCAAAGCGGAAGCTGAAAATTCTGCATCATCCCATCTTTTTCTATTATCAAAACGATGTCCTTCTTCATGAAATATAACACTAACAGCATAAAATTCTGTTAAATCTTTTTCTATATTTTTTCCCTCTGTATATAAGGGAGTAGATATGACTGCGGATAGTGGTGATTTTACTCTAATAATAGATGGTCCATTTATATTTATAGAATCAGATCTATTTGATTCTAATGTTTCATCTATATGTCTTTTTAATCGATCTTCTACAATGAAAATTTCTTCTGTTTGTGATACGCTCGATCCATCAGCACGTTCGTTCTTTATAATAGGAAGTACAACATATTTAAGTATCATATTATTTAATTCATTTATATCATCTGTATTATATTTTTGCTTTAATAAATATATCTCACCTATATAAAATTCTCTAAGATTTTCTTTTTTTATTATATATACATCATCTTTAGATAATTGTTTCAATAAACTTTTACCAATTTCGAGCTCTTGCTTTAATTTATTTATATCATATGTTTTTATCATATCATATAATTCCCGTAATAAATTTGAAGATTTTAATACTCTCAATCTTATATCTTTATTAATTTCTATACCAGCTCTTTTAAGATATTCTTTAGACTTTTTATAAGATTCTCTTATAATTTCATCCAAATCCAAACCATAATTATCTACTACCATTAATATATAGTAACAGAAAGAATTTATAAATTTTTATCACTTAAAACTCCTTTTTATATAATTTAAAATATTATATAACAGCTAAAAATAATGGTAAATTACTTTCATCTAAAATTATTATATCTCTTGGATAATTCTTATGAGCTCTTTTAGATTTAATCTCTATTTTTAAATTACCTGCAATAACATCTATCTCATAACTATTTCTATAATAATATATCTCTCCAAATTTTCTTTTTAGATGTGATTGTACAATCCATTCATATAATACGCTATCCAAATATTTTGTATTAGTCCACAAACTTAAAGATTTTGCTAAATATGGATCTAATATAAAAAATTTTCTCTCTTTTCTCCAAATTATTTGTTTTTCTTTAAATAGAGCATAATCTAATATAAATAAATTTCTAAAGATTTCTATATAATCTTCAACA
>Ga0081473_128980_pt1 | contig 16449 bp, 23 predicted proteins | sample CisSprmetagenome_FD_70977 | JGI IMG/M metagenome (GOLD analysis project Ga0081473, IMG submission 70977) | Hypoxic/sulfidic aquatic microbial communities from Cistern Spring, Yellowstone National Park, USA v2 (version 2) | ecosystem: Environmental > Aquatic > Thermal springs > Hot (42-90C) >...
GGTCTCAATGCGCACAATGCAGGGAGTGCATGAATTGTGCGGTTTACACGCACTAGCCATGATGCATGAATTGGTCAATCAACACAGGCTATCAGGCTGGCATGAATTGCGAATCTCTCGCGCCCTATTGTACGCCCATGAATTGAATAAGACTCACACCCTGGGGCATAAGCATGAATTGCACTTACTACGCACCATAAAGGGGGTGCATGAATTGGCAAAGGTACGTTGCCTAACATAAAAGCATGAATTGGTCTCTAGGCACGCCCTCGTCGAGCAACATGAATTGAAAGCGGGGCACAGCTATTATAAGTACATGAATTGTTGAACACACACAGTGAGGGATGTACATGAATTGTTTGCCTGCCACACACTATTGCTTCCGCATGAATTGTAATGCTTTCACGCCCTGGGGAAGATGCATGAATTGTCGTAGATTCACAAGTTGTTGGACGCGCATGAATTGCGTGGATTTCACGCCCTATCAAACGTACATGAATTGCATACCATACACGCCTGTAGAAGAGACATGAATTGGGAAAAATTCGTGCCCTGTAGAGCCGACATGAATTGGACACGCGGCACGCCCTGAGGGTGGCACATGAATTGTACTCCTTACACGTCCTATCTGTTAAGCATGAATTGTTTAATTGCCGTGCCCTGTGAATTGTACATGAATTGACGGGGCCACGCAAACCTGTTCAAAACGCATGAATTGGTTGGGGAACACACCCTACAAGCTGGGCATGAATTCTAATGCATTCACGCGCTGCAGAAACTACATGAATTGTAATAAATTCACGGACTATAGACAACACATGAATTGTGCCTGGCACTCACCATGAAGGAGACACATGAATTGTGGCTATTTCACGCTATGGACGAAATTCATGAATTGCTCACCTTGTACGCCCTAGACGGCTCGCATGAATTGGTCGAGAGACACTCCCTGAAGATTACGCATGAATTGTAGTAAACACCCGTGTGTATGCCAAGCATGAATTGTGTTTAGCGCACACCATGAAAGAGATGCATGAATTGCGTTCTACTCACGCCCTATTCACAATACATGAATTGTGCTTGTGACGCGCCCTGAAGGAGTTTCATGAATTGTTAGCCCCACGCACCTATTTAAAAGACATGAATTGGTTGAGGAACCTGCCCTATCAGTGCAGCATGAATTGTTCCTAACGCGGGACTGCGCGAATCACATGAATTGTAGGACACACACGCACTATTGAACATACATGAATTGTTGGGCGCGCCCCGCCTGCATCTCCTGCATGAATTGTGATGCATTCACGCCCTAGTTGTAGTACATGAATTGTATAATACACACGAACTACTTGGCGAACATGAATTGGGTGCCTTTCACGCCCTATCGGTTGGGCATGAATTGTCGACCTCTCACACTCTGGATGTTCTACATGAATTGTTCGCGCCGCGCGCCCTGATGCTTACGCATGAATTGTGCAGGAAACGCGCTCTGAGCCTGGTACATGAATTAACTTTTCCGCGCGCTCTGTGCGGTAAACATGAATTGTAGTTCTTGCGTAACGCCCTGGAAAACAAACATGAATTGAGCTGATCGCGCATCTATCGATCACACATGAATTACCCAAGGTACGTGCTCTATCAACGAGACATGAATTGGATATCACACACGCCCTATGCCCATCACATGAATTGTACATAATACGCGCCTAATAAGGGAACATGAATTGTGGGTATTTCACGCTCTGCTGAAGACTCATGAATTGATTGGGAAACACCCCCTGAGAATCTTGCATGAATTGCGGAGTCGACGGAACCTGCGCTACAGGCATGAATTGATTTAAACACGCGATCTAGTCATTACGCATGAATTGTTAGGCGTGCAAACCTGGGGAAGTTGCATGAATTGACTTAGGTTCGCACGTTGTGCTCAACACATGAATTAACAAAATGAATGGCCAGCGAGCAAGGCCCCGCGGTGCTGGCCCGGGGCAGTCCCATGAACCCAGCCGGAGGGGCCGATGAAGGCTGGGCGAGGACACCTCCCCCAACACGGGGAGGAGGTCAGTAGGAAAGCAAGGGCATAGCTGGAGGGGAGTGGGGCCGTTGGTGCGCGGTCCACCAGATCCCCAAGGGGACTCGACCCCGAGGCGTCTGTGAAGCCTGGCATTGAATGTACCCCTCCACCACCAACTTTATAAACCCCCATCGCCAAGTAGTAGCTGGAGGGGAGCTCGACCCCTTCAATCTAGCAGCCAAGGATAGGGCTAGGTGAATGTACCCCTCCAACATGAATTGTCGGTGTTCCACGCCCTGCACAACAGACATGAATTGTTAAATAAGCGCGACCTGTACATACAGCATGAATTGTTAAGCACACGTGCTCTGTTTTATCCGCATGAATTGTCATCCTCACCACGCGTCCTGGGAAGAATGCATGAATTGTTTTATACACACGCCCTGCGGAATGGGCATGAATTAATAATTAACGGCAAGCCTCGCCCTTTAGGGCGGGGTTGCATAACCACGACACCAACGACCCTTCCCAATTACCAATTAATTATTTACCATTTTTCGTGAATCCACGGGGGAGAAATATTTATAAGCCTTGATTTTACGAGGATTATGATGGAGGCGGTGAAGTACAAGGTCTTGGATTTCCTTGAGGAGTTGCCGAGGAGGGTGCTCACTGAGGTGGAGATTGACGAGACCGTGTTCAAGAAGCTTGTGAAGGGTGACAAGGAGGCTTGGAACAGTGTCATTTCGGCGCTGGCGGACGTGGATGCATGCGGACTTTATCCACCAACCGCCCCATCATGCCAGCGCTGGTTAAGGACGCTTGCCACAGCCGTGGCGGCGCTGGCGAAGGTAAACCCAGAGAAACTGGACGACAAGCTCCTGGAGAGACTGCAGGAACTCGTTGTGCATCTCGGGTTTTTCCTAATCACGGGAGACACGAGGTCGTTCGCAACGGGTGAGGGCTGATGAGCACGCCCACCCTAGACCTCAACAAGCTACCGCCAGTACTTGCGGGCAAACTACTCAACGCGCTCTTCGCAAGGTTCCTAGCAAGCGGCGCCCTTGAGTACGACGAGGCTAGCTCAACAATAAAGTGCGTGAATTGCCAGAAATTCGAAGAGGAATTGACCAAGTACGTCATGAGCAAAAAGTTCAACGATGCGCTGCACGGCTTCATCCCACCCATCGGCATCAATATTAACTCCATAAAGTCCATATTAATAGATACTAGGGTTGAGGACATCCTCCACGAACTAGGCACTACGGAGTTCGACCAAGGCATCTTGAAATGGGGTAGCAATTTATACGGTCGCCGGGGTTGGATTACAGTGCAGGGTGTACGAATGAGCTACCTAACCTACGCCCTCGTAACCCTTGCCCATGCATCCTCAGTAATAGCGAAGCACCACGATACCTATTTATACCTAGTGCCGCTAAGCCTCAATAAGGACTTGGTTGCCAGGTTCACCAAAGCCAGGGGTGAACTAAGCAAGCTACTAAGGGGCATCAACATCGAGGCAGTCCCCGAGCATTTTTACCACCTACTCGTGGCATCCGCAATCAGGGTGTGGGACGGCGCCGTCGAGCTCGTCTGGGCAAGTCGAGATTTTACGGTGGCGAGGGAGTTGGTACTCATCCTCCGGGGTTACGAGCCGTTAATGAAGGCGCTGGTTGTTAATGACGAGGAGGGCTTATTCACGGATTTCGTGGCGCAGGTGATTAGGGACTACGCATCCAACGACAAGGATAGGGTCAATATGGTGAAGCCCTTCGCGAACGTGCTAGGGAGCTTACTAGCAATGACGCTGGGGGCTGGGAACACGGAGCAGAGGCTATACGATATGCTGTTCACCGTCACAAAGGTATCACTATTTAAGGCAATGCTCACCCAGATGATGATGACTAGGCAGACAGGCAATGTCAGCATGTACAGGTGGGCACTGGAGAAGCTGGGGAAGATCGTCCAAGTCACGTATGAAAAGGCGAGGTACGCCATAGCATAGCCCTTTACCTTAAACCACCACAACGAGCTCTCCCTTAAAATTACCAATTATTTAGTTACCAATTTTTCGTGAGGGTTGTGGATAGGAAAGATTTATAAACATCGCTTTTATGAACCCCTTGATGGGCGGGTTCAGCAGAATCGAGGAGGAGTGGGAGAGGGAGCTCGATAAGCTACCAGGGAGGATAGAGACGGTGGAGCAGGCGTTGGATGCGATAGAGCAATTAGCCCTGAACGGGTACAAGCAGATAAAGGCGGCGGAGGACGTGTCTATGGAGAGGATCGGGGAGCTATACGGCAAGATAAGCGTCATGAGGGAGAGGCTCCTAAACATAGCCTACCTAGCACGCCACGCGAAGCGCATTTTACAACAGCAAAGGGGGGTTGAGCAAAAATGAAGGCTTCAGACGTTGCTGTGCTGGGCACGATTGTTTTCGGCATTGCATTCCTCACCTACCTCGACTACATCATACCATCCTTCGCGGTCACGGTGTTCCTATCCCTATTTATTGCGTTGTTCGCAACATACCTATTCCACGTAGTGACAGGCTCAGAAGCATTCATGGGCGCCTGCTATTTCATAATCATTTTCGGAATACCAATCGGGTTAGTACTTAGCTTCTACCCACACATCATGGACATGGCATTCATGGCATTGATATTGGTATTCTTCTACAGCATGTATTTCGGTATTAGGGGGAGTCGCGAGGAGGAAAACAAGGACGACTCCACATCCTAGAAACACGTCTCAAAATTATTCTCAATTTCTTTATTTTCCCACGGTGGAGTAACATTTATAAATAAGGGGTTTTCCCCCTACTCCGATGTATTTCGAGATGGACATAACCGTGAGGGTGGATAAGATGCTGGCGCGGTGGGGCTACAAAGCCGTGGATCCCAGTAGATACCATATATCCTGGAGCGACACGGTGATAATCGAGAACGATGAAATCAATCAGCTCCTAGCGAGGATGGCGAAGGGCGATCCCGAGAGCGAGCAGAGGCTACGGGAAATTGCGAAGGGGATAGAGGAGGGAATAACCGACTTCCTGCTTAGCAACTTCGTGGTGCCCTACTTCGAGGGGGATGGGATTAAACCGTTTATTATTGAGGAGACGTGGAAGAAGTTGGCGAAGTACACGAACGACACCGAAATAACACTACCAACGACCAGGGGATTCATAACCGTGGCAGTGCCATATGTTGGGATCAACAGTCGTCGCGATGATGCCGGGAAGACGTGGTATTACATGACGACGAAGGACTCCTACATCATTTCAATAATAACCAGGGAGGACATCTACTCCCTTCACGGCTACCTCAAAAAGCTCGAAGAGAGGGTGCCAAACCTGGCGGAGTTAGCTACAATAAACACGTCATACACACCCGAAACAGAATGCAACTGCAGTTGCTGGCATTGAGCTGACTCATCGAAAATACGCCTCAAAATCATATTCAATTTTTTCTTCCTCTCGCGGTGGAGTAATGCTTAAATACCCCCTCTCCCACGGTTTACTTGGGTGAGGGGGATGGTGCAAAATATAACGATTGTGAAGAAGCTGGTGAAGAACACAACACCTAGGGTGGATGTGGATACGGCACTAAGGACAGCGTTCAGGATTGTTTCGATAGTTGCTTCAAAGAATATAAGACCGACGGAGAGGGATAAGAAGTTATACTTAGCTTTCGTGGAGGGGAAAGCGTGGGATAAACTGGAGGATGGTCTTTACGACACCAACATGCCAGACGCCAAATGGTGGAGGCTCTTCGGCGTATATCTGGCATTGGCAATAGCGGGCTACGTATCCCCAACATACGACGTGCCACCAAACACCCCCACTTTTGAGTTACCAGACATATTATATCGCTCATTCGAATACATCGGATGCGTAATAACAACACGTTCACGAAAATGCTTCGAACTCGATCCATAAGCCACAACACAAACAACCTCTCCCTTAAAATTAAAATTCAATTTTTCTTTTTTCTTCTCATGGGTTCATGTGGGAGTAATGCTTAAATAACCCCCTCCTACGGTTTATGTGGTGGGAGAATGACTACCCGAGGGCTAATCCAAATATATAATGTACGTCAGCAGAACCAAAAAAGGCGCGAGTTAATTGCAAACATCTACGTACATGGAGATATGTATGAGGACGGCGTAATATGTGATGTCTTTCAATACCTGGAGAAGAAGGCTCTAGTCAATGGTTATCAGCCAGACAAAATGTTTATGCAGGTGAACGGAATGGATGACTTAGCCTCAGTCATAATTACATACCTAAAGACAATCTACACCGAAACAATGAAGAAGTTTGGATATGAAACCGGAGATGCGGTGCCAATCGCGGCGGGCTACGTCTATCTCTTCCCCGCAAACATAAAGCTGAATGAGACTGACGTCAGCTACATCTACAAGCTATTGCCACCAACAGATTACGAAGAGAGGGGATTTAAATACGGCTTAGGAGCGCCGCTATTCACGCTAAGGGTGATGGCATACAAATATGATTGGACTGAGGAGAACGTAAAGCCGAAGCTCTTTTTCAGAGGGACAGCGGACAAATACGTACAAAAGTACTGTGTGGATAAGAGCAAAATCAGGGAGACAACATAACGTTTGCCCTAATATTGCCCCAATAACATCAAAAATATATTCAATTTCTTTATTTTACCACGGAGAGTAATGTTTAAAAATCTCTTAGTTTACGATTTATGCGGTGGGAATATGGTGGAGAAAACCAATGAAATGACGGAGAGACTGTTTGAAGCGTTTAGGCTAGCAATGAATATAGCAATGAATATAACCGATGAGTCGTGGAACGAGGACGTGGGTAGGTTCATTGAAACGACGCACAAGTTAGTACTGAGGATTGCAAATGATATTGCTCGTGCTATGGAATTGATGGAAAAACAGTATGGCATAAAAATACCCGAGGAGATATGGAAGGAAATGGAAGAGTTAGATGAGGAGTACAAGAAGCTCTAGAGTAACGGGGTGGTTCTATGCAGTATCTAACTAATGCATTTTCCCTACAAATGCTGTCAAAGCTACTAAGGAAAGACACCGAAACACCAGTGTACATCAAGGAGTTAGACGCTGAAGAAGCGAAGGCATATTTGAGTACATACTTTGTGAGCGCCATTGGACACCAGGGCACAGCCGAATTCTTGACTAAGCTCCTAGGCATACAAGTGCCATTGAATAGGGCGCAAATAGAATTATTGCCAGGCGATAGGCTAATTGTGATGCAACCATGGGGAGCTAGATTACAACCAGGACAAGAGCTGACGGCTGACGTAATGATGGAACTTTTCAAGCAAGGCAAGGTCAAGTTCATAATGATACGAATACCATAGCACCACGCCCTCAAAATACATCTCAAAATTATATTCAGTTTCTTTATCTTTTCCGTAAAGGAAAAGCTTAAAAACTAGTTAGTTTACGTTTATGTGGTGAGGGATATGGCAGAAAATAAGGCAAAGTCAATACGAATTCCCAAAAGGTTGAAACCATGGAAGGATATAGTACTAGACCTCAGGGAACTGGTAGAAGAAGCCAAAAAGTATGGTGAGGCTGAAACCGAGGTAGGTGATGCGATTTTTGAAGATGTTGAAATTGGAGATGAGGATGATTACGTGGAATATCTGCATGAGGAGATACCTGAGCTAATGCGTAGAATATTGAGGTTTCTACGCTTTCAGGGAATAGTTATCTATCACAGGAAGGATGATATTAATACCCCTGAGTATTTAGTCGAGACAATGCGAGGACGAACGCCGTATGTGTTTGAAATCGATGTTAATTATGATGATGGTGCTGGTGAGTGGGAGCTAGTCTGGGTTAGGGTAACAAAGGATGCGGAAGTTAAAAAAGACTATCTGCCGTATTACCACGAGGTGTAGGATACAGTAGGAAACCAAAGCCCATCAAAATCACCTTTCTTTTTTCTTTTCTCCCATGGTAGGAAAAGCTTAAAAATCTCTCATATTGAAGCCAATTGATGCCAGTTAAAATAAGAATAGCCGATAGGGTATTTACTACTCAGTATATATCTCAAGAAGACTTCATACAACTTAGGGAGTATTTGAAACGATTAGGTTTTAGGTGGAACCCTGAGCTGAAGCAATGGGAGCGTGATGATGTGCCGTCATGTGGAAGGGTATTCGATGAGCTTAAGGCAAGACTAGGTTTAAATTTGCCATGCAAATACGACGTCAAGATATATAGGAATTTTGTTTATGTACCTGAGAATTTGATTACCGATTTCTCACAATTTGAATACACATTAACGAAGTATAAGCGCGTGAGCTGTGAAGAATATTGCGCACAAAAGGCACGTAACTATGAGAGGTGCATTGATAGATGTGAGAGCGAGGAATGGAAGCCAGTCATGAAAGTAGAGGAAGTTGTAAGATTATGGGCTAGGACGGAAGATGGTAAGGTTAGGATACCGAGGGGACTAGCGCACAGGCTTAACATAGCTATGAAGTTTACGGAGCCATTTGAGGTCGATACATATCAAGGTCTTAGAGACTACCAGAAGCAGGTAGGAGATGCACTGCTAAAGTTTGCGGAGAGCTATGGTGGTGGGATTGCTGTAATGGCGACGGGTAGTGGTAAATCCTATATGGCAGGATGGCTAGCTAAGCAGTTGATAAGGCATGGCTACAATGTGATTGTTACGTCATTATCAATAGACCTAACTAATCAACTACGAGATTTCGCAAGCAGGTGGGGAGCTAAGGTTCATGCATACACTATACAGACGCTATATCGGAGACTATTGAATGAGGACAACAATAATGAAAACGGCAATGGCGAGGATGAGGAATATAAGGAGGTCTTAGAGTACATGGATGAGCAAGACCTAACGAAGCAGGAGCTAGATGCACTACACAGCCTATTTTTCAACAGGAAAACAGCGGTAATCATTGATGAGGCTCACCACGTGCCCGCACGTATGGTAAAAGCGGTGTCAATGAACATAGGGGATGGGTGGGGTCTTAGGTTTGGCTTAACAGCAACACCTTACCGCAACGATGGTAAAGAATTAGAGATTGAAGCATGGGTAGGTGGGATTGTAGAGCCTCGAATATCAAGCTCTTACCTAATTGAACACGGCTATGCTGTTCCTGTGGTGATAAAAATGATAAGGACAGGAAACTGGAAATGCAAAGCTAAGGAAGATGCTAACCCTGCTAGGGCATTTGCCTCAGTCAGGAAGTGCCTAGCGGAGAACGATGACCGCAATAAATTCATTGTTGATTTAGTTGAACAAGCGCCCAAGCCAACCATGGTATTAACATCACTAGTAAGCCACGCAGAGACGCTTTATAGACTCATTAAGTCGAGAATTCAAAATACAGCATTAGCCACGGGAGTAATAAAAGGGAGCGAGCGCGAGGCGATATTTAATGCAGTGAGGAATGGAAAGGTAGATGTTTTGGTGGCTACAACGCTAGCCGATGAAGGATTAGACCTGCCACCCCTTAGGTCTCTAATTGTGACTTTAGGTGGTAGGAGCAAAACAAGGGTGCCACAGCGCATAGGAAGGCTAGTAAGACTTTACCCAGGCAAAACCATGGTAATTGCATATGATATCTGGGATAGCGCGGACTTTTTCGAAAATCAAGGAGCCATAAGGAAGGAGCTATACGAAACTGAGCCATATTGGAAAGTGGAAATAGTTCACGCTAATTAACGTAAAAATCCGAAATATACCTATTATTTTATTATAAGATAAAATTTATAAACCAGTGAAAAACAAAGGAATGCGTATGGTTGAGTACCTAGGAAAATACTACTCCTACAAGGATGTAGAGAGACTAATGTATGCGTTGGAAAGAGAGGGATATAAATGTGAGGACGTTGGTGGGAGCACACCAGACATGAAAGACTCTGTCGTAATAGAGGGAGACGGCAAATGGTTTACATACATAAGATGTAGAGGAGCTGAGTGTAGCGTACATGAGTATTTATGTTTGAGAGATGGCGAAAGCGCGAAAGTGAGCCACAGAGGTTATGACTATAGACAAGATAGCTCAGGTGGCTATTATTCATGGGATGAAACACTCGAATATATCAATACCAATGGTGTTATTAACAACAAGAGGATAAGCGGTGGCTATGACTATCACCCAAATATTAACAGGCTGGAGAAGATACCCGCAACGAAGATGCGCGACGTGAGAGACCTATATCCCCTGTGAATTTAACCTAAAATCAAAACCCATAAAAATCACCTTTCTTTTTTCCTTAAAGAATTCACGGAAAGGAAAATTTTTAAGTTCCCAAATTATGGCATATATGGTGAACGCTATGGGGAATGTCACGGTTGAAGCACCATGTTGCAGTTCAAGGAGGGAATGTCACGTGAGAACAAAATATGTCATATCCCTTGAGGATGGAGAGGTAGTTAGATCCATAGACGCAGTGAGGTGCTATAGAGGTGAGGAGAAGAAATACGTCATTGAAGTATCAAGACCAATTGCGGTGGTGGAACACTATGTTTCCAACAGGGGTGTACATTATATAACCGTTGAGTACAGCGATTGGGACAAGGAAAGGACGTTAGAGGTAGTGAGGCACGCATTAGGGCTTGAGACTGAGGAGAAAATTGTCGTATGATTTTTCTTCATTCTACCTTTTAAATAAAAATTACTTTCAATTTCTTTATTTTTTCCAAGGAGGGAAAATTTTATAAATTGGTCAATTTACGGTTTTTATGGTGGGCTATATGGGGATAATGTTCCCTAAAAATACCGTGGCTGTGTTCAGTAACGGCAAGGTAGAGCGGTTTTTGATTTCGAAGGCGGTGTGGATTATCGTGGCTGGCAAGATTATAGTGGATGTGAGGGAGCCGTACCGAATAAGGATGAATGAGGCTAGGAGGGCTAACATAACGGTTGATAGTGTTGGCATTGAGGTGGAGGTCTACCCTGAGTTAGAGGGAGCCAAGGAGAATACGATTACAATCTATGACAGTGAGGAAAACGTGATAGCGAGCTATGAAAAAGCGGATGTCTATGCGTTTTCGACAAGGACGGGGATAGCAATATTGACGAACGACAACGCATCAGCAATTACGCACGCTAACGAGCCATGGTTTTACGAGATATACCCATTTCAGCTAAACAAGACGACCTATTACCAACTAACAAGCATAATCAAGGCTACACTCTCCACAACACCCACAACAGTTTACTGAATCCACAAGGCTGGCACCTAAGGTTAAAATTACTTTCAATTTTTCTTTCCTTTTTACAAGGGATACCTATTATTTTATTATTAAGGAAAAGCTTAAATATTCCTTAATTCATGGCTTATATGGTGGGAGTATGATAGAGATAGCAGAGACACCAACAACGGTAAAAGTAATGCCGTTTAGATTCGTTGGTGATGTAGAGACGTTTGTGTATGACCTAGATGGCAAACTCATATCACCATCGAGACATCCTACGTACGATGTTCTGGTGTGGGAGCTAAAGAATGGCAGGTATATCGAGGTTAGTGTTTCAACGTTTGGAGACTGGTATGAGCTAGGCTTTTCCTGCCTGGATGTGTATCCGAAGCCCTCACCTGGTAGTATTTTCAGGACACACTCAACACCAATACACACGGCTTGGGCGAAGACCAAGGACGAGGTACAGAAAGTAATAGCAGAGGAACTGCCAAAGGTAATAATGAGGTGCCGTCAGTTACCAGTCATCGTTTGCGACAATACGTGCTACGAGACATATCCCTACCTTGTGTAACCCTTAACCCAGCTCATCAAAATCAAAATCACCATTCTTTTTCCCTTTATTTTATTATTAAGGAAAAGTTTATAAACCTCTGGAAGGTACCCCTCTCCGTATGCCAGAGGAGAGGAAAGACAAGGAAACGGAAATGCCCGTGAACGTGGTTCATGTGCCTATGGTTGAACCACAAAAGGTAGAGACTACCGAAGTCGATACTGAGGTTCATGTGAAGTCTCTAAAACTGGAGCCTGTGGTTGTTACGTTCCAGGAGTATAAGCCTGTGAAGATACAATTAAACGATAAGGTTCCAGACCTAAGCGCTCTCCTTAGGGATAAGACCGAGTGATTAATCACCTTAGAGCACCTTTATCTTAAAATCAAACCTTTCTTTTTCTCTTTTCTCTCCTTAGGGAACACTTATAAATAACCACCTAGTACTGAGTACCTAGGTGATAGCATGGGGAAGAGGTGGGAAAACCCTTTCGACTGTGCACCGAATGATGATATTGCAAGCGAGATAATGTACACAGTTGAGTGGGTGGAACCAACATGTGAGGAACAATGCAGGAAGAAGGTCGGTTTCCTACCACCAGTTAGTGGTTTGGGACTTATGAAGGCATTATGGGAAATACCAGATGAGTGTAAGAATCTTGAGGGAGAAGCCTTTAGGAAATGCTGGGATAGACATTTTCATGAATCTCAAAGACAAATGAAGGAATTCCTAGAGAAACGCAAGAAAGACCCCACAATTCGCAAAAAAGAGAAGGAGTTTTGGAAGTGTGTAGACGAATGCGTGGAGAACTATAAGCTACAGATAGCGGAAAAGTACGGCGTAGACCCTGAATGCGTTGAAGCCCTTTGGGATGAGTACTAACCCAATGGTTGTTATGTTCCAAGAACCGCCAAAGATAACGATAAGGCTCAACGACAAAATACCAGACCTAAACCCTAAGGATAAGACCGAGTGATTAATCACCTTAGAGCACCTAACCTTAAAAATCAAACCTTTCTTTTCTTTCTTTTCAACTCTCTCTGGAGAACCCTTATAAATAACCACCCTATAGTAGATGCTTAGGTGATTATATGGGGAAGAGGTGGGAAAATCCCTTTGAGTGCGCACCTAATGAGGATGTTGCAGATGAAATCATGTACTCTGTCGAGTGGGTATATCCAACCTGTGAGAAAAAATGTGAGGAGAAGTATCCCTTACCGATACCGGATCCTTTGAGGATGCTACAAGAGATACCTGAAGATTGTAAGAGGCTCGAATATGATTATGATGCCTTTAGGGAGTGCATGAAGAGGCATATTTTTGATTTTCAAAAACAGCTGAATGGGTACCTAGAGAGACGTAAAAAAGACCCTGCAATACGTAAAAGGGAGAGGGAGTATAAAAGATGTGTAAACCAATGCGTTGAAGAGCTCAAGTTAGAGATAGCGAAAAAATATGGCGTAGACCCTGAATGTGTTGAGACACTCTGGGGTGAGTACTAACCCAATGTTGTAATCAAAACCCTTTAAAGCACCCTTAGGTATGAAATATTGGGTGGTGGTATGAGCGTACGGGAATGTGCAACCAATGAATACATAGCCAACAAAATAATTCATAGCCTGGATATGGTATTAAAGCATTGTGCAATACGATGCCTTACAAAGGTGGGATGTGATGTAGGTGCTATAATGATTACTCCTAACATGGACAAGAGATTGTCGTGCCTCGCAAAGGCGAGGGAGCTTCTACAGTGCTTAATGAACTGTGCCGATACCTACAGGCTAGAGATAGCACAATTATACAACGTAACACCAGATTGCGTTACGATGCTATGGGAAACAGAATACGCAGAACGCCTACTTAACTCATTAATGATGCATGAATGATGTAACAAAAAAGCTTTTAAATAAGTGGGTAAGGCTAATTATGTATGGCAGAGGACAGGGAAAAAGATAGGGAACAAGATGAAATCGATGAGCTTAGTGAAGCACTAGGCATAGACCTTAGGAACCCTAGCCTTACCGACAAGTTACTCTTTATGTTATATGCGTTAGCCATAAGGACGGGTAAGGTTCGAGGCTTTAAGCCCGAGTTTTTACCAAATGGGCGCGTGTTTGTAATATGGACAGGTGAGCCACCAGACGGAGTATATAGGGATGGTAACGAGCCAGAGCTTGTATATTCATGCTTTACTAAGGACGGTACTATGCTATGGTCGGAAGGAGTTGATAGGATAACGAAAGAAGAGGCTAGAAGGAAGTGCCTACAATCATAAGACCATAATCCCCAGGTTTATCCTTCAAAATCAAACCTTTCTTTTCCTTTTGTTACCGTGGAGAAAAAGTTTATAAACTAATAGGATAAATAGCTAATGTATGAGTACCACAACCACAACCAATAACCCAATCAAAAAGATAGACGTAAACTGGGAGAAATATGACGTTTATGTAATACATTTGCCACGCTCGGATAACCAGCCCGTGGTGGTAGAGTCATATAAGTTCCCACCGAATACGCTAGTAATAATGCGCGCTTTCGGGTGGTCTCTGGAGGACTTTGACGGCAAGAAGGAAGAGGTACCTGGGGATTTTGAAAACTATGTGGTGCTTAAGCTCGACGAGGATGGCGATATCGCAATGATAATGTTTAACGAGATAGAAAGTTTTGGTGATAATTTTGAGGAGTTGAACAAGTATTTAAGGCAATACTACAATATAGAGCTTGTTGATGTGACGCACAAAGAAAATGCCGAAAATACCGAAGCGTAAACCCTACCGAGACACCTAACCTTAAAATCAAACCTTTCTTTTCCTTTTCTTTCCTTACGTTAAAATCAGGTTCAATCTCTTTTCTTTTTTACGGAGGGAAAACCTTAAAAGCTTATGGGTTTACAACTTAGGTGGTGAAAACGATGGCAGAAAATGAGACAAAGTCGATACAAATTCCCAAAAGGCTGGAGCCATGGGAGGATATAGTGCTAGACCTTAGGGAGCTGGTAGAGGAGGCAAAAAGACGTGGTGAGGCTGAAGCTGTGATAGGTGATGTGATTTTTGAGGATGTTAAGATCAAGGGTGAGGATGATTACGAGGAATACATCCATGAGGAAATACCTGAGCTAATGCGTAGAATATTGAGGTTTTTACGTTTTCGAGAGATAGTTATCTACCACAAAAAGGATGATATTAGAGCACCTGAGTATTTAGTCGAGACAATGCGAGGACGAACGCCGTATGTGTTTGAAATCGAGGTTAGTTATCATAACACCGCTCTCGAATGGGAAATATCATGGGTTAGGGTAGTTAAGGATGCCAAAATAAACGAGGACTATCTACCGTATTACCACGAGGTGTAACACAGTAGGAAACCAAAGCCCATCAAAATTATCTTTTTTCCTTTTCTTTCCTAATACTTATGACACTTATGGATTGAGGATAAGGTTAGTATAATAGGGTAAAGGTTAGTATAGAGTAATGGGTATTAGGTACCATAGGTAGCAAAGGCGCCAGAGGCGCCTTATGACCCGATAGTTTTATAAGACCCCTAGTGTAGGGATTTAGTTGATGAATGTGTGGATATCCATGTAATGTAACAGGTCGCATGAATGTAAATGGTCGCATGTAATGTAAGAAGTTGCATGAATGTATTGGCGTCCATATAATGTGTACTCACGCATGAATGTGGATATGACCATATAATGTTTCACATCGCATGAATGTGTATTGGAGCATGTAATGTCACAACCCGCATGAATGTAGGATTACTCATGTAATGTGAACTAAGGCATGAATGCCGATGGGTTTATTAATCCCCTCTGCTAGGTGTTAATTGATGAATGTTTATGCGTACATGCAATGTATAAAGTATCATGAATGTAGTCCCATTCATGTAATGTAAGGCAATACATGAATGTTCGTAATCGCATGTAATGTCCACCGAAGCATGAATGTTAAATGACCCATGTAATGTAGGTACTACCATGAATGTATGAAGCGACATATAATGTGAGGTTGTTCATGAATGTTTACGTAGGCATGTAGTGTTCATCACACCATGAATGTAACCTAGAGCATGTAATGTTAATGCCACCATGAATGTTCCATGACGCATATAATGTTTGGGTAGGCATGAATGCACCCTGGTTCATGTAATGTGAGGCGTCTCATGAATGTATCTTACCGCATATAATGTAGGTTAGCCCATGAATGTTATCTACCCCATATAATGTTCCCTCACTCATGCCTTTATTGCTTATTACTTATTGTTTGTTGTATTTCCCCCACCATGATGTTATTCATATCATGTGCCATATAATATAATGTGTATAATATGTGGCATATTATATCGGCATGCGTTATGTGTGTTACCCATATTCTGAGCCTCTGTGTGGGTATTATATGGGTATAATATGTTATTCACAGTATGCGGGTATAATATGTGTTGTGTGGTGTATCATATGCCACTTATGTAATGCGCCATATAATATGTTTACCACATTTACCACATTTTATCACATTATTTATGCCCTCTATATCCCTCTAAATACCACCACATATATTATTCCCGCATTATATGCCTAATTATATATCCTCCCGAGGCATTTCATAGCTTATATACACCACGGCAATTAAGTAATACCCCTACCTAATAGTTAGGGGTATAATATGTATGGGTATATAATGATGTCCATATTATATGGTCT
>Ga0081473_127939_pt1 | contig 16403 bp, 13 predicted proteins | sample CisSprmetagenome_FD_70977 | JGI IMG/M metagenome (GOLD analysis project Ga0081473, IMG submission 70977) | Hypoxic/sulfidic aquatic microbial communities from Cistern Spring, Yellowstone National Park, USA v2 (version 2) | ecosystem: Environmental > Aquatic > Thermal springs > Hot (42-90C) >...
GCCAAAGACCTGAAAGTCTATGTAATAGGATTCAAAGCACACAACATATTTAGAACAGAAAAAGGATTAGAAATATTAGGACCAAAACACTTCGGATTCGACATCGAATACGCATCAATCGAAAACGCAATAAAGAAAATCGAAAATTATAGACTTTGATCCAATATAAAATTTATAGCTTTTATAAATTAATTTTATATTAAGATATCATGCCAACTAAAAAAAGGAAAGAATTTAGCACAGAAGATATAATAAAGAATGCTGTAGAGTTTGCTGAAGATGCCTCTCATAATCTAAAGTTTTCTATTAGTAAACTATTAAAAGATCTTGATCTAAATGCTTGTAAAAATGAGGAGGAAGTATATAATACAGGCAGAACGATTCTTTTTATGTTGCAACTAGCATCTGAGAAAGCCATAAAGGCTTATTTATTAGTGTTTTTTAGATCGTGGATAAATCTTATGGTATCAATAGGTGAAGAAATAGATAGAAATAAGCTTTCTGTTGTAAAATATACACATGAGGAATTGAAAAAATTAAATAATAAATTAGAGCCAAGACAAATAAGTCATAGACCGCACGAGACATTTCTTAATGTAGTATGCAAGTTATACGAACTTCTTTTTGAAAGGAAAAAAGAGATGATTAAATATATAGAGCTATTAGAGGAAAAGCTTTCACAATACCCTGAAAGGTTTTATGACATTTCTGAAGGGTTTATTAAAGGAAAAAACAATTCCTCCCTAGCAAAAAGAGCAGTAATAAAATATGTCATAGATGATATTTTTAAACAGTTCTTAGAGAAATCGAAAAAATCTATTGAAGAATTCAACTTATCTGAAGAATCTCAGAAAAACATAAGGAGTACATGCAATGAATTAGAATATGAAAAAGAGCTCTATAGACTATTTCTTCCGTGCTTTCCTGATGAGAAGGGATTTAGGAATTTAAGATTATATAGGGAGGATCTTAGTAGAAAAATAGAAGAAATAAGAGAGGATGTTAAAAAACAGTTATGGGAAGAAATGGAAGAAATAGATGGAATAGTTTTACAGCTTAAAAAGAGGATCGAGACCGAGCTAGGGAAAGCAGGTGATAATAATATAAAGGCTTATAAAATAGATTTAAAGAAGTTATTTATTGAAACGCTCGAAAAAAATGAACAATTAATTAAGAACGTTATTGAAGGGTACCTTTTTATATTCAGTCTATCTACATATCTCTTTCTAATCTATCAATGTCTTGCTCGCTACACAATAATAGGTAGATATCCTATTTCGGAAAAAAGAAACGAGATATGCCAAGATATAGAAAAAATTAAGCTAGTTAAGGAAGAGACCATGTACATAGTTGAGAAAATTAGAAGTTATGTAGAGGCTTATTATAAACTGTATACTCAGACATGATCTTTTTTACTAATTCTCAGGATCTTTTTCATCCACTGAGAACATTTATGTTAATTACGAGATCATAATATAAAGAACTTCTTTTGCCATAAACATTGAGTTTTTGTAAACCACTAATTTTTATAAGATCGATTCTCCACTATTATCTAGCACAATTAAGACCCTGAATGACGTTATTATAAATGTTTTCTCCATAATATTCTTTCCAATAATCTTCTTCTTTTGTTAATAGGATACATATTATCTGATTCATATTCAACTTCATTTTGACGTGAACAAGATATATTTCGTCACGGATCTTCTCTAATAAATTCAGCATTTTAACATTCTGCTCCCAGTCTCTACCAGTCTCGTTCAATGTCTCTCTGCATTCAGATGCTATCTTAAAGATCATTTTAGCTTTTTTTCTGGCAGTCTGTTTGGAATACCCCTTCTCCATCATATGATAACGTAAGGACATGGTCATGTAGTAATCGGGCATAGAATATGGCATAGAATAAAGATAGCTTCTTATAACAGAGAAGACACTAACCTCATCATCAAGCCCTGATCTTATCTCGTTAATAAGGTCTTTAGGCATCAGAGGGCGACTGACAAATAATCTTATGAATCTTCCTTTCATAATCGAAACAATCTTATCAAGATAATGATGAAGAACAAAATAACACATCACCATATATCCTGGAGACTATTGACGCAAGTCTCAACAACCCTCTGCAGCTGATCCTCGAAAGATCATGTCTGGAACCTCTGTCAATAAGATTATCAATATCTCTACTCGAGAAATTACATATTATTTTACCTACGATCTCATGAACTACATGAGATGGCGAAACATATACCTAATACAATATATGATTATACAAAATAAATTGATTAAGTTAAAAATATCATCATATGAACTTTTTAATTAATTATTCCGCTTTTAAAATATAAATATTTGCATGATTGATACATCTTGGCATCTAAGAAAATATTCTTCGAGGTGTTTCTAATTGTCAAACAATATAGACGAGCTTAAGATCATTGAGGAATTTAATAGAGTTCTCTCTGAGAGAATGCTATATTTATCAGGTAAACCGATCATGTTAAAAAAATATCAATCTTATGTTGCTCAAGAGATCCTTAGATATTTGAGGAGTAATAGATTTATCATAGTCTCTATGCCTACAGGCAGTGGTAAGACTTTACTTGAAGAGTTCACAGCTTATTATGCTATTAAATATGGTGGTTATAACAGAGTTCTGGTTGTTGAGCCAACAAGATTTCTATGTGATCAAATGTTTAAAAAACAATGGTCTAAAACTTTTGATAACATCGGAAAAGAATATGAAGGTGAATGTGGCGATTTTCTTGATCCATATAAAAAGATTGTTATAGCAACACCAATGACATCATTAAAATGTGTTGAAAATATTGATGAGAAAAGATCTTTTGATTTCATAATTATAGACGAGGTTCATCACGCATTTGGAAACAAATATTATCAAGAGCTTCTTAAACATTTGAATCCAAAGATCATAATAGGATTCACAGCTCTATTGCCTAGCGAAAAGATTCTTAGAGGAGAAGAACTTATAAAAATTTTTGGAACACCTATTCTACTTCATTATGATTTTAAAAGATTGAAAGATATAGATCCTGATTTTGATCCTCCGTTGGCTATAGCACATAACTATGATTCATATTTCTCTGATGATGAAAGAAAGATCTATGATGAATTATTAAAAGGAAATATAACTAAAGATCCTAAGATAGATGCCTTTTTGGAAAGAACTTTTGTAAAATATGGTAGAAAAGCATTATGTGAAAGTTATGAGAATCTTTTAGCAAGAGGCAAGATCGTTAGAAATGATGATCTAGAAAGATTTTGTAGAGAGCCTATCAATTCTCATAAAGTGAAAACTTTAATAGAAGAAGTTGTAAATTCTTATGATATACCTCAAGAAGGAAAATTAACTCTTATATACACAGGCAGAATTGTGTCTGCTGAAGAAGCGAAAGATGTTTTAAGTAAAAGAATGCCTAAAGAAACAATATATGTGCTCACTGGTCAAGTTAGTAAAGATGAAAGAATTAAATTAATTGATAAACTTAAGAAAGGCGAGATCTCAGTATTAATCTCAACTAAGGTTGGCAACGAAGGTATCGACATACCTGAGGCCTGGCTTCTTGTGATATTTGATGTGTCAAAAAGTCCGTTAGAATTTTATCAACGTATAGGAAGACTTATCAGAGTAGGAAGTCCTGAGAAAATTAAACATTTAGTACTGATCTTAACTCCAGGAACGTTTGAATATGATGATCTTGAGGAGGTTTTTGGGAGATTATATGAAGAAGGAGTAGACATAAGCTATATCATAACAGAAATTGATCTGACTGGCAAGACGACAATTGATCATGTCGTCAATTCTATCGCTAAGATCCTAGAAAAGATCTCGATTAGACCTTCGATATCATATTTAATACTTGGGAGAGAAGCTGAGAATAAGAATATTATTAAGAATATCGAAGATCTGATTAAATCTAAAGATGAAGAGACGCAGAAGATTCTTGAGAACATCAAATTATGTCTAGGTGAAAGCACGCTGTCTGATAAAGATCTTCAGGATCTGATTTTTATTGTTTCAGCCTTAAATTTCATTTGTTCAAACGAGTTTAAACCAAAGATCTTTGAGAAAATAGGTATATCAAAAATTGAGAAAAGCAAGATGTATAAACTTATTAATAATGCTTTCAGAGAAGGCAAACTATATTATATTTATGATGAAAATTTCTTAGCAGATATTGTGAGATATGAGATCAATAGAATGTATAATAGATGTATTGGTTATCATCCATTCTTCATATTAAACACTAAAGATTTGTTAAGATATTTCACACAACCTGTTCTTCCAAAAGAATTATCTGAGATCCTTAATGAGATGAACGATAAGTTAAATAAATACAGGAGTAGACTTGAAGAGCTAAAAAGTATAATCGAAGTAGATAAGGACAATATATATGCTAAAGTATATCCTAATCCACAGACAGTTGAAAAACTCAAAGCATTGATCTATGAGGGATGGATAGCTCTAGAGATCAAGAGATGTCCTATTCATCTGCCAATAAAGATCTATTATTATGATATAGATCTAGATAAGATTAAAGATAAAGAGAAAATCAAAGAATTATTTAAATTAAATATTGAGATCGCATTATACAAAGCTTTAACAGACTTTCTCGAGGATTTTATAACTAGCAACATTGAATCAGCTATTTAACACAAAAAACTTCAATTTATTTACAAATGTTTTTCGAGAGATCTTTTCTCATCGGATCCTTCTCAGGTGCTACACATGAAAACATTTTTGATCCCTCTCCAGTAGCATCGTCTATTGAAACAAGATCTTCTCTCTTCTTATTTTATTAAGCTTTTTATATATCTCCTTATCTTGGTTTACTATTTTCCTCTTTTAGTCATAGGGATCGCTCCAGGCATAGCGTATGAGAACATTTGTTAACAAATTTGTTAACAAAAGTTTCAGGTACCGTACCTAAGAAAGATCTTTATAAACGTATACGTGCTTAAATAAGATTTAGAAAAGATCTTGTATATAATTAAAAATTTAAAAAAGTTATAAGAAGAGATAGCGTAAATTTTCTCTTTATAGCTTATCTTTTGTCCTGAAAAGAAAGATCAAAATGCATTCAGGTGTAGCACCTGATAAAGATCTGATGATAAAAGATCTTCTCCCAGATAAAAAGATAAACCTTAGTGAAATAAGTAAAAGTAGATGCATTCTTTTTGTAGACAAATTTGTCTACAAATATTTATTTATTATGTATATGGAGCTTAGTTTTGAGAGATTCTCATAATATTTAAAAATAAATAAATTTTCATTCAGTTATGTCACCGGAGGTTAAATATTTTGTCTTCTGGTTCATGGTCAGATCTTTATTCATATATAGAAAAATCATCTGCTGCAGCAATGGCTATTTACTTAGGCTTGTTATACATACGTTATCAATTCGTTGAAGAAGCTGAAGAGAGAATTCTATCAATATTACTTGATGTTGGCTTAAGTCCTCAAGAGCTTAAAGAGGCTCAAGAAGCTTTGAAGATTCTTGTTGATCTTATGAAACTCAACCCATCTTCTAGATCTTATATACAAGAATCTTTAGAAGAAAAATATTATGATAAGTTTAAAGATGCCTTATATAGATATGTAAGGAGAGATGCTGATCTAGATGATGTTAAAAGAGCTGTTGACGCATTACTTAAATTAAGAATAAATGCTTCTAAGACAAAGAAAGGATCATTTATGGTAGTTTTACTACCTTCTGATGTCGAAGTTAAAGATGAGGATGTAATTATCAAACGTTATAATTTATCTTTAAAAAAGCTTAAAGAAATAGGATTCCATGTAGTGGCGGGGAGAGGAGGCTCGTATATAATTGTTCCTGCGCCATATCTAGATATGGATATTTTCAAATTATTTGAAGCTCCTAAAAAAGTTGAAGTTAAAGAAATCGAGAAGACTAAGATATCTATATCTCTTAAGCCTTCGAGAGAAGTATTAGAAAGTATTGTCGCTGAGGCTTTAAGAAATCTAGGATTTATTGCACAGACGAATGTTAAGCTGCCCGCTAAAGGCGGAGATATAGAGACTGATGTATGGGCTGTCAAAAATATTGGAGGAGCTCAATTCAGAGTTTATGTATCATGTAAGAATTGGGATAAAGATGTTGATAGACAAGTTGTTGATCAAGAGTTTGGAAGAGTTTTACAACTATATCAATTACCACATTTAAGAATATTAGTTGTCAAAAGTCTTACAGAACCTGCTAAAAAAGCTGCTTTCGATGATGGATTTTTTGTTATAGAATTAGGTGAGAAAGCTAATATAGAAAATGCTCAAGAGATATACGAAGTCGTTTACAACAAACTTAAAGATATATTCATTGGAATAACACCAGAGAAAGTGTTAAAAGCTGTCGAAAGACTTAAAGAAGCCATGAGATATCTTGAAGAGATCATATGACTTTTCGAGACTAACAAAAAATCTTTCACAGAATCTTGGGTAATGATAGAGTGAGAACATAATATTCGTGATGGATCCTTTTTCATCGGATCCTTATCAGGTGTAGCACCTGAAACATTTGTTAACAAATTTGTTAACAAACTTTTACAATATAGCATCTGAGAAAGATCTTTATGAACACGCCCGTGTGTTTTGTTAAAGAGTTTTTACATGTAATCCTTACAATCTTAACATTATGTGAATATAAAATAAAATAATAGAAAACTTATCATGACCAAAAGTCTTTAAACTCTCAGATAACTTTCAATTTATTTTATAGACAAAAAATTCGGTAAGATCTTGTCTGTGAACAAGATCGCAGAACAAGTTAGATGGTAGACAAATTACTTTGTCTGCAATTTGTTTTTGTCATAAAGAAGAGATCAAAATATTTTTATGATGGATCAGTTTGTTAACAAATTTGTTAACAAATGTTTCAGGTGCTACACCTGATAAGGATCCGATGAAAAAGGATCCCTTGTAGAACGTTTGCAGATGAATTTGATTACAAAAGGATCATTATTTTTTATTATTATCAGGATTATCATCTTGTTAAAGATTTTGACATAACGAGAGTGAAAATATCGAAGATGTTCTTAACAGCTTTTCTATAAAGCGTTAAGAATGAATCCTTAGATATTGCGTTGAAGAGTTTTATGAATAGATCTATTGTAAATAATTTCTACTTTCAGATAAACTTAGATATTTCAAGTAGTTAGTTAGATTTTTTGGCCTTTTGTTTGAGATAATTCTTGATCCGTTCAATTGCCTCCTCTAATGAGAGACCCTCTTCTTCAAGACGTTTTTCGAACTCCCTAAGCCATAGATCCCATGGCACACCCTTGTTGTTAAATTGTCTATTATAGAAATAGATCGCTGAAAATATGGATCGAAGGATCGGCCTAAGATTCTCCGGCCAGACAAAAAGCTCTTCTTCGAGCCACACACCGAAGTTATGCCTATACCTCTTCATTCCTTGCCAGTATGCCTCGCCGAATTCTATCGCGTCATTTCTAATTCTGATATAAACATATTCCGGTCTGCTCAGGATGCGCATAAACATCTGTAACTCTTCAGGCAGATCATCAAAACTTATGTTTCTATTTTCGGGCTTCATAGCCTTAGAGGTACCTGAGATCATTCCTAATATGCTCTTAGTCTCCTCCAATTTAGCTTTCATCTCTTCACACTTCTCAATAAGTTCAGAGATCTTTGCTTGAGACCTTATCATTTCATTCATCGATAGAGTCATCTTAACAGCGTTAAGTAGACGCGACAGCTCCTGCCCAGCGAGTCCCTCACTCCAACCCTCTACACGAGTAATCTTAATGTCTTTCATCTTCTTGAGATATACTCTGAGATGCGTCAGATAATCAGAGAGCAAGATCTCTTTAACATCTTTTAAATGCACGCCCGGCAGATCTATGTTGAGCTCGGGAGGCCTCACAATATAGAAGTCGTTAGGCGTTATCAGCCTACCTGTCAAAGCCGTAAAAATGCCAGGTAAAAAATACACTGCGAAGGCTAATAACTCCCACAGAGTAAGAGGGTTTTCAGAAGCGTTGAGAGATATTAGACCACCGCTTCTATCATTAAATAGAAAGGTCAGCTTTCTGCCAGACCATTCTAGTTTACAGACATACTGCCTAGACCTTTCTATGTACCTACAACTAGCATATCTGCCAATGATCTCATCAATGCTACTTCTTAACACAGCAAAATCAAACTTCAACTGTATATTGTGAAAACAGGGCATGATGGAACAGAAAGAATAAGCTTCGCTCGATGAACCCCCCGCGACCCTCACCCCCTTTTCGGCTAGGATTTTGTTATCTTCTGACGATGTAAAATGATCTGTGCTATCAATTGATTTCGCGATAGACCCAACTTCACGGAAAACGTTGGCTATAGTAGTAGTAGTGATGCTACTTGTTAATTTTTTCTTTCATCTGATGAATCCTCTCTCGGAATCTCTATAAAAAGTCTGATCTTAATCTTTTTTTCATGGAGAGCTTTCCACAAGTAGTTTCTACTGACTGGAAGGTATACCACATACCTCTCTCTAAAACCTCCTTTTCTTCCGAGGTTAGTTCTCGAGATTCTTAACTCGCCGATATCTATAATATCTGTATCATTTAATTTTAATAATTTTGTGACCGAACCCATACTATAAAAAATCTTTGTGAATAAAAGGTATTTAAGGGAAACAGGATCTTTTTTCGGAATAAATTTCCTATCAAATTTATTATGTTTCAAAGAGATCTTTTCATAAGAATCTAGATCGTCTTAGATCTCGGCTGATCAAGACACCTGAAAGTATAAGTGAAATGATCTATAAATAATAGAATAAGAAGAACAGACAATTTAATAAATATGATCCCTATTGTTTTTTTCTAAGCTTCTCTAGATATTCAAGAAGCTGTTTAAGAAATATGCCCGCCTCTTTATTCTTAAACGATTGTTCAACTTCTTCTTTAGAACATATTGCTATTCCAATCTTTTTAGAATACATATTTAATTCCAGAGATATGACAACTCTCAAAAATAAAAAACATATCATATCGTTAAATAAGGACTGTTATAACATGATCTTATTCACATCCTAACAATCATAAACTATGATCGCTTGGAGACAGATCCTCCCTCCCATCTAATAGATCGCTTGGGGAAAATCGCTGGGGCAAGATCTATTGGACAAGATCATTTGTCCAATTATTATGATCGCTGGGAGGGAGTGGGGCAGGACAAAATGTCTAACATATATACGTGTAACATATCCCCCGGGGAGACTACAAAGTATTATATCTTTCTCATAGATCTTTTTAGGAGTCCAAAACAATTTTTTCTTGTCTCCATCCCATTCTCCCCAATTAATATGATCTGATGGGACAAATGATCTTGTCCAATAGATCTTGCCCCAGCGATCAATTTATCAAATCATTATGATGAACATAATGATCTATATTTCTAGCAATCATGATGATACTTAGATATATTAGATATAAGAAAAGATCTTTGTTTATAGTGATATCATAGCATTTGGAGACATAATCTAGTTAGGAATACTCATTCAAAAGATCTCTGTGTATAATTCATATGATCTATTGGAATTCCCAATAGATCTTTAGAAAAAAGCTTTTGCTCATATATACATGTCGAAGTTGTGATTCATATTTATAAGTCCTTGTCAAGATCTTTATTATGATAGAGATGTCTCATGATTTAGAATATATAGAAAAGATCATAAGAGATGCTAAGAGTAGTGTGAAAATATCTAAAGAAGGTAGAAAAATAAGAATTGATGTTGATAGAAGAACAATTAGAATTCCTTATGATGAAGATGTTTTGAGAAGATTAAGAGTTATTGTTGAAGAAGTTAAGTCTAGAATTGAGAAAGAACGTGAAGAAGCCCTGAAGAATTTTTATGAAATGATTAAAAGGATTACTGAGGAAAAAGAGGTTTTGGAGAAAGAGATCATGATGTTAGATGATATTCTTCGTGATATTCTTTTATATATCAGGCTGGTGAATCCTAATATTCTCAGAGATATTCTGACGTTGATATCTGTAGAGAAGCTCTTATCATACACTCCTCAATATTCAACAGCTCTGAAAATATTGAAAAAGCTCTCTCAGACTGCTAAAGAACGTTACTTGCTTATCTTCTAAAACATAAAAGATCTGTGAAAATTTTCTTCTGATCAAAAAATTTGTAGACAAATTTGTCTACAAAAGCTTTCAAATGTCCTGTCCAAAACAAGTATTAGAACGATAATTAATTACTAAAGACTGATTCGGCTGGTTCTTTTTAGTAATCAACTGTATCAAGCGATACAAATTGATTCAGATCGATTCTTAAATGCTTCTCGGTATATGAGCTTCTGCAAGCTCTGCGGAGATAGCTAAAGCTGTTAAAGAGGTTGAGAGATCTCACATTAAGACTATGGAAAGGCTCAAACTATGAGAGTAATTGGTATAAATTATAATAATATTTTAAAACATTGCTGGAAGCGTTTAAATAGGCAATGTGAATTCTGTTTTTCTAATTTTTGTTCGAGGTGTTGGATATGCACCTTTGCTATGTCGCACACCCATTAATACCCAACTTATTGCTACATAAATGGCAGCTCTTAGCGGCTCTATAATGGGCATCTCTAGACCTTTCTCGGCAAGTTTCTTTTGTGCTTGTTCAGCTATAAATGACATTCCTGTACATCCAAGCACTATTGCGTAAGCTCCTTTTTTATGAGCATTTATAGATGCTTCTATAACTTTCTCCACAACTTTTTCAGGCTCTTTCTCCAGCTCTAAGACAGGAATATGGATAGTTTCAATCGACACTAGGTGATGTATTAATCCATACTTTCTTAGTAAAGTTATTATGAGGGGTTCTGTTTCAGGAAGAATATTGATTATTGAAAATCTTTGTGCTATTTGTGCAGCTAGAAATGTTGATGCATGATTCGCTCCTACAACAGGAATGTTAACTATTTCTCTAGCAGCATCGATAGCTGGATCGCCAAAACAATCTATAACAACAGCACTGTAACCCTCCTTCTCAGCCCACTTAACCTTCTGAAGTATATAAGGGGCATTGATGTATTCATCGTACGCGCTTTCAATAGATGCAGTACCATAATTAATAATGTCAACATCTAGTTTTACTAAGCCATTTGTTTCTTCATAAATCTTTTGTGTAAGCACCTTTCTATCTTCTATAGCACCCTTAATTCCCTCTGTATAGATTACCGGGACCAAATCTAATATTTTAATCATGCGTGTCATAAACTGCGCCCCAATAAATAAAGAATAATTAAAATAAAAATTAAAATAAATAAGATATATACATTTAAGTTATGACATTATGTGATATTATTACAGCTTTAATTTACCTACCGCTTTTACTCTAATTCTTACGGCATTACCAGGTAGATATGGCATAGCTATCTCCTCCACCTCAGCTATTTCAAGTGTCGCTGGATCTGCTCCTGCTTCAACAGCCTTCTTTTTAGCCTCTTCTATCGTCAATGTCATCGCTTTTTCTCTAGATACGGCGTCGTATGAGAATGCCTTTTCAACATGTGCTCCTACTAAGGCTGTTGCAGCCCCAATGGCATTAGCGTATTGCGCATATTCAGGTCTTATGACCTCTTTTGCTCCAGCCAATCTGCGTGGCCACATAGCTGATCCTCCACCAACTAATATTATAATTTCCGGCTCTGGGCTCGTCTTTACTTTATCTATGGCCTCTTCTAACATCTTCACCATCTTCTCATAAACTTTATTAACAAGTGCTAGATCAAGAAACTGCTTTGGTAGTTCCGGTTTACATTTAGGGTCGTCTATGATCATGACGCCTTTCGCTAATGCTATGTCTGTGGCTGTAAGAGTATTTCCTCCCCATGCAATACCTAGCTCGACAAGCTTATAACCAACACTTTCAGGACCTATAACAATTTCATCTCCTTGAACTTTTATTATTGTTCCTCCAGCAAGACCTATGCTAACAATATCAGGTGCTCTTATATTTGTCCTTACACCTGCTATATCAACTTCTAGACCTTCTCTCGGATAACCTTTTATAAGGGCGCCAATATTTGATGTTGTTCCACCAGTGTCAACAACAATCGCGTTCGGTATGTTTGTTAGAACATAAGCACCCCTAATGCTATTAGATATTGGCGCTACAGTAGTAAATATTGGATATCTTACTGTAAAGTCCTTTGTAGCTACTGTTCCATCATTTTGTGCGAAGAACATCTTAGCATGTTCTAAACCTAGATCTTTTAAAGCCTTTTCAAGAGCGTTGACAACTCCTTGCATAACTTTCAGTGTAGCAGCATTAAGAATTGTTGCGTTCTCTCTTTCTAATAATCCTACAGATCCTATTTCATGAGATAACACGACAGGTGTCTCAGGCATGAGTTTACGTGCACGTTCAGCAATGTAAAGTTCATGTTCTGGATTAACTATTGAGAATACCGATGTGACAGCAATTGCGTCTACACGCATTTCTTTGAATCGCATTAGAGCTTTGTCGATAGCATCTTCATCTAATTCAACTATAGGTTCTCCAGTATACTCGTGTCCCCCTCTTATAATCGAGTAATCTACGATAACAATTTTTTTCAAACTCTCGGGCCAATCAATTCCTGGTTCAATAGATCTTGTGGCTGGCGCACCTATTCTAATTACACCTACTTTTCCAAGACCCTTACGTTGTACAATGGCGTTTATTATATGGGTTGTACCAAATGATACAGCCATGATCGATGTTTTATCTATTTTTGTTTTCTCTAGAACTGCTCTCATAGCATTGATTATGCCTGTAGTAACATCTGGTGTAGTGATAACTTTTGCGCCATCAACGAAATTTTTATTCTCGTCAACTATAACCGCATCTGTGTGAGTGCTTCCAACATCTACTCCTAGTATGTACTTCGTCATAGTCCTAACCTCTTTACACGAATCTCTATAGGCTCGTAATTAATATCATAGCCAAAATATCTTGGACCTACAACCTTAAGACCTTCTTCCGTTCTCCACTTGGGGTCGCAAGGAATTCCTATCACCGCTACCCTAAGACCATATCTAAGTCTCTCTGTTGTTATAGGTTTTGCAGTTTCTATGTCAACAATAGTAATTAGGTCAGGGGTTGAAGCTATAACTTCATCGTCTATTATAGCTATAAGGTTCTCATTTTGAAATTTTATAGTCATTCTTCTATTTTTAAACTCATCGAAACCCTCTATAACTGCTTCACCTCGTGCAAATCCTCCAATGTTAAATCTCTTTACATCAACTATCTTGCCCTTGAAAAGTTTGAATCCTTTAGTAATGTCTAGTATCGCATCAAATACGTTCACACCTCTCTTCTTAGCTTCCCTAATCGCTCTACCAAGCTCTAGTGCTAACGTAATTGCACCTTTAACCGCACCTCTTCTGTATTCTCTACCCATCATAGCATATATTGCTATGTATGCAGAACCGCCAAATTTTATTGTAACTGCTCTAGCTATCTTCTCTGCCCAGAAATTATCAATGGCGTCTAGTACAATGGTATTTCCTCTCTCATCAGAGAGGATCATTGGGGTCGCTTTAACCCCGATTAAGTGAAAAGTTACCATCTGAAGTTCTGGAAAGGCTCTGCCCATACCATCGCCATTAAGTAAAGGTTTACCTGTGTAAGCAGCAGCAACTATAGGTATCATTGAGTTAACGCCGCCAGCCTCTATAGGGGTAATAAATTTTGCATCTTTATTATAATACCTCTCAATAGCACGAAGAACATATACAGGCTCCTCACCTCCTGGAATTTTTTCAATTATCACCGTCGGCGTTCCCATCATTGCAACAGGCACAATAAAGTCGTTATCATCAACAATCTCAGGTTCCATTAGTTCGACCTTTTTACCTTTCTCAACAGCCTGGATAGCCATTAACATACCTATGTACGGATCTCCGCCTCCACCACTACCAAGAATAGCAGCCCCAACAGCTATATCTTTTACGTCCTGAACCGTGAGGATCACGAAATTTAAACCCCCATGAAAATATAAAATTATTTTTACTTAAAAACTTTTAAATCACCACATGCCAAGGAAAGATCTATTCTAAAAAATATTTTTAAAATAAATAAAAAATATTTGGTGAAACCTTATGCAATCAAACAAAAAAAGCCATGAAAGCGAAGGCGCCGTAGAAGATGTGTTTTCAATCAAGCCTATTCCACTTGAAATGAGAAAGCCCTGGACTTATCATGCAGCATTCTGGGCAGGAGTATGTTTTGTATTAGCAGCCATGATGGTCGGCGGAACACCAATATCATTTTTACCAGCGGGTTTAGCAGTTATTTCAATAATTGTTGGCAATATAGTATTACTGACGGTATTTGTCTTAACTTCTTACTTGGGAGCAAGAACGGGTTTCTCCACATATCTACTTGCCGAAAGAGCATTTGGTTCTATAGGTGCTAGAACATTAATTAACTTGGTAGTATCCGGCATACCCGCATTTGCATGGTTTGGTGTCGAGACATGGCTCGCCGCAGCCGCTATAGCAGTTCTTTTTGGATGGGATATCGGAGGTCCTGGAAGGATAATGGATCTGCCATCTGCCACATTCTTACTTCTATCAGGAATTGTTATGGCAATACCACCAATGCTTGGAATCACTAGTATTGCTTATCTAGACTATATAATGATTCCGATTATGGCGATCTTCACGATATACGGAATCTATCTCGCTGTCGCTGTTGTACCACCAGAATTTATATGGAGCTACATACCTTCAGGATTCAGTCCTGGAATGGCATTAACAAACTTTATGCTTACAACAAATCTAGTCGTAGGTGCAATAATGGTCGGGGCGACAATAGCAGCTGATAGCGCTAGATGGATTAAACCGGAGAAGAAGAATGTAATTCTTGCTAGTGTCCTAGGATTCTTTGCTGTTGCCGTGTTTATGGAGATAGTTGGGATGTATTATGCCTTTGCAGCAATTAAAGCTGGTCTATCACCTGATATAGCATGGAATATCGTGCTAGTACTCAAAACCTTAGGAGTACCCTCAGGACCTCTATGGCCACTACTAATATTTGCTTGGTTACTCCAATTCACCACAAACATGGCTAATGCTTATGCAGGCGGCCTGGCGTTAACTAATGTATTTAAGAGACCCAAGTGGAGGAAGTGGTTAATACTGGCAGGCTCAATAATAAGCTCTATAGTAGCTGTACTAGGATTAATATGGTATTGGGTGGCATATTTAACAGCATTAGCTAATTGGGTTGCACCTGTAGCAGGAGTACTCATAGGAGAATATTATATACTTCGCAAAGGTCAAGCGTCATTTAATGAGTCTATGCCGAAGGTAAGAATTGAAGCGTTGTTAGCATGGTTCTTAGGAGGTTTAATATCATATTACTTTACGATATATATACCATATCTGATACCATCGGTAGCGGGCCTCTTGGCAGCTATGATATTACATGTATTAGGATACGTTATGCGTAAAAGTATATAATTAAAAAATTAAAATATAATTAAATATGATAATTAAAACCGATTTCTTTTTTAACTAACATTAAGCAATTGCAAACCTTAAGCTATATTAGACGATCAATACGTAAGGGGCTTGATAATCAGTATATAAAAAGTTTATAAAAAGTTCCTATTCACAATAGAATCTCTAGCTACAACTTCCAGAAGAATTTCAGATTCTTCATCTACGTCTTTTTATGTATTTTTGTCTGTGCTCTTCCATCGGTACTGATCCCTGAAGGTTCTTTAAACGGTCTTAAAGCCTCTATAGAGAAATAAGCCTCACTCACATGATTTAGCGCCCTCTTGAGCTTACTTAATATATATAGAAGCCTCCATTCTTGAAATATACAAGTATATACATCATAATATCTTAAACCATTAATCTTAAAGACTTTGCTGAAGTTAAAGAATCGCGAACCTCAGGGGTTAATAAGCTTAACTCAGCGGGCCCGCCGGGATTTGAACCCGGGATCTCCGGCTCTATCTAGAGGAAATATTCATCAGATCTTTATCAGGTGCTACACATGAAAACAATTTTTTCATAAAAATTTTAAAATCATGATTCTTTGATATTCGTGATTCTCGGATTTCACGAACAGTACAAAGTATTACTTTGTTAAACAAAAATTTTAAATTTTTTGAAAATAAAAATCAATTAGCTTCAACAAAGGTTTGGAGGTTCATGAAAACGAAAGAAAAACTCTTTATTGAGCTCATATGTGAGTTAAAGTTCACGTTTTCACATATCGATCGTGAACTGATTTTCATCAGAATCGAGCCTCCGGAGCCGGAGATCCCGGGTTCAAATCCCGGCGGGCCCGCTTTTTTCTTAGATAGATATATATCTTAATTTTCAAAAATCTAGAGACTTATTCGCCCTAAGACCTATT
>Ga0081473_126584_pt1 | contig 16225 bp, 16 predicted proteins | sample CisSprmetagenome_FD_70977 | JGI IMG/M metagenome (GOLD analysis project Ga0081473, IMG submission 70977) | Hypoxic/sulfidic aquatic microbial communities from Cistern Spring, Yellowstone National Park, USA v2 (version 2) | ecosystem: Environmental > Aquatic > Thermal springs > Hot (42-90C) >...
CGGACAAGCTGGATGCATTGAAGGAGAGGAAACTCCAAGCAACTACTGAGTACAACCTGATTAAGGAGTTCCTCTACAAGTACGATGAGGATAGGTACAAGGATGCGCTGAGGATAGCGTCGATGCTGAAGAGGTATGACTTAACCCCCGCCATGTTCATGATGAAGGAGAGGATGCCCGCCGCCGTGATGCACGATATGCTCGTGAAGTCGGGGTTCACGTCCTATTTGGTGACAGGCTCGGTAAAGGGTAGCTTGAGGAAGGAGATCTTTGACCTGGCTAGGGAGAGGAAGCTGGACTTCATAGTCACGACAGTGGTCGGTGACGAGGGATTGGACATACCGCCCCTCAGGGCGCTGGTCAAGATGGGGAGTAGCACCTCGCCGGTCAGAATATTCCAGAGGATTGGGAGGGTGCTCAGGCCTTGGGAGGGGAAGAGGTTTGGGCTTGTGATTGACTTCTGGGACGACATCCTCTACTTCACGTTCCAGGGGCTCATGAGGGAGAGGGCATACAGGCTGGAGAAGAACTGGTCCATACTGCTCGCCAAGAATGTGGATGGCGTTGAGGGAGCAATAAGGTGGGCCCTACGTACCTTTTCCCCTAAGTTGCTTGATGAGGTAGCCAATGCCGAAGGCGGCGAGGGCGACGGCGCCGATTAGTAGGGCTATTGTCCCAGCTGTGACTGCCTCCTTCGCTGTTGGGCTTGGTGCCGTGAGTATCTGCTTTACGTTCACCGTGATTAGGTATATCGCCACCGCAATTATGGCTACTAGGGCTAGGGCTACAATGACGGCAATGATTATGGGGGCCGGGGATGAAGCTTGGAGCCAGAGCTCAAGCTGTTGTGGGTTCACCACGGTTACTGCGAGGACCGTTACGTTATAGCCCCTCTGCTGGAAGGCATTGACAACCGCCTGCTCCACCTGTTTTGTGTCAATGCCGGCGACTGGAGCTGAGAAGTATACATCAACGACATATTGAGAGGGAGTTGGGGCGGACTGGTTCAGTGGATAGTTGCTACACACTGTGATTGTCTGGCTGTCCACCTGTGTGGTTGTCACGTAGCTGAAGCCGGCTGGGCAGGTGCTCATGCTTGCCCGCCCCTTGCCCTAGCGATTGCCCTCTTGGTGAGCTCCGCTCCTTTAGTTACAGCCTTTTTAGTCGCTCTGCCTGCCGCCCTTGCTGTCCTCTTGGCTGTTTCTTGTATCTTTTTCTTGGTCTCTGGGGAAGCCGACATATAGCCCACCACGCCGGCTACTATGCCTGCAATCACAAGCCCACCAATTATTATTGGCGTCCAGCTGACCTTAGTTGTGGGCGCCGGCGGTGATGGATATATCACAACCGAGCTGGTTGGTGAGACTGACGTACCAGTAGGCGTGGTTGTAGGTACAACCGAGCTGGCGTATATTGCGGTTATTGTTATTGTTAAGTCCCAGGCGCTTATTGCGCAGTCAATGTCCTCCCTAACCTCCAGGGCATTCTGCTGTGGCTGGAGCATGTTTGTTATATCTACCGTGTATGTTTGGTCGGGCGGTGTACAGCTACAGATGGGATAGAACGGGCAGGACTTGGCACAGGCTGGCAACCCGAGGACCTCAACGACCTTTTGACCATTGAGGAATATCGTTACGCCGCCCTCATTATTTAGGGCGTAACCTGAGTAAATGGTGCCGTCTGTCCATTTAGCGACCACCTGTAGCGTGGCGCTCGTTAATGGAACGTTAATGCTGGGCATAACCAAGTTGAAGTAGTTGGACTTGGCGCAACCGCCTAGACAAGTCAGTGAGCTACAAGTATCGGCAAAAATCATTGTAATCTGCCAAGTGCACGTGTTCCCACTGCACGATGGATAGATGCTCGCAGGTGATGTACTCATCAATTTTAGGAGAGTGGGGGCAATTAAAAGGGATTAGGTCTTCCTCCTCCTTGATGTTGCCATGTAGGCGCCAAGCCCTATCAACGCGCCCACTGCCAGGGCTAGCCCAAGCATGCCCAGCTCCTTCGTCGTTACCGTTGGCGGTGGGGGCGTTGGTGAAACAACCAATGTTGGCGTTGTTGGTGACACGGTTGGGCTTACTGTTGGTGTTGTAGGTGTCACTGTAGGGGATACTGTGGGCGAGATTGTTGGTGTTGGTACATATGTCGGCGTTGTGGGAGATACCGTTGGTGAAACTGTTGGGCTAACTGTTGGCGAGGTAGTTGGCGTGCTCACTAGCTGGTAGTAGGCTGTTGCGTTTATGGTTATTGTCTGCCCAGCCTGCTGGCACGTCACTGTGATTGACGGGTTTGTCTGGGTGTACGTCTGCCCGTTGATGACCCAGTACTGGAACTTATACCCGTACCCACCTATTGAGTAGGTGCTCGGTGCCGAGAACTGGATCGTTACCGACTGCCCCTGGCTTATGCTCGTGGACGTTGGGGACGCCGAGACCGGTATACCGCCTGGGCTACTGGCAACGTTAACCACCACATTGCACCCACTGGGCGGTGGCGGACCTGAAACCGATATTGTCACTGTCTGGCTCCACAGGACTTGGTTGTTCAGGGCGCCCACTATATATCCATCTGTTACTTGAGGTAGACTGCCCACGTACTGAAAGATGAGCTTGTACGTACCGCCTGGGTTGCCCTCTGGCACGTATATATTCACACCATATGGGAAGTAGCCGTAGTAGACATTGGATGTTGATAAGCTCGCACACTGCCCTGGCTGTAGCGTTGTTCCGCCGACAACTATTGAACCTGGGCTTGAACTATCGCTACACATCTGCATGGTGAGGTTGCTGGCGCATAGGAAGTAATACCCAGTGTTCTTGTCCAACGCAACAAAGCTTGAGTAGTTACTGCTTGTCATTGGAACGGAACCATAACAACCATAAGGTTGACCAGTCAATGGGTTCCGACCGGCTAGGCTTATTGGATATATGTACCCACAACCCAGATACGGAGTGTATGTTGTTATCTCGGGTATTAAGTTACAGTTACTACAGTAGTAACCGTTTGCATAACCAGTGCCGTTTAGCGTTATTGATGATGGGAACGTTGACTTCACAGTGACTGAGTTCTTTATCGCGTTGACCACAACGCTTGTTTCAGGGCAACCCCACTGCCAAGAGTGAGTACCGCTTATCCCACCGCCAAGGTCGAACGGCTTGATTGAACCATCATACATCTTAATGATTTGCGTACACCACTGCGTGTTGCCCTGTGGGTCTTTGAACTGAACCAAATTACCGTTTTGGTCGTAGTAGTACAACTGCATGCATAGAGTGTGGCAGCCACCGCTTATTGAAGAACTGATGCTCTGTATGTAGTTCGACACCTCGCTTCCTGTGCCGTACTTAGCGTTCTGGCCCCACTGGCTTGGTCCTTGTAGGTTGACGCTACCTACGTAATTACCGTCTATGTATAACCTAGCTATTAGGAACTGGGGTAGCGTAAATAATGAGTACTGGCAAGTGCTTGGGTTGCTAACGAATTCAATGCTTGTGGTTGGTCCTATACATCCGGATTCGCACGGTCCCAACGGTGGGTACTTACCGCCACACGCTGCATCAGCAAATAAGGATAAACCGTTAAGCTCCACTGGTACGCATACGTACCATGAGTTGTTGCTTGAGTTGTACTGGTACAGCTTGCTCATGTCGAAGTACATCTGCGATAGGCATGACGCAGGTATCTGCGGTAACATTGATATTGAGTAGATGCCCTTGTTGAATGCTGGGCAGTTGCCATACGCGGCATACAGCTTGTAGCTCCCAGTAATGTAAACTTGCAATCCATTGTTCTGGGCGCTCCATGATATATTTAATTGTACATTGTTGAAGGATGAAGCTTGGCTCATGTATGATTGGAAGCTTGTTGGTATGGTGAATGTGACTGTATACGTACCTGGCGGTAGTACCGGTGGACTACATGATTCACCGCTTGGACAGCTAGACTGACCACCACCCGAGAATGAACCAACTGTGCAGTTCGAGCAGGATAGATTACATAGATTATTAAAACTTAGATACGGTGGTGGAAAATAATTTGCACTCTGTAGTACACCAGACGGATAAGTGCAACCAATATTACCCGGTTTAGAGACACAGCCAAAGAGCCATGATGCTGGGCATGCCCCAGAGCCAACATCTATCTCTATTGTGTTGTTGCCAAACTGCACGTAGTTCGTTATGTCAACAGTCGTTGAGCCTGAGGAGTTATCCGTTGAAAATACAACATTCCCATTGACCTTAATCGTTAAAAGCGCCATAATCAGAACTCAAACGTAAATGCATTTTTAAGGGTTTATTTTCTCTTGCTGAGGAAGTACGGCACCAGGAAGCCCAGCACCACGCCTACCCCAAGCCCGGCTATGATGATTGCCGTTGTGCTTACCTTCGGCGGTGGAGTTGGCGGTGGTGCAACGACCAATGTCGGCGTTGTCGTTGTGGGTGAAGTGGTTGGACTTACTGTCGGTATCGTGGGTGATATTGTGGGTGAATAAGTTGGTGTAGTTGGGGAAACCGTAGGCGACATGGTTGGCAATGTGGTGGGGCTTGTGGTGGGTGAGGTTGTTGGAGAGATTGTGGTTGTTTGTGGTAGCTGGCAACAGCAGTTTTCGTCGTATGACCCACAGCACATCCCTGGTGGATTACATATTGTTGAGGGCACGTTGCAGTTGCAACCTGTTGATAGGCATGTACCACCTGCGGCTTGGCACATCTTGCTCAGCATGCAGTACGTGCCGGATGGGCATTGGGGTGGTGATGGCGGCGGCGGTTGCGTAATGGTTATCGACACAGACCTTGAATCGGTAGCTGTGAATTGCCCATTCGACACGCAACCTATATTGAACGTTAATGTGTAAGTGCCCGTTTGCAGTGGCGGAAATGATGCAGGGTAAACCTCGACATTGCTGTATATATTGCTCGAAGCTGAAAGGCTGAACTTATAAGGCCCTGCGCATTGATTACCGCTCAGCGATCCCTGCGCGCCTGGGATGCCGTTCATTATGAACCCAATGGGCTGGTTATCTCCAGAGCTCGATAGACAGACTTGTAGATAGCCAACGCCCGATGAGCCACTTCCAGAGTATATTACGTACTGGAAGACCTCAGTCTCGGGGCTGTTTGTGTACCAAGTGTATGACCCACCTCCCCACAGCGCAAACTTCGGATTCGCACATTGCTCAGTGGACGTAGTTGTAGTTCTTGTAGTAGGGCTTGTCGCTGTAGTAGGAGTAACTGTTGGAGAGATAGTAGGGCTTGTCGTAGGTGACGTTTGAGAAGTACTCGTAGTAGTCGTTGAGCTGGAGCTGAATACGGGCGCTGGTTGCTGGCATGCTTGTATATAGGAGACGAGCTGTATTGTTGCTTGCCCTCCGTTTCCGCTTGGGAAGCCGTATGGGTTGCAACCTTGCTTGCCCGCGTTGTTTCCGCTTATTGTGGCGATTATGGTGATTGGGCATGTGCCCGTGCATTCGTTAAGGCATGAAAGCGTCAGCGAGCAAGACACTCGGCAACCGGGCGGTAGGTTCGTAGGCGCCGGGTTCTGGGTCGGTGGGACGTTCGGGAACTGTAGCGGTGGTATTGATATTGGGATGCTAATTGTGACACAATTGTTTGGAGATATGACGCCGGTGCCAACACTGGTCTGCGTCGTTATCCAGGACGGGGAAATGGTTATTGTGCCCTCGCCGGCGTCCGAACCGCTGTTGCAGACCACTATTCTCAGCGTGCCGTTGAAGCCTTGGGACTCAGTCCAGGTGAACGAATTTGTTGGAGATATCCCCATCTGGCTGATGTAAAGGCACGCGTTGGGCCCAACCGATGGAGTTGAAGGCGAGCTTGTTGTGGTTGTACTAGTGGTTGTTGATGGTACCCCTGGTAATGGCTGGCAACACGTCTGGCAACACGCGGTATAATAAGACTGCCCCGGCGGGGGAGTACATGTGGAGTTGCAATAAATATATGCGGCTGAGCTCCCCTCCGGGCACAACGTCCCAGCTACGACAAAACAATTGGTACACCAGCTCGGGCAAATAGAGGACATTATAGCATCTGGCCACAAAATTGTTTAAAAGGGATTCTCTCTACCGCTTCCTCCTGCTGTAGAGGTAGTACCCAAGACCTGCGAGGGCTATTATTGTCGCCGCGCCTATCGCAATGTATATACCCGCCTTGGAGGGCGGAGCTGGAGTTACCGGTGTTGAAGTTGGAGCTACTGCTAGTGGAGGCGTTGATGGAGTGGGCATTGTTGTTTCCGTGGTTGTCTGCGTCATCGTCTGTGTCGGCATAACCGTGGTTGTCTGCGTGAGCGTTGTGGTTGGGCTAGTAGTTAGTGTTATTATTGGAATAGTCTGATATGTGGTTGTCCAAGTGTTTGTAACTATTGTTGTGGTAGTTGTTGGGATAGAAGTCGTGGTAGTCGCGCTTGGGAAGACAAACGTCATTGGTATTTGTACTAAGAGATCGCTTGTACCTCTTGGATCTTGAACAGATAGGCTCAGGCCAAGTGTCCCACTATACGTCCCCGATGGACACATATTTGGCACAAGTAGCGGTGGTAGTGTTATAGTTATTTTTGCCTGTGATTGATTGGCAGGATAATACGCTAAGTACCCAAGATCCCCAAAGAATGCCTGATAACAAGCGCTTACCCATGCAACCACATCAATAGGGACATTACTTGATGGGGGTAAAATCGAGCATAACTCCACCACTATCTGTAGCGATTGCCCAGGAGCCCATGTGCTTGTGACTGGCTGTGCCGAGATTAGGCCATAATATCCTACCGCTGGGCATGTAGAGGTAGTTCCTGTTGACATAAACCTCACTGAAGACAGACGCTTTTGTTTAAAAGGGTTGGTGTCTCGATTTCCTATAGAGCCAGTAGCCGAGCCCGCCAACCGCTATCAAGAGTGCTATGCCCAGGGCAACATATGCCTCTGTCTTGGACGGCGGTGCGACAGCAAGGGCAGTCATTGGAGATGTGGTTGTTGTAGTTTGTGTTGTAGGGGATGTAGGTGAAGAAGTCGTTGCGGTAGTTGTAGGCGTAGTTGTGGGTGGATGTATAGTTGGGAATGTGATCGTCGGCGTCCAAGTGCCCGGTAATTTACAGCAACAATTGTTCGATGGATTTGTGTAATCACATGGAACGATTATCTCCTCGGTTGCTTGTAGCGGTATGATTGTGGGGTACCTAATCGTGGTTGTTGTAGTCGTTATAGTGGGGTAGCAAGGGCAGGACTCGGAGACGCATGTACCGCCGAATTGGTTGCAGAGGTCCTTACTCATGCAAAAGGTACCCTCTGGGCAGGTAGGTCCTACTGGTATGGTTGTGATGGGTAGTGTAATGGGTACGCTTGTGAGAGACACAGTTTTCATAGAAGAAGAGTGCTTAAAAAGGATGCATGTACATGAAGGAAAAACTTAAGAAGCATTAATTCAAGGTTTAATTGTGGGCAAATTCAGGTATAGGTTCACAAACTGCCAAGAAATTGGATTGGGTAGCATCGCCTTGTGCAACGTCTTGGAGGTTTGGGACATAGAGAGGGGCGTGATATACTCGTTTCTCTGCGGTGAACCCCTCGACTTCATGTGTATTAAAAACGCAATCAAAATAATTAAGCTCCACCGCGCTGGGGTTGTTGCGAGGAGGGTACATGCGACTGAGTTGATTGGGGTGAGGATTGCAGGCTGATTAAGCCCCTTGCGAATAGTTTCTCCCTGTTGTTCCTGAAGGTCGGCGGGGTTATGCCGAACATCTCGCAGGCATCCTTCTCCGGCAACCCAAGGGCCTGCTGGACAACCAGCGCGGCTGTGGCTGGCCTGTTGTGGGTGACCAGCCTCCACTGCTCGAATTTTTCGAGCCATGGCTTGGGGTCGATGTTGTGGCTCTGGAGGATGTAGGCTATCCTCTCCCTACAGTGGTCGTTTACCGTCCTCGACAGCCCCAGATCGCTTGATATCCTCCTGGCTAGCCTCTGTGCGCCCCGTATGTTGTCTATAAAGCCGTAGCGATACAACTCCCTGAGGAGGTTCCTCACGCCCTCATCTCCGTTGCACGTGGTCATTACAGCGGCGACGAGCGCCGCTGATGCCAGCAGGGACATCTTTATCCTTTCGGCGCCCTCCTTCTTCATGTAGCTCTCTATTATTGCCTCGGCAAGCTTGACCACTTGGTCGTCCACCAGCTTCGACCCTATCTCGTCCACTATATCCTTGAGCGCGACTATCCTCTTCCTCTCCCTCTCCGCCTTCTTTATCGCGTACTTGTACATGGAGAGGAGCCTCATGTCCACCAACTGCATGTTGATCCCCAACTCCCTGAGCTTGTCCTCAACCTTCTTCATTATGCCGAGGAGGTGCGGCGAGATGCCCTTGCTCCTCCAGATCTGTAATGCAAAGAGGGTGCAAAGGATTATGCTCTTTTCATTTGCTGTGCACCTAATTGGCAACTGCTTCACAAGTACCTTATCCTGCCCTGTAACCACCTTTGCCTGGAACCTGGACCTCCCGTCAATGATGTATCCGTCCAAGTCTATAACAAGGGGATAGACCTCGCCAATCTTCCGCACAGAGTCCACAACAAGGAATGTTTCCTCAAACGAGTGGGACCTTGTAAACATCTCGATATCGTCCTGTAGCTCCTTCCCGAAGACCTTCTTAAACATTGCTGTCTGGAATATTGGATATAAGATGGCGTCTATGGACATTTCCCCCACCCCCTTCTCGTTAGCCAACTCGTTCAGTCTTGCCACTTCCTCATCTAACAATTCCGGCTTTACATCCCTAAGGGAAACCGAGGAATCCATCTATATTGCCATAACACTAGGAGTTTTTAAAGCTTTTCATTCCTATACCCACAACCCTTAAAAACACATGCGTAATCATTAGATGACCCCTATGGCAGAGAACATTAGAAATGCAATGTCGGAGTATGGAGAATTAATAGGGATACTTCTCGGTGGCGCAATAGGCGGCGTCGCGGCTTATTTCATAAGGAAGAGTGAGACGGCGACAATAATTGCCGGCACCCTGGTCGGTGCATCAGTTGGTTACTTTGTCGGTAAGAAGTACAAGGGTACAAGATACTAAAACACAAAAATGAAAAATAGTTAGTCTCTATTTAAAATCTTCTTTTTAAATTGTCCTCAAGAAGAACCTCCTTGGGGCTTGTTGTTGAAGCTCTGTCAGCTTTTCTTGGAGCTTTGCCCTGTCTTCCTCAGACCTGGCATTGATTATCTCCGCCTTCACTGTGTCGAGTTTGTCCTTGTGCGCTACTGAGGAGTTCGGTAACTGGGCGCTTATGACTGCCTTCACTGTTGCGTATGTGGTTTGGCTTGTTGGTAGGGTGAAGAGACATGCCATTGCCACGTGGTCCAGGTTGGGCTCCTCCTCATACGCCCAGGCTACTGCGGCTATAACCCTCCTCACCATCATGAGTCTCCTCTCGCTCACTTCAAGTACCTCGCCCTGCTCCGCCACCTTGGAGATGGATTGATTCACCACCTTGATGATTGCGGCCTTCAGCTCGCTGTTGTTCATCACCGACCTCTCCACCTCCACCACCTCCCTCTGGGCTTCCTCTATCTCGTCCTTGGAAATAACCTTGGGCATTGAGTCAATAGCCCTCTGGGGCGTCCCTAAGACATCAATCATCTCCTCCCAGCCCAGGTGCTGGCTTATGATGCGTATTGCCGACCTGTCGAAGAATGTCAATTGTTCGTAGAGCCTTGGCTCCTCGTTTGCGGATAGATAGAGGGCAAGGATGTGCGTCCTTACGTACTTGGAGCCATCGTAGAACCTCTGGTAGAGGAGTATGTCCAAGAGGGAGTTTATTATTGCTGAGGACGCCTTGAACGGTTCGTCCAGGTAAGCAACATCCGCATCCGGTAGCTTATCTGTGATTATCCTCTCGTAAACTCCCTTCCTCAGCTTCTTGAAGTTGAAGGGGCCGAAGAGCTCCTCCGGCTCCGTGTGTTTCGTGAGCATGAGCCTGAAGAGCTTCGCCCCCTTTATCATTGCAACTAGCCTGTCGATTGCGTACGTCTTCCCTATGCCTATTGGGCCCAGCCAAAAGGTTGGGTAGCCCGTGAATAAGCCCAGGACTAGCCCCTCTATTTCCCACCTCCTGTGGACGAGGATCGTATCTAACTCCTTCATGAGGTCTATAGCCTTCGTTACCATTAACTAAAGGTTTCTTCCTCAGTTAATAAAGCTTTGTGTTATAGAAAAGTTTTAATAGCTCATTATTTAGGGTTTTCACGATGTACACAGACCCCTTGGTTAGGAGGAGGTTGGAGGATGGCGCGAAGGAGCTTGGCGTGACTGCGGATGAGTTCTTGAACTTGCTACTTAATATATACGCTAAATACGGAAAGAATGGGAAGCTCAGCGCATTTAAGGCGCTGGGTGAGTCCATAGATGCCATAAACGACACGGTTGAGAAGCTCAACAAGACGATAAAGTCCCTATATGAGATAAGTGACATGCTGAGGAACAGTAATGTGATATGGATAATATTTGCCGTCAGGGACCTCTGCAACTTTGTGGATAAGGATGATATTGAGTGGCTGATAAACGTGAGGGAGAAGGAATACCTCACCCATAGTATTGGCAAAAATAGGGTAGCATTGATAAGCAAAGTAGGGGAATTTTTGAAAATGGTGTGTAAAGAAAAAGCAGACTAAACACTTTTATTTCTTCACCTTTCCGTAAAAAATGTGCTCTTGTTGTGTATTCCATACCACGTGACTGATTACCCATACTATGTGGACAAGACCGTCCTATCCTTTAGGCGCGCCTATGGTAAGGACTTGGACGTGCTTGTCGTAACTGATGAAGGCACCGTCATGTTGAATGGAGCATACGAGGGCAGGTTCAAGCAGGGGTGGGTCCCAGGCTTTGGGGTTGGGAAAGCAATCAACTACTGCGCCTACTACGCCGTGAAGATGGGTTATACGCACATGATAAAGGCTGACGGGCACATGCTCATGCTCAAGAACCCATGGGGTTTAATTAGGAGGAATATGACTGTCCCGAAGACCCACGCCATTGAAAGGGCGCCTTCCTTGGACGTTGATGTTAAGCTGGACATATCCCAACAACCAATCAACTACAGTGCCGTCCACTTGAACATTTGGTTGAACAAGGACAACTGGAGGTGGGCTTACGTACTCAGCACGAGAAGCCACAAGACGATTATGTCCGCAGATCCCATGCAAGTTATACCCGCTGAACTGCTGGAGACATTAATCTCTGTACAGGGGGAAGTGACCCCCTGCCACTACTGGGGGAAGGAGCTGTTCGACACGACCCTCTCGGCGTTTAGGCTGACCAAGGTGGACATGGATATTGTGGACAGCACAGTCGTTGCCCACCTCTACAAGTCCTCCGTGAAGACCGGCTTCCAGGAGAGGAATAAGCAGAGGTGTATTAGGGAGCCATTCTGTGAATACATTACGCCAGGCATCGATGTTTGGCTCTACTCAATAATGTGGGGGGACTGCGTCTTTGCCTTGAAGCACTACGATTCCTTGCCTCCCTTCGTGAGGAAGGACATATGCGAGAAAGTTATGAACAAGGACTACATAATGGGAAAAATTAGGGAGTTTAAGAAGAACGCAATCCTAAGCCTAGACGAAGCCTACGCAATTCAAACCAAGTACATGGAGGGCGCACAGGTTGTTTATCCTTGACCTTGAGATTGTGCATCCTCAACCTCGATAAATATTGGTGAGCCGGAGCAACCTGGTATGAAGTTGAGCTGGTCGAAGACTATGGCATACGTGTCCTTGAAGACTGCGCATTTCCCGTTCTCGTAGTTCACCGTTACCGTGACTGGCCCATAGGCTGTTCCCTCGCTCTCGAACTGCCATAGGGTGCAGTATCCCTTCACCCTAAACGGTGCCTCCGGGAGCTGTTGCTTGAGGAGCGGGTTTGGAAAGGCTAGTCCGATGCAGTTCGCCTCCTCCTTCGCCAAGCACGAGCCTGCGAAAAAGACGAGCGGCGGCATGTCCCACTGGGTGCTGACGGGCTTGCTTGCTTGCATCTGCGCAAAGTCGTACTGGCTGTAGATGCCAGAATGATACTTGATACCGAGGATTTTGAGCAACTTCCTTATGAAGAGCTCTATTTCGAGCTCCACGCAGTTCTCTAGGTCTGGCTTCCAAGCATCCACCATAGTTGCTGTTGCGTAATTGTTATCACCGTTGTAGCAGACGGTGTTTGTCACTGAGGCAACATGCCAATTGGTGTATAGGGAGGTATCCTTTGCATACGTGATTGAGCCGCCGGCTACTCCCCCATCGTACTTGCCCCAGAGGTAGGGGTACTGCGTGCAGGGCGGGAACTGGAAGGCCCTAATTGGGTTCCTAATTATGATTACGTACCTCCCCTTCTTGTCCCTCAGCACCTTACCCTCCTGCTTGAACAAACCAGCCGAAACAAACGTGCTTGGGTGATCCTTGCTTAAGTAAATCACAACGTTCCTCCCCTCCCCAACCTTCTTCAACCTCCTCCTGAGGAACATAGCTGTACCCTTCATTGGCCCAACCAATTAAAAAGGTTGCACTCTCTTATCTAGATACCTAAAAATAACCCTTTTAAGAAGCTACATCAGAGCTTTAGTGAATATGAGAATTAAAGAGATCGGTAGGGGCAAGGGCGTTAGGATAATCCAGGCAGACAACATTCCCAAAGCCGTTGAAAAGCTTGGTTTGAGGTTCGACGGGAAGAACTACTACGACCAAGATGGAAACATAGTTTTATTCGTGAAATCGGAGTTTAAAATTATGGAGGTTTGAAGAGGTAGTCCTTTTGCCTTATCCACCGTAACGCATAACCTTGCACTACTTTTTCATCAACCATTTGCTTCTTCGTGAGGACTACCTCGTACTGCTCCGATGCTTTGTTGTACTTCGCCTTTATTGCCACGAGAATTGGCTTGTCCCTGACGAGATATATGTACCTCTTCTCCTCCCCCTGCTCGTTTATCGGCAGAAACTTGTACCCTATTATCGCCTGGGGCGGAAGCTCCGCTATGCCCCTTGGCGTCCTCATATAGATTGATTTGTTCTCCCTATAGATGGCTAATGTTTGGTTAGTGCTTAGGAGGGATGCGGCTAGGTACCCGAGCGCCCTTGCCCTCTTCCTGTCAAGCCCTCCCTTCTTCTCCTTCCCGCTCACTGTCACGAAGAAGTCCTTGGCAGTTAGTGAGTCCTCAATGAGCAACATATCTGGAGGTATGGCACCCTCCTCAGCCATGACCTCGCTAAGCGTCTTCCCTCCCTCGATCGCCTCCTTGACCCACTCCCTCAGCTTGAGCCTGACATATGTCGGCGCATCCTTCATCCTGAAGAGGGTTCCCTTCAGCACGACCTCGTTTTCTCCCACCTTCACCAGGTTCTTCCTGCTGGGCTGGCCGCCCTTGGATGACGGGATTAGTACCACCTTCCAGTATTCCTCCAGCTTCATCTCCAGTAGCTCATCGTATTTGCCCTTCACGTAGTTGTTTATATCGTCCAGCAACTCATTGGGCTTGTCCGTTACCACAAATATTGAGTCTGTATCGCCGTAGATTGCGCCGTATTTGTTAAATACGTCCTTATGTATCACCTCGGAGTACTCGAATATGAAGGCGCCAACTATTGAGTGTATGCCCAGTCCCTTCTTCGTGAAGATGCCGTACAGGGCATTGGCAAATATCTTCGCCGCCTTGTCCCTCTCGTCCTTGAACCTCTTGGTCGCCCTCCTGAGGTTGTAGAGCGCATCCTCAACCTCATGTATTGGCCCTGGCTCGAAACACAGCTTCACCTTCTTCGTTGTGCCATTGACGATGTATACCACTTCGTATCCATCCGCGCACTCCTTCACTGTGGTCGCATCAACATTCTTCGCCTTATACAATGTTGGATATAGCGCCGAGAAGTCATACTCAGCAACGCCCTTGAATATCCCCGCCTTCACAGCCTTCACCTTCTCCAGACCCGGCAAGTCAAACATCCTCCTCGTGTCTTGAAGCATCATCCCGTGCCTCTCAGCCAGCCACTTATGTATCAGCACCTCGTCGATGTGCCCAGGCGAGGCTGACTCCGCCACTTGGTTAAGGGTTATAGCGCTCATGTTTGCCCACCTCCCCGCTATCTCAAGCAATGGAATCCAAGTCCTCGCTAATTTATACGTGATGAACAAGTCGCTGGATAGGTACGTCTTTATCTCCTGGTCCGTCAGTACGTTGAGCTTGGACCTCATGGTCTTCATCTGGAGCGCCTTCTCCGACTCATCCCTAGTCAGCGCTACTTGAGATGCCACGCTGACCAAGTCCAGCCCAGACTCCTGCAACCCAAGGCTTGAAGCGAACCTGGACCTTGCAAAGACGTATAGGTCAAGCACTGGGGTGTAGCCCTTGTTCGTTAATATCGCGTACTTGGTCCTGAACAGCGGTATTGACTGCATCAGCTTCGGCTGGTCGTACTCCCAGTTGTTGTAGCCGGCTAGATAGTCTACGTTCAAGCTCAGCAACTCCTTCGCAATGTTCATGAAGCATAACGTATCACTGACGCTACATGGGAATATCTTGTACTCGTCCTCCCCGAAACCCAACCCAAGGTATATTTTGTTCCCAACAACCTCTATGTCGAAGACTGCCACCTTCAAATCCGGCTTCTCCTCAACCAATGCCGTTGGGTCCTTGGCTGGGAGCAGGTCCCTCCAGGACTGGGTGTTTAGGTCTATTGACGCCCTGGCGCTGTATTTGATGTAGGACTGCGAGACGAGCTTGTACCTCTCCCTCAGCTTCGTCACGAGCGATGGCTTCTCCACAAGCACCTTGTACACCTTCCCGTTCCCCTCTACGTACTTCCCATCCCTATAGATGTACGGATTTAAGTCCACCTCCTCCAAGCCAACGATGCCCTCGTCCCTCCTTGGCTTCTCGCCAATAACGTAGAAGTAAGGATGGAACTCGTTAGTTGGCTCCCCATTAACTACAACAGTCCGACCTCTTAGGTGAAAAATCCTCTTCATGCACCACCTTCTTTATGCGCTCCTTTTTAAGGATTTCACTTCGTGAGGAAAACTTTAAAAACTTATTATGTAATGCTCCTCTGTGCCCGAGAACTACGATGAGTACATTGAGAGGTTCATATCTGCTATTCACTTTCCGAGGAGGGTCAACGTGTGGGCTAGGAAGGACTACGAGCCTTGTCTCCCCGCTGGTGGGAAGGACTGCTCTTGGCTCACCCCTGGCGAAGCTGATAGGGACACCCTCAAGTTGTTGATAAGGAAGTACCTCAGCGTCGGCGTGTCCAAGGCATACTTCGACAACGATGAGGGCAAGTGGTTGAGGGACTTGCTCGTGTACGAGTTTGACATACACGAGTGTGAGGAAAACCCGAGCTTCACGTGCGTGAAGGAGCACTTCAACCTCAAGGATTCACCACTCTACGGCGTTGGGATACCGATGATTTACTACAACGGTGGGAAATCAATCTACATCATCTACTTCTTGGACACGCCAGTGGAGGAGACTTGGGTGCCGAAGGTGATACCGAAGAACCTGGATATGAACCAGCTCTCCCCAATGACCCCGTTCAGGCTACCGTTCACGCTCCACCCAAAGACCAAGTCCAGGGGGTTCACAGTGGACTGGGACTTGAAGCCAACCGACTTCGTCATTCAGAAGACGCCGACGCTTGATTTGATGGAGCCACAGAGAAAGACAAGGTATTATACCCCGTCCTCAGAGAGTGGTATCCGAAGAAGGAGCAAAAGCTTGATCGCTGAGTGGGACGCCCTCATTAACTGGATGGTTGAGAACCACATAAAGCTCACCGACTGTAGGGAGAGGTTTGCCAGCGTGCTTGGGGAGTACTGCGTCCAGAAGGGCTTAGCCCTTGGGGAGTGTAAGGAATTGCTCAGGAAGCTCATTGAGAACCCAGATAAGAGGAAGTACGAGAGGAGGGTTGAGTACTATTTTGAGAACCCAGATAAGGCGATGTACTTGCCCAGCGTCAAGAGCTTCCTGGGGGTGGCATCCGAGAAGGACGAGTGGTATGTATGTGATGATAAGGAACAAATTGAAAAACTAAGGCTATTTTTAGAGATGTTTAATGCATAGTGACATTACGAGAGCTCTTTCAATTTATCTTTTAGCCTCCCGAGGGCTTCCTCGGTTCCCTCCCCGCCTATACGACGTAATAATCCTTCTATGTCCTTCAGCAGGTCCTCTA
>Ga0081473_156930_pt1 | contig 16224 bp, 8 predicted proteins | sample CisSprmetagenome_FD_70977 | JGI IMG/M metagenome (GOLD analysis project Ga0081473, IMG submission 70977) | Hypoxic/sulfidic aquatic microbial communities from Cistern Spring, Yellowstone National Park, USA v2 (version 2) | ecosystem: Environmental > Aquatic > Thermal springs > Hot (42-90C) >...
CGGCGACGGCGGGGGCATGGGCTACAGCGCCGGGCCCATAGGGGACGTGCCCTACCCGGCCTCGTCACCCTGGGTGCTAGCTGTAGGGGGGACCACTACGTATATCAGCGGCGACAGCAGCCTTCAGACCGCCTGGTCCTCCATGGGCTTCGACCAGCTGCTCCAGGCCCTCGGGGGCAGCACCGGCGGTTACAGCGCTGTTGAGCCCATGCCCTGGTGGCAGGAGGGCGTCGCTCCAGCGCCTCCCCAGGGCTTCCCCTACGGCAGGGCCGTGCCCGACGTGGCCGCCCAGGCCAGCCTCTTCCCAGGGAGCCTGATGGTGGGGGAGGGCAACCAGACCCTTGTCGTGGGCGGCACGAGCGAGTCAGCTGAGCTCGTTGTGGGCCTCCTGGCCCTCCTGGCCCAGGCCTCAGGCTCGAGGCTTGGCCTCATAGCGCCCCTGCTCTACGGGCTCTACTCCTCAGGGGACCTCAACGCCTTTGAGCCAGTAGCCTTCGGCTACAACGTCCCCTGGACCGCCGGGAGGGGCTACAACCTCGTGACCGGCCTCGGGGCCCTCAACGTTGGCGAGCTGGCCAAGCACCTTGAGGCCGGGGCGGGACCTGCCAGCAGCCCCCTGGCAGAGGTCCTGGTCAACGGCAACTACACCGCCTTCATGGCCCCAGGCCAGCCAGTTAACGTCAGCGTTAACGTGGGCGGGCCATACGCCTCCAACTGCTCTCTAGAGGTCTACGTCGTGAGCCTTGAGGGGGTGGCGGCCTCGGCGACCATGAGGTACAACTCTACCCTTGGCCTCTGGGAGGCGGAGCTGACGGCGCCTTCCAATGCGTCAGGGGTGGTCTACGTTGAGGTCAGGGGCGAGTGCGGCGGGGCCGCCGTCAGGGGCCTTGACGAGGCCTTCCTCGGCTACTTCGGCTCGGCGGTGGCCCCGGTACCCCTCTACCCCTACGCCCCCCAGCTCGGCATGCCTGTGGCCGTGTTTCCGGTGTCCCCCATGGGCAACGTGTCGTTTTCGGTAGCCTACAACGTGACTGTGCTCGAGTACAGGCCCCTCAACAACACCTACGGCCAAGTCATTTCAGTGCCGGCTATGGGCGGCAACGTCACCGAGCTCCGCTTCAACGCCTCCCCCGGCTACGCCGTGCTCTGGCTCAGGGGGCCCGTCTACGGCTTCGTCCCCTTCTTCATAGGGTCCTCGCTCCAGTACTACTTCACGGTGCTCCCCCAGGTCTTCTCCCAGCCCGGCTCAGCCTACCCAGGCGGGTGGGTGCTCATAGAGGGCCTGCCGGTTCCGCCCGTGGAGACTCTCTTCATTCCCTCTAGCGAGATAAGCTGGGCCGTCTTCTGGGCGGCCGCCTACGGCTCCAACGTGACGGCTGAGCTCGTGGCCCCCAACGGCACGGTCCTCAGCGAGGCGAGCCTACCTATGACGTACCAGGGCTACTACGCCGGCCTCCTGAGGGTCCCCCAGGGCCTGCCTCCCGGCTACTACCTGGTGGCCCTCAGGTCCTCCTACAACTCCACCGAGGCAGGCATGGACATAGAGGGCTACGGCGTTGGGATGATATACGTGGCCCCCGAGCTCAGGGCCTCCGTTCAGCTGTTCCCCTCCGCCCTGCCCGAGGGGGGAGGGGTGGAGGTCATGGCGAACATAACTTACCCTAACGGCACGCCCGTCAGGTTTGGCCTCTTCTCGGCCACCCTGCTCCCGGCCGCCCTCACGGGGCTCTACGAGAACGTCAGCTACTCTACGGAGGTCCCCCTGCAGTTCAGCGACGGCGTCTGGGAGGCCGAGGCGTACCTGCCGGGCCCCTCGTCGATTGGCAACGCCACTTACTATGAGGGCTCCTACGGGGGAGAGTGGGCCGTCGTGGTCACGGGCGAGGGCGCCTGGGGCGACCAGCTGCCCTACTCCTCAGCCTACGCCTGGCTGGGCAGGAGCGTCGTTTACCGGGGGGTTAACCTGACCTCAGGCTTCGAGGCCAGCGGGGCCGTGTTCGAGGACGTGACGATAATGTACAACGGGACCATACTGTGGAGCCTCATGGAGGGCCTGGTCAGGGTGGTCTCGAGCAGGCTCACGCTGTCCTACGTTGACTCGCAGGGCGTGATAGTGGCGGTTAACAGCAACCTAACGCTCAGGTACTCAACGGCCTCAGCCCTGATACTGATAAATAGTAGGGCCAGGCTGGAGTACTCTGACGTAAGGGAGGTCATAGTAGGCCCTGGCTCCAACGTGAGCGTGACCCTCTCGAGGGTGGGCAAGGTCGTTAACGGGACAGCCTGGGGCGCCCTGACGAACGCGATATCCCAGGCCGAGCTCCTGGGCCTCAGCGGCCTGGAGTCCATGAAGCCCCAGCGCGCGGCCCCGAGGGCGATAACGACCACCCCCATTCAGGGCGTAACTGAGGCCCAGCAGGTGGCCACTGTGAGGGAGGTGAGGCCTGGGCAGGGCTGGGCGCTCACGGCGGCCGTGGCCTTATCGCTGATGGCCCTGGCGGTAATGATGGCAGCCCTCACGCTCACCATGAGGAAGTCCTAGGCCTCAGCCTGTTGCCTAGTTGCCAGGGCTGAGGCCCCTTTCACCTCAGCGAGTGAAGTTGTTCTAACATATAAGTAACGCCTATCGCCCGCGCAGGCGGGTTCCACTGTTGAAGGTCAGGCGGCCGCTTGCCGTTACTGCAATACTCATATTTACCCTCGTCATAATAGCGGCCCCCTTAGCTCTCTCCCAGTCAGTGATGGTGAGCTACTACGGCTACGTGATGAGCCTCCAGCTCAACGTCACCTCAGCCCCCCAGCTGCTCGAGCTCCCCCTCTGCTCCAGGCCGTACTCCTACGTGGCCTATGAGGCCAACTTCGGGGGCCTCTACGCGGAGTACGTGAACGGCTCGCTCCAGGTATCCGTGCTTGAGCCAGGGCTCGTCAACGTGAGCGTCTACGGGCCGCCTTGCTCGGTGAGCGGCGCCCTAGCCACTTACTGGATATACCTGCCCGTGAGGGCTGACGTCAGCATAGCCAACGGCAGCGTGCTCGTTTACTTCAGCGGCGCCAACGTCACCCTTGTCAACGCCTCGGAGCTTGAGGCGGGCCCAGGCAACCTTACCGTTGAAGTGACCGTGGAGCCCATGACCTTAACAACTTCGACGACAGCCACAACGACCTCGACATTGACCACCACGGCTTCAACAACTACCTCAACGTCCACGAGCACGATAAGGGTGTCTACTGCGCCCCCAACGACAACAGTTACGAGGCATCCGGTCAGTGAGACATACGCTTACGCGGCGGTCACGGCCGTCATAGTGGTCATTATAGCTGTGGCGGCCGTGCTCCTCCTGAGAAGGGGGTCATAAGCTTGAGGCCTCGCTAAGCTCCAGGCAGCAATTACATAATCTGAAGAGGGCGCCCTGGCCCTCCTGCAGGGCTACCAGGGGCTCAGCTACGCCGAGAGGGCGCTTAACCTCTCCGAGGTGGCGGCAGCCCTTGTAAGCGAGCACAACCTAACGGACTTCGAGGCCCCAGCCGAGCTCATGGCTTCAACGGCTGCCGCCCTCGTTAACGCCTTCGTCAAGGTAAACGCGACGAGGGCCGTAACAGCATGGGTCGTGGCGCGCTGAGCTGAACTCAACGTCATACCTGGCGGTCCTGAACGTCGGCGGCCAATATTGCCTGGCCCTCTCACCATCGCCCCTCTCGGGCGAGGTGAGCGTTGAGGTAACTGGCAGGCTGGGCGTGATCCTAGTTGTGGCCCCTAAGCCGCTCAGGCGTAATTATGCCCGCTCGGGGCAAAACTGAGACAATCTTGCGTCCTCAGCGAGCCTGTGGTAAAGGGCTCTGTTACGGAGCTTAGCCCCGCTGACCGCCTCTGGCGGCCGCCAGGGTCTCCTACGCTGGATCACGAGGCCTAGCTCGTGGGAACGGAGGCGTTACAGACCGCCCTGGGCCCTCTGAGGCCCCTTTACCTCAAGGCCCACGATGACCTTTGACGCGGTCCTCGGCACGGCCGACCTCCAGCCCTCGCCCATGGCTAGGAGGGAGAGGACCGCGACGACCTTCGCCCCTCCCAGGGAGGTGAGCTCGGAGAGGGCCCTCAGCGTCCTCCCGGAGCGGAGGAGGTCATCTACTATGAGGACCCTGTCCCCCCTGCTCAGCGCGAAGGACGGCAGGTAGAGGTGGGCGTACCTCGGCGGGTCCGGGGCGAAGTACCTGACCTCGATGTAGCTCTCGGCGCTGGCGTCCTGGTCCTGCCTCGCCACGCACAGGCCAGCCCCGAGGGCGTGGGCCACCAGGGTCCCCAGGGGCACGCCGTTAACGGCTGCCGTGAGGACCTTGTCAACCTCTACGTCCTCAAGCTCCGCGTACGCCCTGGCGGCCGCGAGGCCCAGCACGGCCATGTCGTGGGCGACGGCGGCTATGTTGACGACCCCCCTCTCGTCGATGGTAAGCCTCCTCTGCAGGGCCAGGCCCAGCGCGTTGGCCCTCGCCAGGGCCCTCAGGATCTCGAGGGACCGCTCAGGGCTGGGCAGGACGGAGCCGTTCACGTAGCGGCTCAGGTCTACCTGCGTGACCCTCAGCCCCTCCCTTCCCAGGAGCTCAATTACCTCCCTCCCGCCCATGAACCTCCTCAGCCCCCTGAGGGCCTCGACGGCCAGGAGCTGCAGCCTCGCGCTCCCAAGCTTCCTCATTTTCACGTTCATGTTAAGTCCCAAGGTTAGTAGGGCGGAGACTTTATAAGTATTTTAGCGCAAGCATTGCATGAGGAGACATGGCTGGCAAGGCACAGCCTGGGGAGGTCCCCAGGAGGAGGGTTACGTGGATGCACATTGTGACCTTCGCCTTCGCCACCGCCATAGCCTACGTGCTGGGGGTCGTCTCCAGCCTGATATTCCCAGTGCTGGGCGCCCCGGGCGTCTCAGGCCTCTACGTGGCCGCGGCCATCTACGTGCCCCTGGGCGTCTGGATGGGCTTGTGGGGCGCCCTGGCGGGCTACATAAGCTGCTTCTTCCTGGGCCTCTACCCCAGCGGCTACTCGCCCCTTCAGTCGTTCGTCTGGTCCTGGGCTGACTTCATAGAGGCACTGGTGCCCCTGCTCATATTCAAGGCCTTCAGGGCAGAGCCGGACTTCACAGTCAGGAGGCCCCGCGCCGCCAGGCTGATGGTCCTCCTCATAACCGTGGGGAGCGTCCTCCTGCTGATAGGGATAGTTGTCCAGGTGCTCTGGGGAAGGTACGGCGCGCCCTTCACAACTTTCTACGCGGCCTCGGTGTACGCGGGGACGGCGCTGGCGCTGGCGGGCGTAGTCTCCGGGCTCCTCGCGGGGAGGCCCAGGCCGTGGCTGGCGCTCGTGCTGAGCGTGCTCATCGCCAGCCCGCTCAGCGGCCTCTGGGGCTCCTGGACGCTGACGCGCTTCAACTTCCCGCCGCCGCTCCCCGCCGGGGCCTTCTGGCCAGTGTTCGTGGGCTGGGTCATAGGGGACCTCATAGTGCTCTACGTGTTCTCAACGGCCCTCTTCGTAGCCCTTACGCCGGTGTTCAGGAGGACCGGGCTGCTGGTCAGGGGCTGGTGGGCCTGAGGCATGCCAACGATACTGGGCGAGCTGGTGGGGGCAGAGGCAAGGTCCAGGGGCTACATGGACCTGCACGTGCTTTCTAAGGTCTTTCTTCCCCTCTTCATCTCCCTCTCCCTCCCGTTCGCCAGGCAGCCCCTGCAGGCCCTGGCCGTGGCCCTGGTGTCGGTGGCGGCCTGCGTCGCGGCCGGCGTGCCCCTGTCCGCCATGAAGAGGTACCTGGCCGTCATAATCAGCCTCGTCGCGTTCATAGTTCTGGCCTTCTCCCTGTTCGCCCAGGTCCCCGGCAGGGTCCTCTACGAGGTCACGCTAGTCAGCATACACGCCCAGAGGGGGGTCGTAGAGTGGAAGCTGGTCATAACTGACACGGGGCTTTGGTACTCGGCCGCCTTCATACTTAGGGTGTTCGCCATGGTCCTCTCGGCCGTACTTCTCCTTGCCAGCGTCACGGACAGGGACCTGGTGTGGGGCCTCCTCTCGCTCAGGGCCCCCTTCGGCGCCAGCGTGGCGGCCTCCCTCTTCTTCAGGGGCATCCACTTCTTCATCTCGGACTTCTACACCGTGAGGGAGGCGATGATGGCGAGGGGCGTCGACTTCGAGAGGTCATCGCTCGCCAGGCGGTTCAGGCTCTACTCCAACGCCCTGATCCCCCTCCTCTCGCTCATGGTCACCCGCAGCTACGAGGTATCGCTTGCCCTGGAGTCAAGGGGGATAGCGCCGGGGAGCAGGTCAGCCTCGGGCTACCACGTGTACAGGCTGAGGCCGGCCGACTACGCTGTCCTGGCCGTTGGGGCCTCGGTCCTCGCGACATTTATAGCGTGGGGGTGGCTGGCTTGAACGTGGCCGTTGTCGAGGACCTCTGGTGGAGGTACGAGGGGAGGGAGGACTACGCCCTCAGGGGGCTCAGCCTTGAGGTCAGGAGGGGCGAGGTGCTCGCGGTCATGGGCCACTCCGGGGCAGGGAAGACCACGCTCGCCCTCGCGATGACGGGCATCATACCCCAGAGGGTGCCGGGCGAGATCAGGGGACACGTTGAGGTCCTCGGGCTCAGCACGCTGAGGGCTGACGTGACGGAGATAGCGAGGAGGGTCTCCATAGTATTCGAGGACCCAGAGGTGCAGTTCGTCATGAGCACGGTAGAGGACGAGATAGCCCTGGCCCTTGAGCCCCTCCGCCTCAGCAGGGACGAGATGAGGAGGAGGGTGCTGTGGAGCCTTGAGCTGGTGGGCCTCGACAGGGGCTTCCTCAACAGGTCGCCCCTCCAGCTCTCGGGCGGGGAGAAGCAGAGGGTAGCCATAGCGGCTGCAGTCGCGAGGGAGCCAGAGCTCCTAATACTTGACGAGCCGACCTCTGACCTCGACCCAGTCGGCAAGGAGGAGGTGGTGGCCGCCCTGAGGAGGCTCAGGAGGGAGCTCGACATGACCGTAGTCCTGATTGAGCACGAGCCCGAGTACGTGGCCGAGTTCGCTGACAGGGTGGTCGTCCTGAGGGAGGGGAGGGTAGCCATGGAGGGAGGGCCGGGCGAGGTGTTCTCAAGGGTTGACGAGCTGAGGTCCCACGGCGTCAGCCCCCCTGAGGTCTCTGAGCTCGCCGCGAGGCTCGGGCTAGGCCCCGTCTACCGGCTTGAGCAGGCCGTGGAAAGGCTCAGGGGCTCAGTGAGGGCCCCCAGGGCCTTCAGCCCGGGGGACGGAGGGGGCGCAGCGGCTGGCGAGACCATAGTTGAGTGCAGGGAGGTCCGCTACGATTACCCCGGCGGCGTCCAGGCCCTCAGGGGGGCATCGCTTGAGGTGAGGGGCGGCGAGCTGATAGCCCTCGTGGGCCCCAACGGGAGCGGCAAGACGACGCTGGCCAAGGTGATGGCTGGCCTCCTGAGGCCCTCAGCCGGGGAGGTCAGGGTCATGGGGAGGAGAATTGAGGAGTACGACAGGCTCACCCTCTCCTCAACAGTGGCCTACGTCTACCAGAACCCCGACCACCAGATATTCAACAAGACTGTATACGAGGAGGTGGCCTTCGGCCTCAGGCTCAGGGGCCTCCCGGAGGGCGAGGTGAGGGCCAGGGCGCTGAGGGCCCTTGAGCTGTTCGGCCTGAGGGGGCTTGAGGGCGAGCACCCGTTCTTCCTGAGCAAGGGGGAGAAGAGGAGGCTGGCGCTGGCCTCGGTCTACGTGCTCAACCCGAGGGCGCTCATAGTCGACGAGCCCACGACAGGCCAGGACGCCAGGTTCAGCGAGTCCCTCTTCGCCATGCTCAGGGGGCTGGCCCGCGAGGGCAGGGCCGTTGTGGTCGTGACCCACTCGATACCGCTGGCGGCCCGCTACGCCGACAGGTTCGTGGTCATGAAGGGGGGCAGGGTTATAGCCAGCGGCCCGCCGAGGAGGGTCCTGACGTCGCCGGCCGCTGACGAGGGCAGGCTCACGAGGCCCCAGGCGCTCAGGCTCGCCATGGCCCTGGGCATCGACTCGGGCCAGGCGCCCCTCAGCGTTGAGGAGCTCCTCAGGGCCCTCGAGGCGGGCAGCGGGCCTGCGGCCCCCGGCGAACAGGCCTAGCGGGGCCACGCTTTCTCTTAGGTTAGCAGGGCGAAGGGCCTCAGGCCTGTCCTCTTTCTGCAAATTTGCAGAAAGGCTTAAAGGCCCCGTCAGCCCTCGCCAGGCCTGGGGCTAAGGCGTGGGGGTCCAGGAGGGGGCCGAGGGCAGGGGGCAGGGCCTCGGCGTCTGCCCCAGGTGCGGCAGGCCAATCGACTACGTTGAGAGGCACAGGAGGGGAGGCAGGGTCTACATCTACGCCGTCCACTACGAGGGCTACGTCAACGGCAGGCCGAGGCTAGTGAGGCACTACCTGGGCCCAGAGGGCGGCTACAGGTACGTCACGGCGACTCACGCGGACCTGGGCCTTGAGCTCAGGGGCCTCAACGACCCCGACAGGGCGGAGGAGTACGTCAGGGCCCTCGCTGCAGCCCTTGGGCGGGCGGTCGCTGAGGGGAGGCTTAGCGCTGCCCAGGCCAGGGCCATTGCGAATGCGATAAGGGACCTCTCGCGGCTGGCGGAGAGGCTGGAGGAGTACGCGGGGCAGGGGGCCTAGGCGGTCCGCCAGACCCGTCTGTGCTCGCTGTGGACGCCTAAGGAGAGGTCAAGCCTTGGCGTCAGTTGCAGGCCTTCTTTCCGCAAATTTGCGGAAAGGGCTGGCCAGTCTCAACGCGGCCTCGGGCTCGTGGGCAGCGGCCAGGCCTAGTCCCAAGCGGGCTATGAACAGGACTCGAGGGCTAAGGGCGCCCTGGCCCTCGCTCAGGCCAACGCGGTGGGCGTATCGCGTCACCTGGCCGCCCGGGCCGGGGTCCCGTCATGACCCACTTCACGGCCTAGGCTCAAAAGCCCGGGCCGAAGCGTTAGCGATGGCAGGAAGGCATGCCGGTCAGGTCGCCCTACAGGCTCGACGTCGAGCTCGGCCTACTGTACTACACTGTTGACGAGGCCTGGTCCCCCCTCAGCGCGAGGGTCCCGAGGCCCGAGGGCTTCATAGTTATTGAGGAGGTTGACGGGAGGCCGTGCACGGAGTTCAGGGGAGGGGAGGAGGGGGACAGGGCTGTCTACCTGATGGTCAAGAGAGGGGTTGACCACCTGACTGCATCGCTTGAGGCCTCGAGGGCCCTGGGCAGGAGGCTCCACTTCCTGGGCGTCAAGGACGCCAACGCCATCACCTACCAGCTGGCCTACGTTATGGGTCCCCCTCCCAGGGCCGAGGTCAGGGGGAGAGGGTTCGAGCTGAGGCTGCTGGGGATGCACAGGGGGAGGCTGAGGCACACGGGGAACAGGTTCGAGGTCCTCCTCGAGGGGGCTGACGAGGGGGAGCTGAGGAGGAGGGCCTCGAGGCTCTCCTCCTTGGGCAGGGTGCTGAACTACTTCGGCTACCAGAGGTTCGGGGTCAGGAGGCCCAACAATCACCTGGTAGGCAGGGCCATAGCCAAGGGGGACCTGAGGGGGGCCGTTGACCTGATCATAGGGAGGCCTTACCCGGGGGAGCCTGAGGTTGCCAAGGCGTTCAGGTCCCTCTACGACTCAGGTGACCCCGAGGGGGCCCTGAGGGCAATACCTAGGAGGGGGTACGAGCTTGAGAGGAGGGTGCTCTCAGAGTACCTGAGGACGGGCGACCCCGCCAGGGCCCTCAGGGCATCACCCCTGCCGCCCTCCTTCTTCGTCGAGGCGTACCAGTCATACCTGTTCAACCTGTGCCTCTCAAGGGCCCTCGAGGGGGGCGAGGTATTACCCAGGCTGAGGGTACCGGCCAGGGCCTCGGAGGCCGAAGGGGTCTGCAAGGAGGTCATGAGGGAGGAGGGCGTTGAGGCCCTGTCAGGCCCCCTGGCTAAGGCCAGGCCGATGGTGAGGGCCTCGTGGGCGGAGTTGAGGGGCCCTGAGGTCAGGGGAGGGGGCTGGGTTACCTTCTCGCTGCCAAGGGGCTCCTACGCCACGGTGGTGCTCAGGGAGCTGCTGAGGCAGGACCCGTTCGTCCTTACGCTTTCACCTCACTCATCTGTTCATCATGATCGAGCGTAGGGGCTTCCGCCTCGCCCACAGGGCCCCAATGGCACCTGTGGGCTCATGGGCGGCCGTCGGGCCCAACGGCACGGGGCCCCCATCTAGGGTAGCCCTCATCGCTCTCGCCCTTGGGGCAGCGCCCCCATTGGGTGAGAGTTATCAGTGGGAGCCTGTCACAGATGAACATAAAGGTTTTCATTAATGTGGAAAAGATTAAGTCCCTGACCTTCACCTAGCGCATAACCCCCCTTCCCACCCGTGGGAACCTATGCGGCCCAGGGGCGGGGGCTACTCCTTAAATACCTGAAGTATAACTACATCACCCCGAGCCAAGGTGAATGGCTTGGGTAACAGGTCGTATAGGGTAGTGGCTCTGGCCCTCGTCCTGGCAACCCTGTTCCTAGCGCCGTTCGTCGCCAGCCTGGTCCACGCGCAGCCCATAGCGAGCAGCGGACAGGGCGTGGTGTTCACCAAGGTAGTCGGCGTAGGGGGCAACGTGGCCTTCTTCTTCAACGCCACGCAGTATACGTGGTCAGGCGCAAATGCCTACATATACCTGTCACCCAACAGCAACAACATACTGACGCCGGGCGACACCTTAGTGGCGGGGCCCATACCAACGGCTGGCCTCAAGTACGTGGTAGGCAACCTAACGCTCACGCCTCAGATCGTCGAGTGGTTCATAGGAAACCTGAGCGCTGCCGCTAACCAGTATCCAACTGCCGCCGCCAACGCCTCACTGGTCTATAACCACCTCCTGGAGTACGGCTGGGCCTTGGTCTACCTTAAGTTGGCAAGCGGCGTGCTCGCGTACCCCCTCACGACGCCCGCCATAGCCGCGGGCCCGTTCAACCTTACCCTCAGGCCTGCGGTCAGCCTGGTCCAGTCAGGCAGCTACTTCTCCTACTACAACTGCTCGACCACCTTCAACAGCTACGGGATACTCACTAACAGGAACCTGTCCTGGTTCAACATAACGTTCACGCCGTCCGCTGGGCAGTACATAAGTGCAAACTCTAACTACTCAATCGTGGTGACCGGGGCCACCCTCTCGACTGGGGCCACCCTCTCGCCGGCCACCGTGCAGGTGATTGTTTACAACAAGACCAACATTATCAGTAGCACGGGCGAGAAGTTGTACAACTCCTCACAGGTCTTCACTGTGAAAGACAACAAGGAGAGCGCCGCTTACTACAACTCAACGACCTACACGCTGGGCATATATAACGCCACGATAAACCCCGCCTTCGTGCTGCCCTACCTAAGCAAGATACCCAACACCCCGCTGTACGGCTTCAACGTCTCCCTGATCTCCGTTAACGTGTACACGGGCCACAACCACACGATCGTATACGTGCCGCCGCCCCCGACGGGCGGGTACACCGCTGTGATAAATAGCGGTAAGTTGATCAAAGTCACCACCGCGGTCAGCATACCCAACCTGACCATCAGCGTCAGCAACGTCAACATGACCATCACCCAGAGCACACAGACGGTCAAGGTCGTGAACGTGAACGGCTGGTTTGACGTGCTGCCGAGCTTCACCTACACTGTGACGAGCACGGGCGTCGCAGGGCCCACGTTCCAGCTCAACCCTGACGACATAGTTAACCTGACGTTCGCAAACCTGCCTGCCCACACCGTCTTCACATCGACTTACGCCGTGGGCAACAAGACGACGATATGGCTGTCGGAGCCGCCGGCCGCGTATGAGTGGAACTCCGGCTACGCGACCACTCTTGAGAGCTTCTTCGTGTGGAACAGCAAGCGCAACCAGATAGGCAACCTCACTAACGTGACGGGCTACGCCGCCGGCGACACCATCTATAACGCCGCCACAGAGAAATCGCTAACAAGTGCCTCCTTCCTGATACCCAACGCGCCCTTCGGCCTGCCCTACAGCTACCTGGGCTTCAACTTCACCATCACCTACACGGCCGAGCTGGCCACGGGCAACGCCACTGAGACCGCGGCCGTCTACGGCGACTTCGAAGGAAGCAACTGCGCCCTCAAGGTCTACCCGTTCGTGCAGCTTGAGACTTCTAACGAGACGGGCCTCTTCAGCTTCAACGGGACGGCCCAAGGCCACACGACGGCCTTCTTCGGCAACTACCTGCTCGTGAGGGGCTTCGGCTTCACCTCCAACAGCTACGCTGACCTGAACATATCTAACAGCACTGAGACGCCTATGGCCACGGCGGTCCTGTCGCCCATGCCGAACACCCTCCAGACCGACCAGTACGGCGACTTCGTCTACATAACCCAGATACCGTACAGCGGCAGCTGGGTCACCGGGATCATCGAAGGCTACCCCACCTATTCTGGCGCGACATACGTCACGGTCACCGCTAACGGCGTCAGCTACTGGAACGACGTGTACGCCAACGTCACAGGCACCCTATCCACGCCTGCCCCGGCCTTCTACGTCACGATACCCTCTGGAGCAGGTGACGCAATAGTCTACGTCAACCCGACCCCAACGACTTCCCTCAGCACGACCCCGTCGCTGTTCGGCGGCAACCTCTACACGGTCAGCCTCGGAGGCCTGATAGCGATGCCCACAACCCTCTACAAGTTCCCGTACGAGGCGACCCAGTTCATAACTTACGAGTCACAGCCAGTGATACCGGCCAGCATGGGCGAGATAGACAACGTGGTGATAACGGGAGGAGGCCTCAACCCCAACTCCGCGACCCTCGTCTTCTACGTCCCAGAAGAGTTCAAGGCGCCTAGCGGCACCACAGGCTATGCCGCCGAGGGCTACTTCAACGTCTACCCAGTCTCCAGCTACCTGTTCAACGGCTTCGCCGACCTGTACAACGTGCCCGTGCCTGACCTGGCGGGCAACGCCACATACGTGCTGTCGCTGATGAACGTCACGGCGGCCCAGCACAATAAAGCGCCGGTGGGCGGGCCCAGCGTCACGCAGGTCTACATAATGACGGTTGACGAGGTGCTGGCGAACAACTTCGCCCTCGCCATAACGGTGTTCAACGAGACGACCCCGGCCGTCACGCCGAACCCGCTCGGCCTGCAGATACAGCCCTACGCCTACACCATAGCGCCAGGCTACACCATGTACGTCTACTTCCTCTGGCCGACCCTGTCGCCGCAGGCGTCGTGGCTCCTCGTAATGCCTGGCGTCCAGCTGAAGGCCTACGTGTTCGGCTCGCCCGTCAGCCCGTACTTCTCCGGCCAGTCAACAACTCCCATACCGTTCAACGTAACGTACCAGCCCTACTGCACGAAGCCCCAGACCTACACCGTGGGCTACATAGTTAACGGGACGCTGTGGAGCGAGAGCACCCCGTACTACCCAGGGAGCTTCTACAAGGGCGCCGTACTGAGCCAGCCGTGGTGCAGCTCGGGCCTCTACACCCTCACAATACCAAACCTGACCGGCACCAACACCGCCGCCCCAGCCGCCACCAGCCCGGCTAAGTCAGGCACCCTCATCGTCTACCCGTGGGAGCTGCCGCTCTACGTGGTGACCACGCCGCCGTCTGAGGTCGTCACTGTCTCGCTTGTCGGCAGCGGCTCAACGGTCAACGCCGGCGAGCCCTACATGGTGCTCGTGAACCTCACGGTAGCCGGCATGCCGTATAGCCAGGTCCAGTACTTCTTCACCCAGCCGCAGGTGAGCGTGCAGGCCTACGTGCTGAGCTCAACAGGCCAGCTCATGCAGCTGCCCAGCAAGAACATAACGCCAGGGCCCACGATCGGCGGCTACCAGGTCTACTACATAACGCTGCCCAGCGACGTCACCACTGGCCAGCTCGTGGTCATAGTGACGGGCACCACGACCTACTACTTCACCGGGATGACCTACAGCGGTGAGGCGGTGGCCGAGATGGGCATACTGCCGCCGGTCAACATGACTGCCATAAGCACTGCCATAAGCAAAGTAGTGAGCCAGGCCGTCCAGCAGATAGAGGCCAACGTGACTGGCGAGATAAACCTGGTCATGCACAACATGGCGACCTACTACGGCAACCTGTCGCAGCAGCTGGCGAACGTCTCGCAGAACCTGAATGCCTCCATAGCTAACTACGCCAGCGAGCTGCTCACCGGCCTCAGCAACCTCAACAGCGCCCTGTTGAGCGTCGCGGCCCAGCTGAGCGGCCAGATAACCACAGCCCAGCAGAACCTTGCCGGTTACATGGCAAACAACTTCAGCGCCCTCGCCAGCCAGATCACCACAGCCCAGCAGGCCCTCGCCAGCCAGATCACCACAGCCCAGCAGGCCCTGGCCGCCTACATGGCAGGCAACTTCAGCGAGCTGCTCACCGGCCTCAGCAGCCTCAACAGCGCCCTCACCAGCGTCAACAGCACCCTGTTGAGCGTCGCGGCCCAGCTGAGCGGCCAGATCACCACAGCCCAGCAGGCCCTCGCCAGCCAGGTCAACACTGTTCAGCAGAACCTCGCCGGTTACATGGCTGGCAACTTCAGCGCCCTCGCCAGCCAGGTCAACGCTGTTCAGCAGGCCCTGGCCAGCAACTATAACCTGTTGTCGCTGCAGCTGAAGGCCGTCCAGCAGAACCTGGCCGCCTACATGGCTGGCAACTTCAGCGAGGTACAGACGGCCCTGTCGCTCCTCGGCGTGCAGCTGAGCGGCCAGATAACCACAGCCCAGCAGAACCTCGCCGGTTACATGGCTGGCAACTTCAGCGCAGTGTTCAACTACCTCACCAGCGTCAACAGCACGCTGTCAACGCTCAGCGGCGTCGTCTCACAGCAGCTCAGCAACATCAACGCCTACATGGCAAACAACTTCAGCGCGATAGAGTCATCGCTCTCAGGCATAAGCTCACAGATGGCAGGCAACTTCAGCGCGATAGAGTCATCGCTCTCAGGCATAAGCTCACAGCTCAACAGCATAAGCTCAGGCATAAGCACCCTGCAGGGCAACCTTGTGGCCCTCGGCGCTGAGGTGGGCTCCATAGGCGCTAACGTGCTCGAGCTGATGAAGAGCGTCAACACCCTGACGAGCTACGAGACGGCGGCCCTCAACTACCTCACCAGCATGAACAGCACGCTCGGCTCGCTGAGCTCACAGCTCAGCTCAGTCAGCTCCACGTTGAGCTCCGTCAGCTCAACAGTGAGCTCCATGAGCTCAACGCTGTCAGGCGTGTCGAGCAGCCTGGGCACCATAAGCAGCGACCTGAGCACGGTAAGCTCTGACCTCAGCTCCATAAGCGGCACGCTGTCCAGCATGTCAGGCACCCTCAGCTCCGTCAGCTCAACTGTCACCTCCATGAGCTCACAGCTCAGCTCCGTCAGCTCAACTGTCACCTCCATAAGCTCCACGGCCTCGAGCGCCAACACCGAGGCCACCCACGCTGCCCAGCTGGCTGCCTCGGCGGCCACCTACTCGCTGGCCGCCCTCATAGTGGCCATAATAGCACTCGCCCTCATAGCCTACGTGGCCTTCGCCAAGATGTGAGCCTCCTAAACTTAACTTAATTTTTATTTGATTTTCTTCTTTTTCTTCTCTTCCTCTTTATTAGCCTCCTCTCCCCCCTCAGCGGGGAGCCTTGACCAGGAGGCTGTTCGTGCTGGGCCTCGACTCGCTCCCCCCTTACGTGCTCTACGAGGGGCACGACGGCGGGGGCCTCAGGTTCATAAGGGGCCTCGTCGAGGAGTCCGCAAGGTACGTGCTCAGGACCTGCCACCCTCCCATAACCGTGCCGGCCTGGATGGTCATGTTCACTGGGAGGAGCCCTGGGGAGCTGGGGCTCTACGGCTTCAGGCACAGGAGGCCGGGCTCCTTCGAGTCCTACGTGGTGACCTCCCAGGACGTGAGGGAGCCGGCCATATGGGACGACCTTGGCAGGAGGGGGCTGAGGTTCGGCCTCTTCGGCGTCCCGCCCACGTACCCGCCCAAGCCTGTTAATGGCTTCATGGTGACAGACTTCAACACCCCGGGCCCCCAGAGGCCATACACGTGGCCTCCCTGGCTCAGGGAGGAGCTGGCCTCGGCAGTCGGGCACCCGATATTCGATGTGGTCTTCAGGACAGAGGACAGGGAAAGGGCCAGGAGGGACCTGCTCGAGATGGTTGAGAACCACGGGAGGATAGTGAGGTACCTCGCGGAGAGGAAGGCCTGGGACGCCTTCATATACGTCG